>Ga0315289_10011964_pt1 | contig 12265 bp, 10 predicted proteins | sample YL17G11_40_MG_FD_203452 | JGI IMG/M metagenome (GOLD analysis project Ga0315289, IMG submission 203452) | Sediment microbial communities from Yellowstone Lake, YNP, Wyoming, USA - YL17G11_40 | ecosystem: Environmental > Aquatic > Freshwater > Lake > Sediment | place: USA: Wyoming | collected...
GGGCTGGGCGGCGGGAGATGGGCGCGGGGTCGCCGGGCGGGCGGGCGCGGGGTCGCCGGGCGGGCGGGCGCGGGGTCGCCGGGCGGGCGGGCGCGGGGTCGCCGGGCGGGCGGGCTGGGCGGCGGGGCCGGCCGGCTGAGCAAGGCGCGACGGGCCGCGGCGCCGGCCGCAGGCATCGCGGGCGCGCCCGGCAGAGACCCGTGTACGCTCGCGTTTCCCCGAGCACAGCCGCCAGGAGCCTCCCCCGTGAAGATCGGCCTCCAGCTCAACCGCTTCGACTACGCAGGCGGCACGCCCGCGATCGGAGCCACCCTTGCCCGCGTGGCCCGCGACGCCGACGAGGCCGGCTTCGACTCCCTCTGGGTCATGGACCACTTCTTCCAGATCCGCGGCCTCGGGCCGGTCGAGGACCCGATGCTGGAGGGCTGGACGACCCTTGGCTTCCTGGCCGCCCACACGCGGCGGGCCCGCCTGGGGCTCATGGTCGGCGGCGTCCACTACCGGCTGCCCGGGCTCTGGGTGAAGGCGGCCACCACGCTCGACGTCCTCTCCGGCGGACGGGCCTGGCTCGGCATCGGGGCGGCGTGGAACCAGGAGGAGAGCGACGGCCTGGGCTTCCCGATGCCGCCGCTCGGGACCCGCTTCGAGATGCTGGAGGAGACGCTCCGCATCGCCCACGCGATGTGGACCGGGGAGCGCGGCACGGAGGCTCGCCACGACGGCGCCCACTACGTCGCGGCGCGCCTGCTGAACTCCCCCCAGTCGATCAGCCGGCCGCGAGTCCCGATCATGATCGGGGGCGGCGGCGAGAAGAAGACGCTGCGCCTGGTGGCCCAGTACGCGGACGCCACGAACGTCTTTGGCGGCCCCGACATCCTGCGCCGCAAGTACGCCATCCTGCGCCAGCACTGCGAGGCCGTCGGTCGGCCCTACGCGGAGATCGAGCGCTCGACCCTCCAGAGCACCCGGCTCTCCGTGTCCGGCGGCGAGGGAACGGAGTCACCCGAGGCCGCCGCGGCGCGATTCGCGGCGCTCGCCGAGGCCGGGGCCCAGCACGTCATCGTGGGGACCCAGAACATCGAGGAGCCGGGCGTCGACGCCCTGGCGGCCCGTCTTGTCGGCCTGGTCCACGCGATCTGACGACGAGCGTCCCAAGACCCCCGCTGCGGCCCCGGCCCTCCGGACAGATACTCCCCGGGGGTATGGATCGCGTGCTAGGATACCCTTCCGTTCCGCGCGTGCCCGCGGCGGACACCAGCACGAGACGTATCCTCCCGATGTCCGACACCACCTCCCCCTTCGGCGGCTTCACGATCGACTTCGGCACCGCCGGCGATGCGACGCCACTCGCGCCCCCCTCAGTGGCCGCCGCCGCCGAGGGCTCCCATGAGACGAGCCTCCTCATCCTGGGCTCCGGCCCGGCCGGCCTGACGGCCGCCATCTACGCGGCCCGGGCGGTCCTCGCGCCGATCGTTCTCGCCGGCTACCAGCCCGGCGGCCAGCTTACGATCACGAGCGAGGTCGAGAACTACCCGGGCTTCCCCGACGGGATCCAGGGCCCCGAGCTGATGCTCCGGTTCCGCCAGCAGGCGGAGCGCTTCGGGACGCGGATCTTCGACGTCGAGGCGGACCGCGTCGACTTCTCCAGCCGCCCGTTCCGGGCGTGGGCCGGCGGCGTGGAATACCGTGCCCAGGCGGTCATCGTGGCGACTGGCGCGTCGGCGATCTGGCTGGGCCTCGCGTCCGAGGAGCGGCTCCGCGGCCACGGCGTCTCGGCGTGCGCGACCTGCGACGGCTTCTTCTTCCGCGACAAGGCGGTCGCGGTGGTCGGCGGCGGCGACACGGCCCTCGAGGAGGCCCTCTACCTGACCCGCTTCGCCTCGAAGGTCCACCTCCTCCACCGGCGCGACGAGTTCCGGGCCAGCAGGATCATGCAGGCCCGCGCCGAGAGCCACCCGCGGATCGAGATCCACCGGGGCGTGACGGTGGACGAGGTGCTCGGCGAGGAGACGGTCACGGGCGTGCGCCTGCGCGACGTGGCGACCGGGGCGACGCGCGACCTCCCCGTGGACGGCTTCTTCGTCGCGATCGGCCACCGGCCGAACACCGCTCCCTTCGAGGGGTGGCTGGCAAAGGACGAGAAAGGCTACCTGGTGGTCGAGCACGAGACCTACTCCCGGGTCGAGGGCGTCTTCATCGCCGGCGACGTCCACGACCACCGCTACCGCCAGGCGGTCACCGCGGCCGGCGACGGCTGCCGGGCGGCGATCGACGCCGAGCGCTGGCTCGAGGAGCACGGCGTGGTCGAGGCCGCCACCGCGACGGCCCGGTGAGCGACGGCCGCGTGAGCGGCGGCCGCGTGAGCGGCGGCCGCGTGAGCGACGGCCGCGAGGCGAGCGACGGCGCCGCAAGCGCCGGCCGCGGGGCGACGGACCGCCGCGAGGCTACGCTCCGCCGGCTCGGCATCGTCCCGGGCGTCGCGGAGCTGGTCCGGGTCGCCCTCGACGACGCCGTCGGGCGGGCCGAGGCCGCGCGCGCCGCGGAGGGCGCGGCGCCGCCGGCGGTCGTTGTCCTCGACGCCGGCTGCGGCCGCAACTCGGCGCTGGCGCGCCACCGTCCGCGGATCGGCCGCTTCGTCGGCGTGGACATCCACGCCCCGGCGCCGGGGGCCCTCTCCTACCTCGACGAGTTCGCGACCGTCGACCTGTGTGCGCCCTCCGATGCCTTCCCGCCCGCGACCTTCGACGTCGTCCTCAGCTCGTTCACCGTGGAGCATTTCGCCGACCCGGATGCCGCCTTCGTCAACCTCGCCCGCTGGCTGCGGCCGGGCGGGTCGCTGGTGCTCACGACCGTCAACCGCCGCCATCCGTTCGTGGCCGCGTACCTGGCGATGCCCGACGGGCTGCGCCGGCGCGTCCAACCCGTCGTGAAGGCGACCGCCGCCGACGCCCACCCGCTCGTGGGCGCCTGTAACGAACCCGTGGCTTTGCGGGAGGCGCTCGCCGCGGCGGGATACGAGAAGATCAGCGTCGAGACGATCGGCCACCTCGCCCGCGCCTGGAGGCGGCGGCTCCCGACCTTCGCGCTCGGGCTCGTCGGCGACCTGCTGGCCCGGGGCATCCCGTCGCGCCGCTCGACCCTCGTCGTGACCGCCCGGGCGCCGGAGCCCGCCGCGTGACGGGACGGGGGGGAGCGCGGCGACTCGCACGCGGCCCGTTCGGCGGTGGCGAGCCGCCGCCGCCCATCCCGCCCGAGCGCCGGCGGCGGACCATCCTCCGGATCGTCGCCTTCTTCGGGCCCTACCGATTCCGGGTCGCGGTCGTCGTCGGGGCGATCCTGATCACGAGCCTCCTCGGCGTCGTCAACCCGATCCTGCTCAAGCTCCTCACCGACGAGGTGATCATCGGGCGGGACTACACCAACCTCGCCCTTTTCGTCGGCCTGATGATCGCCACCCCGATCGCGTCCGGCCTGATCGGCGTCGGGCAGACCTACCTCAACAACGTCATCGGCCAGAGCGTGATGCAGGACCTCCGCAACGCGCTCTACGCCCACCTCCAGCGGCTGCCGCTGCGCTTCTTCACCGAAACGCGCACCGGCGAGATCCAGAGTCGCCTCGCCAACGACGTCGGCGGCGTCCAGGCCGTGGTGACCGACACCGCGACGAGCGTCGCCTCCAACGTGGCCACGGTCGCCTCGTCGCTCGTCGCGATGGTCATCATCGACTGGCGCCTGACGCTGCTCTCCGTGGGGATGCTCCCCTTCTTCCTCTACCTCACCCAACGCGTCGGGCGGGTCCGCCGGGCCGTCTCCACCGAGACCCAGAAGGCGCTGGCCGACATGACCTCGGCGACCGAGGAGACGCTGAGCGTCTCGGGGGTCCTCCTCACGAAGACGTTCGGCCAGCAGGCGACGGCGACCGATCGATTCCGGACGTTGAGCCGCCGGCTCGCCGGCCTCCAGCTCCGCCAGGCGATGGTGGGGCGCTGGTTCTTCATGATCATCGGGACGATCTTCAGCATCATCCCCGCGTTCGTCTACTGGCTGGCCGCGGTGCTGGCGATGAACGGCGACCCGTCGGCGCCGACCGCCGGCGACATCGTCGCCTTCACCACGCTCCAGAGCCGGCTCTTCTTCCCGCTGGGGCAGCTGCTCAACGTCCAGGTGGAGATCGCCGGGTCGCTCGCCCTCTTCGACCGGATCTTCGAGTACCTCGACCTCGACCCGGAGATCGTCGACGCGCCCGACGCCGTGACCCTGGAGCCCGCGGCCGTCCACGGACGGGTCCGGCTCCACCGGGTCTGGTTCCGGTACCCCATCGCCGCCGTGCCGTCGGAGCGGGCGCTCGAGGCGGTCGCGGGCGGGCACACGCACGCGACGAGGTCGACGCCCGACGAGGCGGTGGCCGACGCCGTGGTGGAGCCGATCGCCGAGGAGGCGCTTGCGGCGGGTCTGCCCGAGCCGGCGACGGCCGATCCATTCGCTCCCGCGGCCGGCAGCGAGGCGCTGGCCGCCGCCCCGCCGGCCGCCGTGGTGCCGCCGGCTGCGTTCGCCCCGCCGGCCGCCGCGGCCCCGCTGGCCGCGTTCGCCCTGCCGCCGGCTGCGTTCGCCCTCGAGGAGATCTCCTTCGAGGCGGAGCCCGGGCAGCTGGTGGCGCTCGTGGGCCCGTCGGGCTCCGGCAAGACGACGACGACCTACCTGGTGCCGCGCCTCTACGACGTCGACAGCGGCGCCGTCGAGATCGACGGCCTCGACGTGCGGCGGATCGCCCTTGCATCCCTCGGGCGTGCGATCGGCGTCGTGACCCAGGAGACCTACCTCTTCCACGCCTCGATCCGCGCCAACCTGCTCTACGCGCGGCCGGAGGCGACGGAGGCGGAGGTGGAGGTCGCTGCCCGCGCGGCCGCCATCCACGAGCGCGTGCTGGAGCTGCCCGAGGGCTACGCGACGATCGTGGGCGAGCGCGGCTACAAGCTGTCTGGAGGCGAGAAGCAGCGAATCGCGATCGCCCGGGTGCTGCTCAAGGACCCCCGGATCCTGATCCTCGACGAGGCGACCTCGGCGCTCGACACCGTCTCCGAGCGGCTCATCCAGGCCGCCCTGGAGCGGCTGATGGAGGGCCGCACGACGATCGCCATCGCCCACCGCCTCTCCACGATCCTGCGGGCCGACCAGATCCTCGTCTACAACCGCGGCCGGATCGTGGAGCGGGGCCGCCACGAGGAGCTGCTGGCGCTGGGCGGCCTCTACGCCCGTCTCTACCACGAGCAGTTCGAGGCGCCGGTGGGGGTCGCGAGCGCGACCGAGGCCGGACCGGACTGACCCGCCCGGCGCGAGGAGGCTGCCCGGCGCGAGGCCCGGCGCGGGGTCTCGACCCGTCGCGGGCTCCGCGGTCGGCGCGGAGCGGCTGGCCGGCGCGGAGCGGCTGGCCCGTCGCGGGCTCCACGGTCGGCGGTCTGCTCGGTGGATCGCATGATCGCGCGGGGCACGGTCTGCCGCCCACCCGCGCCGCTCGGCTCAAGCACTTGCGCAAACGCGCAACAACTGGAGTAGAATGGGGCCGCGTCCCCGGCACTCCGCGGCACTCTCCGGCACTCCGCGGCGCATCCGGGGACTCCGCGCGACGCCCTCCCGCATCCCAGTACGCCCAGGAGCAGACACCGCATGGCCAGCAAGACCGCCGACCTCCGCCACGAGGGCGGGCTTCGCTTCGTCGCCCGGACAGGCTCCGGCTTCGAGATCGCGATGGACAACGAGACGGGCGCCTCCGCCCCCCGCCCGACCGAGGTGCTGGCGGCCGCCATCGGCGGCTGCACCGCGATGGACATCGTCAGCATCCTCGAGAAGAAGCGCCAAGTCGTGACGCGGTATGCCCTGCGCGTCGAGGGCGAGCAGCGCGACGCGCACCCGCATTCCTTCCGGCGTGTCGTGATCACCCACGAGATCGAGGGCCCTGCCGTGGACGTCGACGCGGTCCGGCGCGCGATCGAGCTCTCGGCGACGAAGTACTGCTCGGTCTCGGTCGGCCTGGCCAGCGGGATTGCCGAGCTGCACCACCGATACGTGGTGGTTTCGCCGCCGGGGGCCGCGCCGGTGGAGGGCGAAGCCGCCGTCACGGGTCCCGGCCAGCATCTCCCGCCCGACGAGAGGTAGCGCGCTCGCGCGGGAGCCGGCGGTCGCGGCCACGTGGCGCCCGGCGCGTCGGGCGCGGCGACCCGTGCACCCACCCGCCCGTCCACCTGCGGAATCGCACGTCAACTGAACACCCCCACCCGCCCGGGCACCTTCAGCATCGTCGCGGCCGGTCGGCTGCCCCTCCCGGCAGGCTCCGGGGCCGCCTGACCCGGCGGTTCTGTGCTTGCGGCGGGCTCGTCGCGCCGGTCCGGCGGTCGCCGCCGGGTCGGACGTGGGGATCGGGGGCCGCAGCCGGCCCCGGGGTGTGCACTTCACGTGCGATTCGCCGCGTTCGGGGCGGCACTGGCCCGCGATCCGGATGGAGGCCGCGCCCGCCGGGGCGGCACCGGCCCGCGGTAGGTGCGGTGCTGGCCCGCCCGCGGAGCGAGACTCGCCGACTCCGCCCGCGGGGGCGACTCCGCCCGCGAGGGCGACGCCACCCGACCCCTGGGTTGCATGACTATGCGCGCTCGATGTATAGTCATGCGTGGCATGAGAACCCCGGCGATCCGGCCCGACCGGCACGACCAGCCTGACCCCCACCGATCCGCAGGGCCGCCCGACCGTGCGCCCGTGAGCGCAGGGACGGGGGCGTCGGTCAGGGTTGCGCCGGAGCGCCGGGACGTGCCGCTCCCCCGCGGCCCGCGCGGCGACGGCGAGCGGATCCGCGTCGCCATTGTCGGCGCCACCGGCTACGTCGGCGCCGAGCTGGTCCGGCTGCTCACCCGCCACCCGGCCGTCGAGATCGTCGGCCTCGTCGGGCGCGGCCGCAACCAGGAGCCGATCGGCGGCACGCACATCCACCTCGACCGGACGGGGCTCCACGTCGACGCGACCGTCCCCGACGCCGACGCAGTCTTCCTGGCCCTCCCCCACGGCGCTGCGGCCGAGATCGTCCCCGACCTCGCCGCGACGGGCGCCGCGATCATCGACCTGGGGCCCGACTTCCGGCTCCGCGCCGCGGCCGACTACCCGCGCTGGTACGGCTTCGAGCACCCCCGGGCGGACCTGCTCCCGGCCGCCGTCTACGGCCTCCCGGAGCTCCACCGGGTCGAGCTGGGCGCCCTGCGCGGCGAGAAGACCGCGATCGTCGGCGCGCCCGGCTGCTACCCCACGGCCACGCTCCTCGCACTGGCTCCCCTCGCCCGGGCCGGGCTGATCGGGGACCTCGTCGTGGACGCCAAGTCGGGCGTCTCGGGCGCCGGGCGCGAGCCGAAGCAGGACCTCATGTTCGGCGAGGTCAACGAGAGCGTGAGGGCGTACGGAATCGGCGGCCACCGCCACGTCGCCGAGATGGAGCAGGAGCTGGCGGCGCTCGGCACCGCCGGCGGGCACGGGCCCGACGCGAACCCGGGCGTGCGGGCGGTGGACTTCCTCCCCCACCTCGTCCCCATGACGCGCGGCATCCTGTCGGCCTGCCACGTCCGCCCGAACCGGCCCGTCTCCCAGCGCGAGCTCGACGCGCTCTACGCCGAGGCGTACGCGGGCGAGGCCTTCGTGCACGTGGTGACCCAGCCACCCGCGACGAAGCACGTCCTCGGCAGCAACACCTGCCGGGTCCACGTCCGCGCCGACGAGCGGACCGGCCGCGTGCTGGCGATCGGCGTGATCGACAACCTCGTGAAGGGGGCCGCCGGCCAGGCGATCCAGGCCTTCAACGCCGTCCACGGGCTGCCGGAAACCGCCGGCCTCGAGCAGCTCCCGCTGGCGCCGTAGACCACGAGCCGACGATGACGACCGAGCCCGCCCAGCCGACCCGGCCGGCTGCGCCTCCCGACGACGTCCTCGCGCCGGTCTCTGCGCCTCCCGGCGACGTCCTCGCGCCTCTCCCCACGCCTCTCCCCGACCTCCTCACCGCGCTCCCCTCCTCGCTGCCGGGCGTCGAGCGCCGGGCCGTCCTGCCGGCCGGGTTCGCCGCCGGCGCCACGACCTGCGGCATCAAGGCCAGCGGCCGCCCCGACCTGGCCGTGATCCGGACCACCGGCGCCCCGGCGTCGGCCGCGGCGGTCTTCACCACGAACCAGGTCGTCGCGGCCCCGGTCCACGCCTCGCGGGCGAACTTGGCGATCACCCGCCCGGAGGGCCGGGGCGACGGCTCCGACCATTTCGGACGCGCCCAGGCCATCGTTGCGACGAGCGGAAGCGCCAACGCCGCGACCGGCCTCGCCGGCCTGGCCGACCAGGCGGCGATCGCGCAGGCCGTCGCGGTCCACTTCGGCGTCGATCCACTGGGGGTCCTCAGCCTCTCGACGGGGGTCATCGGGACGCGGCTCCCCGTGGAGAAGGTCGCCGTCGGGATCGTCAGCCTGGCCTCCGGCGGCCTCCCGACCACCGACGACGGCTTCCTTGCGGCTGCCGAGGCGCTCCGGACGACCGACTCGGTGGCCAAGATGGCCGCCACGCAGGTCGACCTCCCCGGCACCGACGGGAGGGCCGTGACCCTGACCGTCGCGGGGATCGCCAAGGGGGTCGGGATGATCCACCCCCGGATGGCGACGATGCTCGCGGTGGTCCTGACGGACGCGGCGGTGGATCCCGCCACCCTGCACGGGCTCCTGCGCGCGGCGACGGTCCGCACCTGGAACCAGCTCTCCGTGGACGGCGACACGAGCACGAACGACACGGTCTTCCTGCTTGCCTCCGGCGCGTCCGTGGCGGCCCCGGTGCTGCCGGACACCATCGAAGCGGCGATCCTCGGTGGCGCGATCGAGGCCGTCGCCCGGTCGCTGGCCCGCCAGCAGGCGGCCGACGGCGAGGGCGCCACGACGCTCATCACCTGCCAGGTCTCCGGCGCCCGCGACGACGTCGACGGCCGCGCCGTCGCCCGCGCGGTCATCTCCAGCAGTCTCGTCAAGGCCGCCGCGCACGGTCGCGACCCGAACTGGGGCCGCATCGCGGGCGCCGCCGGCAACGCGCGCCTCGGCGAAGTCCGCCTCCTCGAGACGGCCGGGCTCGCCCATGCCGACGCCTGTGCCCGGGCCGGGGCGCCCGCGTTCGTCGATCCCGACCGGCTGCGGATCGCGATCGCCGGCCACCTCGTCTACGACGGGCCGGCCGGCGGCCCGGCCGCCTTCGACCGGCCGGCGACCCGCATCGCGATGGCCGGCCCCGAGATCCTGGTCCGCCTGGACCTCGGCCTCGGCGCCGGCACCGGCGAGGCGTTCGGCTGCGACCTGACCGAGCAGTACGTGATCGAGAACGCGGAGTACACGACGTGAGCGAGATCCTCGTCCTCAAGCTCGGCGGGACGACCCTCGCCGACCAGCAGCAGGTGCTGGCCGAGGTGGCCACGGTGGCCCGGCGCCGCCCCGTCGTCATCGTCCACGGCGGCGGGAAACGGATCACGGAGTGGCTCGACCGGCTCGGCGTCCCGACCCGCTTCGAGGGCGGCCTTCGCGTCACCGATGCCCAGGCGATCGAGGTCGCCGCGGCGGTCCTGCGCGGAGTGGTCAACTCCGAGCTCGTTGCCGCGCTGCGCGACCTGCGGGTCGACGCGGTGGGCCTGTCGGGCGTAGACGGGGGGCTGCTCATCGGGGAGCGCGTGCCCGGGATCGGCCTGGTCGCCCACGTCGTCGGCATCAAGCGCGACCTGCTCGACGCCGTGCTCGTGGGCGGGCAGGTCCCGGTGGTGGCGCCCCTTGCCCGCGACGAAGGGGGCGTCGTCTGCAACGTCAACGCCGACGACGCGGCGGCGGGGCTCGCGGCCGGTCTCGGCGCCCGCCAGCTGGTGCTGATGACCGACGTCGACGGGATCCGCGGGGCCAGCGGGGCGAAGATCGCCTCGCTGACGGCCGCCGAGGCCGAGGCCCTCATCAGCGCCGGCACCATCTCGGGCGGGATGGTCCCCAAGATCCGGGCCGCCCTGGCGGGGATCGCCGGGCCCGGGGCCGAGGCCGTCATCTGCGACGCGGGCGCGCCGGACGCGCTCGCCCGGGCGCTCGGCGACCCGACCTTCGGCACCCGGATCACGGCGGCCGGCAACAGCCGCGGGGGGAGCGGATGAGCCCCGCCGTGGCGCGCGACGGCCGCGGGGAGGCCGCATGAGCCCCGCCGTGGCCGCTCGCCAGAGGACGATCCTCGACCTGGTCGCCACCCGGGCGATCGGGAGCCAGGAGGAGCTGGCCGGGCTGCTGCGCGATCGCGGCTTCCCGGTGACGCAGGCCACCGTCAGCCGCGATGTCGCCGACCTCGGCCTCGTGAAGGCGCCCCGGGGCGATCGCCACACCTACGTCACCCCCGCCGCGCTGGCGTCGGGGACGGCGCCCGGGCTGGCGCCGGGGACGACGCCCGCGCCCGACCGGGGGGGTCCGGACGAGGCGCGCCTGCGGCGGATCCTCGCCGACTACCCCGTGACGATCGCCCGCAGCGGGCTGACCCTCGTCCTGGTCAGCCGGCCCGGCGCCGCATCCGCCATCGCCCAGGCGATCGACGAGTCGCGCCTCGAGGACCAGGTCGGGACCCTGGCCGGCGACAACACGCTCCTCGTCCTCTTCGCCGACGAGCTCGCCCTCGAGCGCTGGCGGACCCGGTTCAGCGCCCTCACGAGCACGTACCCCTCGCCCGGAATGGAGGCAGCGCAGCCATGAAGAAGAAGGTCGTCCTCGCCTACTCCGGCGGCCTCGACACCTCGGTCGCCGTCGCCTGGCTGCGCGAGCAGCACGACGCGGAGGTCGTGACCCTCACCGTCGACGTCGGCGGCACGTCGCTCCGGGAGGGCATCGAGCGCCGGGCCATGTCGGCAGGCGCCAGCCGCGCCTACGTCGTCGACGCCAAGGAGACGTTCGTCCGCGACTTCTGCTGGCCGGCCCTCCAGGCGAACGCCCTCTACCAGGGCGCCTACCCGCTGGCCACGGCGCTCGCCCGGCCGCTCATCGCCCAGCTCCTCGTGGAGGTGGCCCAGAAGGAGGGCGCCGACGCGGTCGCCCACGGCTGCACCGGCAAGGGCAACGACCAGGTCCGCTTCGACGTCGCCGTCCACGCCCTGGACCCGGGGCTCCAGGTCATCGCCCCGATGCGCGTGGGGATGGGCCTCTCGCGCGACCAGGAGATCGACTACGCGAACGCCCGCGGGATCGAGATCCCGATCACGAAGGCCTCCCCCTACTCGATCGACGTGAACATGTGGGGCCGCTCCTGCGAGACGGGCATCCTGGAGGATCCCTGGGTCGCCCCGCCGGCCGACGCGTTCGCCTGGACGGTCGATCCGGCCGCCGCGCCAGCGGCCGTCGAGATCGTCATCGGGTTCGAGGGCGGGATCCCGGTCTCCATCGACGGCGAGCGCCTCGCCCCCGTGGCCCTCATCGAGCGCCTCAACGCCCTCGGCGGCGCCCACGGCATCGGGCGGATCGACCACGTCGAGGACCGCCTGGTCGGCATCAAGAGCCGCGAGATCTACGAGGCACCGGCGGCGGCGATCCTCCACGCCGCGCACCGCGCGCTCGAGGGGCTCGTCCTTTCCAAGGACACGCTCCGCTTCAACCGCCTCGTCGCCAACGAGATCGCCCAGCTCACCTACGACGGCCTCTGGTTCAGCGCCCTCCACCGCGACCTGCGGGGCTACGTCGCGAGCTCCGATCGGGCGGTCTCCGGCGAGGTCCGGGTCCGCCTGGACCACGGCTCCGCGACGGCCAATGGGCGGCGCTCCCCGCTCTCGCTCTACGACAAGAACCTTGCCACGTACGACGAGGGCGACGCCTTCGACCACGCGAGCGCCGTGGGATTCATCGAGATCTTCGGGCTCCCGCTCAGGGTCGAGGCGGCCCGCCACGGCGCCGTCGGGGCCCACCACGGGGCGGCCTGGACCTGGACCCTGCCGCTCCTGCCCGACCTCCACTCGACCGTCACCGACCCCGAGACCGCCGGATCCGCGTCCTGAGCTCGGCGGGAACGCCCGCCGAACACCCGGAGCGCGTTGGGGCGACAATCACGCCGATGCCCGACCAGCGCCGCATCCCACCTCCCCGCGCGGCACGCGTCCGACCGCCGGTCGCGTCGCTGACGGCGGAAGACCGCGTCGAGCGCCTCGCGGCCGAGGCGGCTCACCTCACGCCCGAGACCGACACGCCGCGCACGCTGCGCGAGCTCTCCTTCC
>Ga0315289_10011966_pt1 | contig 12264 bp, 7 predicted proteins | sample YL17G11_40_MG_FD_203452 | JGI IMG/M metagenome (GOLD analysis project Ga0315289, IMG submission 203452) | Sediment microbial communities from Yellowstone Lake, YNP, Wyoming, USA - YL17G11_40 | ecosystem: Environmental > Aquatic > Freshwater > Lake > Sediment | place: USA: Wyoming | collected...
CGGGTGACCGAGCCGCTGCCAGAGGTGGGCAGAGCACCCCAGTAGAGGCTGCCGGTGCGCCGCAGGGAGATGGTCTCGCGGTCGCCGGAGGTGGTGGTGAGAAGGACGTTCACGAAGGGCGCACTGTTGTTGGCGTCGTGGAGCACCAGGCGGAGGATCTCGTACATGACGTAGTGATCCTCATAGAAGCGTAGAGCCCCGACCGGGGAGGGGGTCTCGTAGGAGGCCAGAATGTGGATGGAATCGGCGCTGGAGCTGTGCGCCAGCACGCCCAGGCCGCGCTTGGCGAAGGCCGCCCAGATCTGCTGCTGGCTGCCGCCGTTGAAATCGACGCGGTCGGCCAGCAGGATGGCGTCGCGCATGTCCACCATGGTGGGCGCGGGCGGGGAAAGCTTCATGCCGTCGATGACCAGCAGCCGGGTGCGGCGGCGGCCTTCCTTCTCGCCGAGCTGGCGGATCAGGCTGGCGCGCATCTCCCAGAGGGCCTGCATCCAGATTTCGCCGTCGCCGTGGACCTCCGGAGCCTCGCGAACGCGCCCGAGGATTTGGAAGGTGAGGGGGTTGATCTCGAAGTTGGTGGAGTAGGGGCGGGTGCGGATGCCGGGGCCGAAGGCCTGGAAGAGATACTCGCCCTGGGGGTAGCTGCCATCCGGAGGCGTCCCCTCGGGGATGGTGAACTCCAGGCCGAAGAAGTCGCTCCAGCCCTCGCCCATCGCGCCGCCTTGGTGGTTGTTGTACAACTGCCGCACCAGGCGGCTGCTGACCCCGTGGGTGTACTCGTGGATGATGACCTGGGCGTCGAAGGAGCCGTCGCTGAAGACGCCGTCATTGCGGGACATGCCCAGGTACATGTTGATGGAGGCGCGGGCGCCGTCCTCGCCGTAGCGGGAGGTGGTGAAAAAGGCGTTGTTGAGCGCGGCGCTCGTGTTGCCGGCGGCGCCGAAATGGCTGAAGGCGATCATGGGGTCGCCGCCCGCGCCGCCGCGGCCGAAGTTATCCTGCTGGAAGTTGCCGGCGGCCTCGTCGAACCCGAGTTGGTAGAACAGGTCGTGGATGCGGTTGGCCCAGTAGAAGAGGTTGGTGGTAGCGGCGTCGCGGAACGTCATGGGGTTGCGTGCGCCGGGGCCGAGCTCGAGGGGGAAGCTGAAGTCGCGCGCGGGGGAGATGGCGGGCAGCGCGTCCGCCAGGAAGGTGATGCCGAGAGGGTTGTGGGCGGCCACGACGTTGTTGCCGGCGGTGGCGGCGCCGCTGACCCAGCCGCGGGGCGAGGCCTGCGGGTCGCCCGTGAAAGGCTGCACCGTGCGCTCGACATAGGGCGGAGCAGCGGTGAGCGGCGCGCCGGGGGAGGGGTTGGGCTGCGGGCTCTCGCGGTCGAAGACCAGGCCGCGTGGCGGCGCCTGGTAGAGCGCGAGATTGTTCCTGGCCAGGATCTGCTGGGTAACGGAGTCCACCACGGTGGCGTAGTTGTCGATGCCGTTTTCGTCGAGGACGTAGAAGACCCAGGCCGGGCGCAGCACGCCATTGACGCGGAACCAGACGGGCTGGCCCTCGAGCTGCTCGGAGGCGCCCCGGCGGGCGGCACGGAGGGCGGCCTGGCGGGCTGCCGGAGCCGAGTCCGGAGCGGCGGCGGCGAGGTGCTGGCCGGGCCGCCGGAGGAGTTCGCCGCCGGCATTGAGGACGCGCCCGTCGCGGTCGAGGTTGACCGTCCATTCGGCGTTGTAGACATCGAGACCCTGGAAGCTCTGGCGGAAGACCAGATGAGTGACGCCGTTGTGGGCCGTGCGATACTCCTTCACCACGTACAACCCCGCCAGGTCTTCGCCCTCCAGACCATAGGCGGAGGACAGGGTCCGGAGGAACTCCTGGGCGACGGCGCGCGCAGGGGCGGCGCTCGGGGCGGTCAGCGGCTCCGAGGCGCTGAAGACGTGCCGGGGCAGTGCCTCGCGCGCGGCCGCGGCGAAAGGCAGAAAGCACAGCAGCAAGGCGGCGATCTCGCGCATGCCATCATTAGAGCACGTGCTGCCGCCGTATAATGCTGGGGTGCCATACATACTGTCATTGGACGAAGGAACCACCAGCGCGCGGGCCGTGCTATACGACCTGGAGGGCCGGCGGGTGGGGATGGAGTCGAGTCCGGTCCACTGTCACTTTCCGCAGCCGGGCTGGGTGGAGCAGGATGCGCTCCAGATCTGGTCGGCGCAACTGGAGGCGGCGCGGCGGCTGCTCGTGAGCACGGGCGTAGCGCCGGCGGAGATCCGCGGCGCGGGCATCACCAACCAGCGCGAGACCACCATCGTCTGGGAGCGCGCCACGGGGCGGCCCGCGGCGCCCGCCATCGTCTGGCAGTGCCGGCGCACGGCGGATTTCTGCGCCGAGCTGGCGGCCTCGCCCCAGGCCGCGATCATCACGGCCAAAACGGGGCTGGTGATTGACGCGTACTTCTCGGCCAGCAAGCTGGGCTGGATCCTGGACCACGTGCCGGAGGCGCGGGCCCGGGCGCGCGACGGGGAACTACTGTTCGGCAACGTGGATACGTGGCTGATCTGGAACCTGACCGGGGGCGCGGCGCACGTGACGGATCCGTCCAACGCCTCGCGGACCATGCTGATGGACCTGGAGAGCGGTGACTGGGACGAGGACTTGCTGAGGGTTTTCGACGTCCCGCGGGCGATGCTGCCGCGGATCGAGCCCTCGAGCGCGGTGGTGGGCGTTTGCCGCGCGGAGCACTTGGGAGCGGAGATCCCCATCGCGGGCATCGCCGGCGATCAGCAGGCGGCGCTGGTAGGCCAGGCCTGCTTCCGGCCCGGCCTCTCGAAGAACACTTACGGGACGGGCTGCTTCGCCCTGATGCACACGGGCGAGCAGAGGCCGGTGTCCAAGAACCGGCTGCTAGGGACGCGGGCGGCCTCGACGGACCGGCGCGCCCAGTTCGCGGTCGAGGGCAGCGTGTTCATTGCGGGCGCGGCCATCCAGTGGTTGCGCGACCAGCTCGGGCTGATCGGCACGGCCGCGGAGTCGGAGGGAGTCGCCAGCTCGGTGCCGGATACCGGCGGCGTATACTTCGTCCCGGCGTTTGTGGGGCTGGGAGCGCCGCACTGGGATTCCGGGGCCCGCGGCCTGGTGACCGGGCTCACCCGCGCCACGGGGCGCGCGCAGATGGTGCGGGCGGCGCTCGAGAGCATCGCCTATCAGGTGCGCGAGCTGGTCGAGGCCATGGAGGCGGACGCGGGCGAGCAGTTGCGGGAGTTACGGGTGGATGGCGGGGCCGCGGCCAACAACTTCCTGATGCAGTTCCAGGCGGACATCCTGGGCTGTTCGATCGTCCGGCCCGCGGACATCGAGACCACGGCCCTGGGCGCGGCCTACCTGGCCGGGCTGGCCACCGGGTTCTGGCGCAGCGTCGAAGAGATCGAAGGCTTCTGGAGGGTCGAGCGAGTCTTCGAGCCGCGCATGGAGCCGGCGCGGCGCGAGCAGCTCTTCCAGGGCTGGCGAGCGGCGGTGGCGCGGGCGCGGGGCAGAGGGTGACAGTTGGTGCGGTCACGTGGTGTCTTGTCAAGATTGCTGTCGCTGGCCTGCCTGTTAGAGTGGAAGACACCACAGGAACAGCGGCCATTTTAGGGGAGCCGTCCCTTTTCGACAAGGTAGGCAACCTCGATGACAGAGATCGCCGCGATGAACCCGGGTGAGGTTGCGCCATTTCGGCGCGTCCGGCAAGCGGACACAACCGGGAATGCCGGTGGCGCCGGCTTTCCAGCCTGCGCTATCCCGCTGGTGGCGCGACGGCGTACAGGGGAGCGACCGAGATCAGGCCCAGGCCGATGGCGAACAGCACCAGCATGGTGGCCAGCAGGAGCTTGACCTTGCCGCTCGAGCCGGCGAACTCCTTCCACAGCAGCAGGCCCCACAGCGCGCTGACCAACGTGGCCCCCTGCCCCAGCGCGTAACTGATGGCCGGGCCGACCTGCACCTCCGGCGGGGTGCTGGCGGCCACGAAGTTCGAGATGGCGCCCACGACCCAGATGCTGCCTCCCGCCAGCCCCAGCAGGTGCTGCTTCCACGTGCCTTTGAAGTAGTCCAGCAGTTCGACCGGCTCGCCCTGGACCGGCAGGTTCATGAAGAAAAGACTGAAGACGAAGGTCGAGAGGAACACTCCCAGGGCGAAGACGAAGGCGATGGCGTAAGGTCCCAGGCCGGTGTCGCCCGCCTTGCCCATCTCGACCAGGGGATAGAAGGATCCCATGAGCACGCCGCTGGCCAGGCTCAGCAGGAGGCCCTTCCAGCCGACCTGGGGATAGATGCTGGCGGTGCGCCCGGCCTTGATTTTCGCCTTGGCCTTGGCGGTGGCGTGAGAACGGTAGGCGGCCGCGTCCACCACGATGGCGGCCAGCACGATGGCCACCCCGGCGAACAGCAGCGTGGGGTTGCCCTGGGGGTTGATGATGTAGTTCAGCACCACGCCGATGATCAGGGCCAGCCCGATGCCCACCGGAAACGCCACCGCCAGGCCGGCCACCGAGATGGCCGCCACCAGCAGCATGTTGGCCAGATTGAAGAGCACCCCGGCGCCCAGGCCGTAGGCGATGTTGCGACGGCCCGCGCGCAGCAGGTCATCCGTGAACAGGAAGCCGTCGAAGCCCAGGGTGCCGAAGGTGTAGGCGGCAATAATGGCGGCCAGCAGCAGGCCAAAGGTGTAGTCGAAGTAGAACAGCTCAAAGCGCCATTTGCCCGCCAGTTTCTGGGTGTTGGCCCAGGAACCCCAGCAGATCATCGACAGGATCATGATCAGCAGGGCGGCCAGATAGGTATGCGGTAGGACCATGGAATTCTCCCGAGAAAGACCGAGATTACAATGCCGGGCGGGGCGAGGTCAAGCTGAGCGAAGATTGAGGCATGCACCCGATGGGGATATTTGCGGCCGGCTTGCTGCTGGGGACGCTGGTGACGTGGCTTTACGCCCGCGCCGAGCGCGCGGCGCTGAAGGAACGTCTGGAAGCCCGTGCGCAGGAGATGGCGGCGCGGCTCGAACAGGAGCGGAGGGCCGCCGAAGAGAAACTGGCGCTGCTCCACGAGGCGCAGCAGAGGCTCTCCGACGCCTTCAAGGCGCTGTCGGCCGAGGCGCTCCGCAGCAACAGCCAGACCTTCCTCGAGTTGGCCCGGGAAACTCTGGACCGCTACCAGACCGGCGCCCGCCAGGACCTGGATGGCCGGCAGAAGGCCATTCATGAACTGGTCAAGCCGCTCAGCGAGCAGCTCCGGGAGGTGGACCGCCAGGTGGCGCTGATGTCGGGCGCCGAGGAGCGCCTGCGCGCGGAAGCCGCCCAGTTGCGCCACGAGACCGCCAACCTGGTCACGGCCCTGCGCGCGCCCCAGGCGCGCGGGCGATGGGGGGAGCTCCAGCTCCGGCGCGTGGTCGAGCTGGCGGGCATGCTCGAGTACTGCGATTTCCTCGCGCAGGAGTCCGTGAGCAGCGAAGCGGGCCGGCTGCGGCCCGACTTAGTGGTCTATCTGCCCAATAACAGGCGTGTGGTGGTGGACTCGAAGGTGTCTCTCAAGGCCTATTTGGAGGCTCTGGAGGCTCCCGGCGAGGCGCTCAAGACCGAGAAGCTGCGCGAGCACGCCGCCCAGGTCCGGGCGCATCTGGCGCGGCTGAGCGGCAAGGCGTACTGGGCGCAGTTCGAGCAGACGCCGGAGTTCGTGGTGATGTTCCTGCCGGGGGAGGTGTTCTTTGGCGCGGCTCTCGAGCAGGATCCCAGCTTGATCGAGTACGGCGTCGAGCAGCGGGTGCTGATCGCCACGCCCACCACCCTGATCGCGTTGCTGTGGGCGGTGGCCTACGGCTGGAAACAGGAGACGCTGGCGCGCAGCGCGCAGGAGATCAGCGTTCTGGGCAAGGCGCTCTACGAGCGGCTGCGGACTTTCGCCGGGCACATGGAGGACCTGCGCGCGGCCCTGGACCGGGCGGTGAAGGCCTACAACGAAGCGGTCGGTTCGCTGGAGGCGCGAGTGCTGGTGAGCGCGCGCAAGTTCAAGGAACTCGGTGCGGCGGGGGAGGGGGAGATCGAGACGCTGGAAGCCATCGACCGTGCCGCGCGCCAGGTGCAGGCGCCGGAGGCGGAGGGAGGGGCGGGTTAAGAGGCCGGCGCCGGTTTCAGTCCCAGGCCGGGGCCGTCGGGCAGGAGGAGCTTGCCGTTCTCGACGCGCACGCCGGCGTAGGGGTCGTTGGAGATGAGCAGGTTGCCGTCCAGGTCGGCGTAATCGACCAGCGGCGCCAGGTGCGCGGCGGCGGTGACGCTGGCGGAACTCGAGACCATGCAGCCCAGCATGGTCTTGAGGCCGAGCGATCTGGCGATCTGGATCATGCGGTAGGCCTCCAGCATGCCGCCGCACTTGTCCAGCTTGATGTTGACGCCGTCGAAGGCGCCGGCGAGCCGGGGGATGTCGGCGGGGTGCAGGCAGGCTTCGTCGGCGAGGATGGGGATCCCAACGCGGCTGCGGACCCAGCGGGTCTCCTCGATCATCTCCGCGGGCAGGGGTTGCTCGACGAACTCGACGCCCTGCTTGGCGAGCCAGTTGATCCTGCGCACGGCTTCTTCTTTGGTCTTCCAGCCCTCGTTGGCGTCCACGCGCAGCGGCTTGTTCGTGACGCTGCGGACGGCTTCGAGCGTTTGCTCGTCGGTGGCCAGGCCGACCTTGATCTTGAGGATGGGGAAGGCCTCGGCCTCGCGCACCTTCTGGCGCGTGATTTCGGGCGTGTCGATGCCGATGGAGAAGGTCGTCCCGGGCGCGTCGTGTGGATCGAGGCCGAAGTAGCGGTAGAGCGGCACGCCGAGTCTCTGGCCGACCCAGTCCATCAGGGCGATGTCGATGGCGGCCTTGGCGGCCCACTGTCCCTTGAGACGCTGAAAGACCTCCGCCATGAGCTTGGTGAAGTGCCAGGGGTTGGCGGTGGCGAGCAGGTCGCGGAGCGACTCGACGGCCGCCTGACCGGAGCGGGCGTCCTCCTGGTAGCGCGCCAGGGACGCGCCTTCGCCGATGCCGGTCACGCCGTCGCGGGTGTAGCGGACGTGCAGCGTCTCGCGGAAGGTGCTCGTCGAGGAGGCCACGGTCCAGGTGTGGCGCAGGTTGAGGCGAACGACGCTGGTTTCGAGCCGTGGGGCAGGCCCTGGGCCTGCCCAAGCGGCGCCCGCGCACTTGAAGAGTTCCCGCCGGTTCATTTCAGCCTCCGCGCGCAGACGAGAATCTTGGTCCAGTGCGCTTCGTTGAGGTTATCGATGCGCACCATGGGGCGCTCGTAGGTGGTGGCGCTGATGAAGAGGCCGTCGCCGATGTACATGCCGGTGTGCGTGATGCGGTCGAGCGACCGGCCGAAGTAGAGCAGGTCGCCGGGCTTGAGATCCTCGCGCGCCACCGCGGCCAGGCCCTCCCAGTGCGCCTGCGGCTTGGCGTCGCGAGGGATGGTGACGCCGCGGCGGCGGCAGAGCATCTGCACGAAGCCCGAGCAGTCGAAGCCGAAGCTCGAGGTCCCGCCCCACCGGTAGGGCAGGCCGAGAAAGCGCTGCGCGAGCTCGAGGGCGGCCGCGATCGAGAGTGGCTGCGGCTCGAAGACCACGTCGCCGCGCTGCACCCAGGCCAGGCGGTCATCGACCAGCCGCACCTGGATCCAGCGCTGATTGTCTTCCGGCTCGGCGACGACTTCCAGCCTGGTCTCAAAGGGCACCGTGAGCGCGGGCTGGTGCTTGGTGACGTCCGGCTCGCGGTAGAGACTGGCGAAGAGGCTGTTCACCTGCGCCACGCGGCCCTGGATCGCGTAAGCGCGGCCGCGGCGGAGCCAGGCAGCCGGCATCCAGCCGGTGTAGGTGTCCGGCGTGCGCACCTGGACGAAGCCGTCCTGCTCTGCCAGGCAGGCGACATTCGTTCCGTAGATGGCCTGGGAGACCACGTCGGTGTCCGCGGTGGCCGCCGAGTACATATTGGCGGCGGGTCGTAGTACGGCGGCCTCGGGCGGCGTTGGCGCCAGCATGGCTATGACGAGCAACAGGGTCATGGGATACCTCGGGTCAAAGCGCATTCTAGCGCGACTGGCTTCTATGGCGCGCGCCGCAGAAGGATGCCGTCCAGAGGCGCGAGCGTGACTTGGGGCGCCGCGGAGCCGTCGTTGTAGCGGGCCTTCGAGCGGACCCAGAGGGCGTCGGCGATCGCCGGGCGGTCTTCCCGGTTGCGGAGGCGGACCAAGGGTTTTCCTTCCACGGTCAGCGGCACGCTGGCGATCTCGTGCCACTCGTCGCCGCCCTTGGTCTGATCGAGGGTGGCCGAGGCGACGACCTGGCCGCCGGCCACCACCTCGTAGACGACGCGCCGGCTCCACGAGGAGGCCGGCGGGGCGGCGGGCCACCAGGCCGCGATGGTGTAGGTGTCGTCGGCGCGCAGTTCCAGGTCCCACTGCGCGGAGCCGGTGGCGGAGTCGAGCTGGCGGCAGGACTTGCCCCAGTCGTGGTAGAAGGGCCCGGCGGATTTCCATTCGCCGCTGTCGTAGACCACCTCGCGCCACTCGCCGGTGGCGGAGAAGCCTGGGCCGTCGTCGTCGAGGATGTACTCGTGGCGCGCGGCCTGCTCACCGCGCAGGCGGCTGAAGCCGGGCCCGGCGGTGATGGTCTGCCGCTGCCGCGTTCCGTTCAGCAGAACCAGGCCGTTGGTGAACTCGCGGCGGTAAACGTCCGGCGGATGCTCGGTGAGGCGCACGTGGTCGAGCCAGACCTTGCCCTCGCGGGCGCCGACGAAGAACTGGAGGCGGGATTCGCGGGTGGTCTCGTTGGCCTCGAAGGAGACCAGGCACATCTTCCACTCGGGGGTGAGGGCGACGGTGCGGCTCAGACCGTAGTTGCGCCAGTCGGGGCTGCCCTTCTGGGTGGAGAGGCCGATCGAGCGCGGCGCGTCGGCTTTGGCCCAGAAGGTGAGGTCGTAGCCCGTGCCGCGTTCGAGCGCGCGGTCGCGCTGGTGGAAATCGATGTGCCAGTCGCGGCCCTCGCCCGGCGAGGCGACGGTGATGAGCGCGGAAGCCGAGCCGTCCGCGGCCTGGGCGGTGTCGCGGGTGAGGGTGGCGGCGGCGCCTGCGGACGTGTTGACCCAGAGCGTCCACGTGCCTGCGAGCGGCGCCTCGAAGCTGCCGTTCTCGACGAGGCTGGCCGTGGAAGGCGCGCCGGCAGGCTCGCGCGTGGCCGGCCCGAGCGGATGGCCCAGGTCGAAGTCCAGCTCGTCGTACCACCAGTCGTTGCCGTGGTAGGTGTCGCCGAACTCGTGGGCGAAGTAGCCGTCGTTCATGAGCGTGAAAGCCAGGCCGAAGCGCACGTAAGGGTAGTAGGTGCGGGCGAATTCCAGCGTCGAGGGCGGAGTCTTGCTCAGCGGGCTGTAGTCGTAGCCGTAAGCGATCTGGTCGGGCGGCGCGGACTCGGTCATCATGATGACGGGCCGGCGGCCGCCCTCGAACCAGTCGTGGTAGAAGCTCCACAGGTCGGTGAAGGGCTTCTTGCCCTCCAGCACGTCGGTGGTCCAGAAGCCGATGCTGTCGCCGTTGAAGATGGCGGCGACGTCAGCGCCGGGCGGGCGCGGCAGGTGGCCGGAGGCCAGGGCGTGGGGCATGAGCTTGCGCCAGGTCTCGAGCTCATAGAAGACGCCCTCGCGCCAGGCGGCGTCCAGCCACTGGGGGTCGTCTTCACGACCGTCTTCGTCGGCGTCAAGCTGGACGCGGTTGCCGTGGATGTCGGCCTTGAGCCAGCTCTGGGTGGTGAAGAAGTTGTCGAAGAAGCAGCCGTCCACCAGGAGGCCGGCCTCGATCATGCGCTGGTAGGCGTAGCGGGCCTGGTACTCGGCCACGTAGCGCTTGGTGAGATTCAGCCGGTAAGTGCCCGGCCAGACCTCGAGGCGCTGCCCGCGTGTGTCCTTGAGGTAGTAGTCATCGGGCAGGCCGGAGTTCTCGACCGTGTTGATGGAGGTCAGGATCAGGATGTTGGGGTTGAGCGCGCGCAGTTCGCGGATCGCGGACGGGGTGAAGCCCGCGCCCAGATGCAGGTCGATTCGCGCGGCGTAAGGAAGACCTCTGGCGGCCAGGCCGGAGGAGCCCCACAGGTTGCCCTTGCGCGGGAAGGGGGGATTGACGCGGGGCAGGGAACGGTACTTCAGACGCAGCAGGTAGTCCGGGCCGGAATCGCAGCGCACGTAGACGTCGTTGGCCTGGTTGGTGTCCGGGTCCAGGCCGGTGAGGGTAGTGCGGGGCCGGGTGGTGCCCTGGCCGGTCTCGAAGGGCATCATGTACTCGTAGGACAGCGGCGCGCCGAGTGACCAGGCGCAGGAGGCGGGCTGAGCGGTGCGCACCGAGAAGGGCAGCGACGTAGTGCCCGGCGGCAGCAGCGTGCTGGGCGGGTCGGGGTCGGCGACGGGGATGCCCGGATAGACGAACGGCGCGGCCGCGCAGCCGCCGGTTTCGATGCTGATGCGGTCACCCGCGGAGACCTTCTCGAGCGACAGCCAGACTTCGTTGTCGCGCGGGGCGTCCAGGCGCTCGGCGTTGGCGAGGACTTCAGCCGGTTCGAGCGGGCGGTTCCAGATGCGCACTTCGTCGATGAGGTAGTGGGCGGCGGCGCCCGCGAGGTTGCCGGCGAGGGCGAAGCGATCGCCGGCCGGCGCCGGCGGCTGGTAGCGGCGCTCGTTGGTGTCGGCGGCGAGGACGCCGTCCACGTAGAAGCGCATGCGGTTCTGCGCGGCCGAGAAGGTGTAGACCAGGTGGTGCCACTCGCCGGCGCGCCAGCCGCGCATCGAGGCGCTGCCGCCCCAGGCGCTCTGCCACTGCCCGGCAGTGCGCCCGCCGGCGTAAACGACACCGGCGCTGCGCGACTGGGCCACGGTGAGGTAGTCGCCGCTGGGCGCGGCGTAGTAGAACAGAAAGTGATCGCGCTCGCTGTAGACCGCCTCGCCGCCATCGGCGCGCGGGGCCACCCACATCTCGATGGCGCCTTCGCTGAGGTCGAGCGCGCCCTCGCGCGCGTAGGCCACCAGGCCGCCCGGTTCGAGGGCCAGCGCCGAGCCCCAGCGGCCCGGCTGATAAGCCACGCCGCGGGCCTCGAGCGGCTCCCCGCCCGCGGTCGTGACCACGCTCTGGTCAGCGCGCATCAGGAAGAGCTGAGGGCTCGAGCCGGAGGCGACCGGCTGCCCGTTAACCGTCCAGCGGAACTGGCCCGCCGGGCCGCCGTTGGCCACCAGGAAGCGGTAGTCGGGCGTGAGTCTCAACTGGAGGTTGCAGTCGGTCTGCGCCCACAAGGCGCCGGCCAGCGCAGCCAGCAGGAAGCAGCGCGGAATCGTGGCTCTCCTTTCACCTGCGATGATACCTGCCGGTGGCGCGGCTGTGCAAAAATGAAAAATCCCCATGGAACGAGACGATTTGTTTGCCCTCGATGAGAAAGTCGCCGTGGTGATCGGCGGCGGCGGCGTGCTGGCCGGAGAGATGGCGATGGGACTGGCGCGGGCCGGCGCGGCCGTGGCGGTGCTGGATCTCATCGGCGAGAACGCCGAGGCGCGCGCGGCGGCCATCCGCGAGCTGGGGCGGCGAGCCATCGCCGTACCGAACGACGCCACCAGCAAGCCGGCGCTCGAAGAGGCGCTGGCGAAGATCCGCGAGGCCTTCGGCCGCGTGGACATCTTGCTCAACGCCGCGGGCATCAACTCGGCCACGCCGTTCTTCGAGATCACCGAGCAGGAGTGGCAGCGCATCCTGGACGTGAACCTCAAGAGCGTCTTTCTGGCTTGCCAGGTGTTCGGCAAGGTGATGTGCGAGTCGGGCCGGGGCGGCTCGATCATCAACATTTCTTCGGTGTCGTCGGGCCCGCCGCTGTCGAAGGTGTTCACCTACAGCGTCACCAAGGGGGGCGTGAACCAGATCACGCAGTTCCTGGCGCGCGAGTTTGCGCCCCACCGCGTGCGGGTGAACGCCATCCTGCCGGGCTTCTTCCCGGCGGAGCAGAACCGGCGGATCCTGACGCCGGAGCGCACCGCGTCCATCCTGGGCCATACGCCGATGAACCGCTTCGGGGAGCCATCGGAACTGGTGGGCGCGGCGGTGTACCTGGCTTCCGAGCGCGCCTCTTCGTTCGTGACCGGCTCGATCCTGCGCGTGGACGGCGGCTTCACGGCGGTGACGATCTAACGGGTCGGGCATGCCCGACCCCTACGGTAGGGGCGAGGCATGCCTCGCCCGGCTCGCCCAAGCGGCCCAGC
>Ga0315289_10011968_pt1 | contig 12264 bp, 9 predicted proteins | sample YL17G11_40_MG_FD_203452 | JGI IMG/M metagenome (GOLD analysis project Ga0315289, IMG submission 203452) | Sediment microbial communities from Yellowstone Lake, YNP, Wyoming, USA - YL17G11_40 | ecosystem: Environmental > Aquatic > Freshwater > Lake > Sediment | place: USA: Wyoming | collected...
ATATCGGCCATCAGGAGTTTGCTGACCACACTATGCGCCATCACCTTGAGATCTTCCCGTTTGAAAAGTATCTCCCGCTCGGCGCGGACGCCTCCGCAGGAGAGCCGCAGACTGATCGTCACCCGCACATCGGGCCGGTCCACCGGCGAACAGCCTATGCCGGGCAGGTCGACCCGCCGCCGAAGCCCGGTCTCCGGTTTTTCCGCTTTCTCTGGAATGCCGGATGCCGGCGGCGCTGCGGCGGACGGCGCCGCATGTTCAGCCGGCTTTCCCGCTTTTTCCGGATTTTCGGAAACGGCCGATACGATTGCGGCCTGCGCGGAACGGTCCGCCGGTTTTCCGGCATCTCCCGGATATTCGGATGCAACCGGCGTATGTGCCCCCTGCGCGGGAGGCTTTGCGGTCTTTCCGGCTTTCTCCGGATTCTCGGATACAACCGGCTTGCTGGCAGCCGGCATCGGATTCTCTGCCGGCTTTGCGCCATTTTCCGGTGTATCGGATAAAGGCGGCGCGACCTCCGCCATTGCCGGCTCCGTGCTTCTCTTAGAAAATAGATCGCTGTTATTGCGGATAAAAAGGGCGGCAACGATGATTGCGCCTGCAGCAGAGGCGGCTATCCACAGGATCCGTCGCTTCTGTTTTGCGAGTTCCTGTTCCCATGCGGAATCGGCCATTATTTCGCTTTCCCTGCGCTCTGGCCGACCAGATCCACTTTGACCGGCACGCCGCGCGAATAGCGCTCAACCAGGTCGTCAAGCGCCTTGGACTGGTCCGGCGTAAGTTTGATGAATTGCAGGCCCACGCGGAATCCGTCCGTGCGTGGCGTACACCAGGCCACCTTGGCCGACAGCACCAGGTCATTGATCTGGACGCTCACGACCTCGTCCTTCTGCAATGATTTGGTATGACGGCAACAGACGCCTGTTTTGCTCAGGTCGAAAAAGCGCTGGAGCTCGACGGTGTCGCTCAGAAATTCTATGCGCTCAGATTGACGGTCACTCAACGCACCCATGACATTCTCCCTTGATGATCAAAAGGAACGCGTCGGTCATCCCTGCACCGAACTCTCAAACACGAACGGTACGACGACCTCCGCGGCGCCGCCGCCGCCCCCGGTGATGGGAGGGAATTGCCAGCGCTGGATATACCGGATGACATTCTGCTCGAATTCGGCGTTGTTCATGGTAGACTTGACAATAGTAACATTGCTCACCTGGCCCGAGGGCAGGATGGTGAATTTCACCTTGATCGTCCCTTTCAGCTCCGGATCGCGCTTGAGCCAGTTTTCGTAGACGCGCACCAGACGCATTTTTTCACGGTTGACAATAGCCTGGATCGCGACCATGCTGCGTTCTTCGCTCGATGCCGCATCGCCGCTCACCTCAGGCGGCGCTTCGGTGGTGATACTCACCTCGCCAGCCGACGCAAGCTGCGAGCCCGACGTTCTGCCGATCGCGGCCTTCTGGATGTCGGCGCCGCCGGCGCGACTGCCGCGCGAGCCATAGCCGGCGCCGCTGCCGCTGCCGTCGCCTCCAGTGCCGTCGCCGGCGCTTCCGGCGGAAACGAACGCGCCGTTGCCTACGGAGATCCCCGACAGGTCGCCCACGGCATTGCCGGCAGCGCCCAAAAGGTCGGCAGCCCCGTCTCCACCCCCATAGCCGCCGCTGCCGCCGGCAGAGGTAATGGCGGCAAAAATGCCGGATGCGGCGATCTGCTTGCCGATTGCCTCGCGCCTGGCCGCACGGGCCGAACTGGAGGCGGCTGCGCGAGTTTTCCGATCTGCGAGGCTTTCTTTGGATCTGTCAACCTTTCCCTCGCCCTTTTCTCCACCCTTGGATGCGGCCGATTCCTTTGCCTCGCCGCCATCGCCTTTTTCTTCCGCAACCGGCTCGGGTTTCGGCTGGTCCAGCACGATGCTGGCGTAACGTTCCTGGATTTTCTGGATCTGCTTCTGGCTAACAGCCTCCGATGGCGTGAGGAAGGAAAGCCCAAAGACAATGCCTCCCACCAGAAGAAACGTGCCGCCGAACAACAGCACAAAGCGCGGCTCGAGGTTGGACAACAGCCGCGACCGCAGTTCCCGCGGAAACGCCGTTATGGTTTCGGCAACAACCGTATGCTGAGCGTAAAATATGCCTGTCTGATTGACGGACATTTACGACTTCCGATACACGACAAGGTTCATATTGGGATAGCCGGCCTGGCCGCAGGTGTACATGACCCGCGTCAATACATTATAGGGAATATCGACATCCCCCTGAATCGAAATTTTTCCGGAAAAATCGTTGCTGAACATCTGGGCCGATTTGCGCGCTTCAGAGGAATATTTTCTGAGCACCGTATGCAATGAACCGATCAGAAATTCCTTTTGCGAAAGAAGCGCTTCATATTCTTTTGCATCCAGCACGATTTTGTCTTCGACCATGATCGTATTTTTCGTTATCTGCACATTCAGGGCCACATCGGCGTTCTTTTCAACCGTAGACTTGGGCAGATGCAGACCTTCGGCCGGCGTGACCAGCTGCCCCTGCGCCGAATAATTCTGGATTAAAAACACCACCATCAGCGTGAACATATCGATCATCGATGTGATGTTCAGTTTGACCGTGGCGTCTCCGCGCGTGCGCCGCTTGCGCCGTATGCTTTTCTGGGACGGCATTATTGTACGATGCCTCCCGCGATAGATACGTTTGGAAACATGGTGACGTTACCGTCGGGGGACTTATAGCCGCGCGCCGCATCCATCACGGAAACCACGGTCTCATATTTCATTTTCTCTTCCGCGACGATTTTGATGGTTTCGTGGTCGCTGAGCACCATGGTCTGCGGCGATCCGTTCTTCACGAAAATATCGTACAGTTCCGCAAGCGAGGCGGCCGGCGACACGCCCGGCGATATCGCCTTGTCAATTTCCAGCAACGATTTCCTTTTTACCTCCGCAAGCTGCCGGTTCAGTTCCCCGTAGTCATACGCCCCGTCGGCGGCAAGCGGAATATCGGGCTGCATGTCGGCCAGGGTCTTGGCGGTATCGGCTTTGCCCTGATTGGCCGCGGTCTTGAAGAAATGGAAAAGGGTGAAGCCTTTTGACGTGATAAGAATACCCAGCTCCAGCTTGCTTTCCTGCATTTCCGCAGCGCCGGCGCCGGCGCCGCCTCCCGCGCCCTGCGCGGACTCGGGCAATTTGAGCTCTATGGCCCCCATGCGCACGAATTCCGATGAGGTAAGCAAAACCGGGATCAGGATGATCATCAGGTTAAGCATGGGCGTTACGTCGGTGTCGGCGATCTCTTCTTCTTCGCGGTGCCGCACCAGCGAACCCGAAATTGCTTTGGACTGGTCCGGAGGATTCAGGAAATTCATGATTGCCACGGCATAGCGGTCCATTTCATGCAGTGCCATGTCCACTTTGGCACGCAGAAACGCATACGCGAGCACGCTCAGCACGCTGATGGAAAGCCCCACGAGCGTGGAATTCATTGCCGTGGAAATGCCCGCTGCCAGAAGCGCCGACTTTTCAATGGCCGCAACTTCGGGCCTGCTGACCGCGGTGAACGACATGATAAGCCCATATACCGTGCCCAGGAGACCGAACAGGGTCGAAACATTGCCGAACATAACCATATAATTGAGGCGCTTTTCAAGCGTGGTGCCGGCATATATCGATTCCTCGGCCATGGCATCGGGCACCAGCAGCGGATTGCTCTCGGCCTTTTTAATACCGCAGGCGAATATGCGCGGGAGAAGGCGCTTGCCGCCCACCACGCAGATCCGGTAGGCCTCATCATGCTTTTTCTGTTCTAAAAGACCTTTGATACGCCCGAAAAGCTCCGGCGCATCGTAATCCGTTCGGCGTTTAATGGAGTACCATCGCTCGAATGCCGTGGCAAAACTCAATATGCCGATAGAGAGCAACAGCCACATGAAGAGGAATGCATCATGCGACGGTAGAAAACTGTGAAGAAGATCAGAAAATACACCCATGATTGCCAGGGATCGAATGCGCTATATGAAAAGTTCTTTGATCAGCTTGTTATCGGTATAAATCTTTATATTATTGTGCGTAACGTGGATGCCGACCCCTTCTTTAAGCTGCGATACGCTGACATGATATTTATGCGTCCTGAATGATTTTTCAATAAGCGCATTCAGGATACGGAGAGAATATTCGTCGAGCGAATCGATGATTTTCTGTGTTTTTGATTTCATAAACGCATAAATCATGACCGAGATGATGGCCACCGACAGCCCGCAGAAGGTGGAGTTCATGGCGGTGGCGATACCGGCGGCCAGAAGCTCGGATTTCTGCGCGGCATCGATGCCGGGACGGCCGACAGCGGCGAATGACATAATCAGGCCGTACACAGTGCCCAACAGACCCAGGAGCGTGGAGACGTTTCCCATGACCGCAAGGTAGGCGGTCCGCTTTTCCAGCTGGGGCATTACCTTGAGCATGGCTTCATCAATGCCGTTGCGAATGCGCTCGGCGCCAAAACCGGCTTCGGCAAGCCCGGCCTTGACGACATGCGCAAGGGCCATGCTTTTTCCCCTGTCGCACATTTTAATGGCGGCAGACACGTCATCCTTCTGTATTAATCCAAGGATCTCCTTTATAAAATGTTCGGCTTTGGAGCCGCTGCGGATGGTGAGATAGATGAACCGCTCGACGATGATGGAAAAACTGAACACGCCGGCGATCAGGATGGCCCACATGAAGAGGAACGCATCCGCTTTCGGGTTGAACGCGGTCAGAAGCTTGGCAAAAAATTCCATACTCTCCTCCGTTATGGTATCGGTATCGGCGTGAAAGCCACTGACGCGCACCCGCGCGTTGCTTTACGGCGCGTAATTTCTGATTTTTTTACCTTCAAATTGAAACGCCCCTTTATACGGCGAATCTTCGATGATCGATTCATCTATGAAATCGAGAATATTGGCGCCCTTGGAAAATCCCTGTATGATCATAGGCGGAAATTCGGGTCGCATGTCGGCCTTGATGAGAACCAGCTGCGGCCGGCGCAATTTGCCTTCGATGCGCTGCTCTTCAAAAACAATCTGCTTGCCCGATTTCGCGGCAGGAGGAGCGGAAGACGCAGCGGCAGCGGCAAATGATGCGACAGCGGCGGCCACGATCGTCACGATACTCTGATGCAAGGGGAATTTCACGGTCTGCAAACCTGTTCGTCGGGATGGATGCATTGCAAATCCATTAAATTGAAATATAAGTATACCACGTTGTTCAAGCAAAATCAATTATATACAGAAGGTATTCCCCGGAGCCGGGCGCTAAACCGCCGAATGATCGTGATATATATTCCATATTTCTTTATTGCTCATGATCTTTCACCACCAAATAGGACCGGCACATGCGAACCCTTCTGGCGCGCGCACGAGAAATACTGAACAAAGAGGCTGAGGCGATCCGCAATATCCCTATCGATGCGCAATTCGCCGAGGCAATCGATATTCTCTACCACTGCAAAGGCAAAGTAATCACCACCGGCATGGGCAAGGCCGGCAAAATCGCCCAGAAGATGGCCGGCACCCTCTGTTCAACAGGCACTCCCGCCTGCTTTTTGCACCCGGGCGAAGCGGCGCACGGCGATCTGGGATTGATCAACACCGGCGACGTCATCATCGCCTACTCGACAAGCGGCAAAACCCGCGAAGTGATCGAAATGCTTGACCTGGCGCGACGCCTGGGCGCGCACACCATCATCGGCATCACCTCGCACCCGGATTCGGCCATCCGCGCGAAAAGCAACGTGGTCATCAACATGGGCGATGTGGAAGAACCCTGCGCCCTGGGCCTGACCCCCACGGCCACCAGCATCGTGATGCTGGCCATCAGCGACGCCCTGGCCCTGGTGCTCATGGAAAAAAAGAAAGTTGACAAAAAGGCCTATGGCCTGCGCCATCACGGCGGGTATCTGGGGCAGAAGGCAAAGCAGACGGAACTTTAAAGCCAGAGCCACAGAGCGGCAGAAGTCAGAAGTCAGAGGTCAGAGGACAGAGGTCGGAAGCGTGGAAATTATGAACGCCAACCGCTGCGATTTTCTGGTCATCGGGTCCGGCATTGCCGGATTGTCATTCGCCATCCACGCCGCACGGCACGGCTGCGTCTTCGTCATCACCAAAAAAAGCGACAGCGATTCCAATACCAACCACGCCCAGGGCGGCATCGCCTGCGTGCTTGACCCAGGCGACAGCTTTGAAAGCCATATCCGCGACACGCTTGTGGCCGGCGCGGGACTGTGCGACGAACACGCTGTGCGCACCCTCGTCACCCAGGGACCGGAGCGCGTCAAGGAACTGCTCTCATGGGGCGTGGAATTCTCCAAAGCAAAGCGTTCCCACGCGTGGGAACACCTGGACCTGGGCAAGGAAGGCGGCCATTCGCGCAGCCGCATTGTGCACGCGCACGATCTCACCGGACGCGAGATCGAGGCCGCGCTGCTGCAAAAGATCAAGAAGCTGCCCAACGTCACCATCTTCGAAAACCTGTGCGCCATCGACCTGATCACCCATCACCAGGTGAAAAGCGTTCGCGGCCCGCGGAACCGCTGCTACGGTGTGTACGTGCTCGACACCATCGACCGCAAAATCTATCCCATCCTGGCCGGCGTCACCTGCCTTTCAACCGGCGGTGCGGGAAGGGCCTATCTGCACACGACCAATCCGGAAATCGCCACGGGCGACGGTGTGGCCATGGCGTATCGCGCCGGAGCGCGCATCGCCAATATGGAATTCATCCAGTTTCATCCCACCACGCTCTATCACGAAGGCGCCGACTCGTTCCTGATTTCCGAGGCGGTACGCGGCTTTGGCGCCGTATTGGTCAACCGCAAAGGCCGGCGGTTCATGGACGGTACGCACCCGCTGGGCTCGCTTGCCCCGCGCGACATCGTGGCGCGCGCCATCGACCGCGAAATGAAGCTCTCGGCCGAGCCGTGCGTGTTTCTTGACATACGGCATATTCCGGCCGCGCGGACAAAAAAGCGCTTTCCCAACATATACGCGCGCTGCCGGGCGCTGGGGATCGACATCACCCGCGACCTGGTGCCCGTGGTGCCCGCGGCCCATTATCTGTGCGGCGGCATTCATGTTGACATCAACGGAAACACCTCCATCGACGGCCTGTATGCCTGCGGCGAGACCGCCTGCACCGGCGTGCACGGCGCCAACCGTCTTGCCTCCAACTCGCTTTTAGAGGCAGTCGTGTTTTCCTATCGCGCCGTGGCCGACGCCGCCGATAGAGCATCCTTGCTCCCGCGGCTTATCCGCGGCCAGGTACCTGCCTGGGACGATCGCGGCACGCACGATACCGAAGAGTGGATCCTGCTCTCCCATAACCTGCACGAAATCCAGTCGGTTATGTGGGACTATGTGGGCATCGTGCGCTCCAATCTTCGACTCGACCGTGCGGCCCGGCGCCTGTCCCTGCTGGAGAGCGAAATCGAGGATTATTATCGCCGCACCAAAATCACGGCAAAGCTTTTAGAGCTGCGCAATATTGCGACCACGGCAACGCTGATCGTCAAGTCGGCCCGCATGCGAACGGAAAGCCGCGGATTGCATTATACGACCGATTATCCACGGCAGAACGATATGCGCTGGCGGCATGATACGGTGCTGCGAAAACGGAAATCCTAAATTCTAAACAAATTCGAAATCCGAAACAAATCCGAAATCCAAAATCCGGAATCTAAAATCTAAAATCCCCAATCCAAATCCTGAATCCAATCCGCTTCGGCAATAATGTCCATTATAATTTTCGCAATCCTTGTCATTCTGCTTGCCGCCGCCGGGCTGTCGGTGCGCTATTACCTGATTTCCGATCTGTCATTCGGCGCGCGGCTTTTAATGATCGGATTGCGTATAACGCTGCTGACCCTTGTCGGTCTGGCGCTTATGGAACCGTCGCTGCGCCTGTCGCGGCTTTCGCCGCCCGACCGCACCGTTCCCGTGTTGATCGACGTATCGCAAAGCATGCGCCTTTTTTCCCCCGATTCGTCGGCACGGCCGCTGCTTGCCGCGCTTGGCGATGCGAAAAAAACCGGCCCCTGGCGTTTTCCGCTCTTCCTGTTCGGCGATTCGCTGCGCGCGCCGCCCAAAGACCACGTTTTCCGATATTCCGACCGCCATAGCCGCGCGCCGGCCGATGCCGAAGGGATCGTGCCGCGGTCCCGCCGCGCATTGATCATCTCCGACGGCGCCTGGGACGACGCATGGGCGACGGAGGAGCTTCTGGACGGCCGCGAAATCCGCTGGCTGCCGCTTCCGCCGGCCGCAATGCATTCCCATTTAGCAATCGAGGCGGCCCTTTGCGCCGACAACGTGCCGGTGGATTCGCCCGCCATCGCCGTCGTGGACCTGCGCGGCCACCTCCCCCGCCCGGGCGACTGCATCGTGACCGCGGCCGACCGGCGTCGCATTGTTGCCCGCCGCGCGGTGCACTGCACTGCCGGCCGGCTGAGCGACACCCTGCTTCTGCGATTACCTTCCGACAAGCCAGGACGCACGCTGTACCGCGTATCGGCCGTGTTCGATTCGCTGCGCGCGCAATGCCGGGTCGTGCAGAACATTGTGCCGTCGCACCTGCGCGCCGCACTGTATGCCAGCGCGCCGGATCTTGACGCGCGATTCCTTTCCATTGTTTTGCACGACGACAGCACCTGGCATTTTCCGGCGCCGGCGGATTCCGCGGATGCGCTCTTTCTGGTCCGGCCTGATGCCAATGCCGCGGAAATCGTGCGCCGGCTGCGTCCATCGGCGATTGTCGTATGCATCGGCGCCGTCCCCTGCGCGTCCCCCCTGCATTCCACTCCAACGCTCGTGCGCACGGCACCGGGACCGGGCCTGGATTTTGCCGCACGCATGGAGGAGTATGACCTGCCGGCGCCGCAGGAGCTGCTGCATTGCGGCGACGACCGGCATTTCAGAGATGCCTGTCTGGTGGACGCGATCACGGGCGCCGGCGGGAAATCAGACACGCTGCCGCTGCTCTTTGCCGCGCCCCGGGAAGGCCGCGAAGCGCTGTATTGCGCGGCACGCGGGATCTGGCGCTGGGACTTCTGGCCGCGCGGCGTTCCGGGCGCAGACGAGGAAAGCTGGATCGCGGGCGTTCTTATCCCTATCGTCAAGAATCAGGCGCTGTTGCGGCTGGAAAACGGATTGTTCCTCCATGCCGCATCCGGCGAAACATTCGAAGGCGATTCCATTCCCCTGCGCATGATCGTGCCCGCCGAGGTCCGCAACGCCGGCGCCGGTGTTCTGCATCTTGCGCTGTCGCGCGGCAACGACACGCTCTATGATTCCCTCATCGCCATTGATCTTTCCCATGGGCCGGCGCCCTCCATCTTCCTTCCGCCATTGACTTCGGGCAATTACGAATACCGCGCGGTATTGCTGGTCAAAGGCAGGGAATCCGTATTCGCCGATTCATTGGAGGTCCAGACCGACCAGTCCGAATTGCGCGTTGAGCAGCAGGCGCGGCTGATGCTGGACCAGCTTGGACGGCCGATCAGCACAGACCCGCAAAAAGCGGTCGCCGAGTTGACCGCCATGGATCCCGGGGAGCGCATGCAGACCGTCACCCGCGTCATCCATATCGATCGGAATTGGTGGATGTTGCTGATGATTTTCGGGATATGGACGGCGGAATGGATTGCGCGAAAGAAGCTTTCCATGGATTGAACCGACAGCCGGATTCATGTATCTTATAAATTCTGTAATTTCCATGAAATCCTAATACAAATCCACCAGCAAAGGCAGGTTATATCATGGCCAAAGAATCCGCATCTCCGGGTCAACGAATCAGAACGCCCCATGAAGGCAATACCGCATGCGCCCATGTAGCCTACGCAACCAACGAAGTCATTGCCATTTATCCGATTACGCCATCGTCCACTCTCGCCGAAATAGCCGATGAAAAAGCCGCCAAGGGTGAAAAAAATATCTGGGGATCCATCCCATCCGTCTCTGAAATGCAATCGGAAGCGGGCGCAGCCGGGGCTGTACATGGCGCGCTGACCACCGGTGCCCTGACCACCACATTTACCGCCTCGCAGGGCCTGCTGCTCATGATTCCTAATATGTATAAGATCGCCGGCGAGCTCCTGCCCACGGTTTTCCATGTTACCGCGCGGTCCCTTGCATGCCAGGCGCTTTCGATCTTCGGCGACCACTCCGACGTCATGGCATGCCGCCAGACCGGGTTCGCCATGTTCGCTTCTGCCAGCGTACAGGAAGCCATGGATTTTGCCCTGATCGCCCAGGCCGCGACCCTTGCATCGCGCATCCCGTTTCTGCATTTCTATGAAGGATTCCGCGTTTCGCATGAGATCCAGAAAATCGAAGAATTAGCGCACGACGACATGCTCGCCATGCTGGACTACGATGGCATCAGGGCGCACCGCGGCCGGGCCATGTCGCCCGACCGTCCCACGCTGCGCGGCACGTCGCAGAACCCGGACGTCTACTTTACAGGCCGTGAGACCGTCAACAAATATTACCAGGCCTGCCCGGGTATTGTGCAGCAGATGATGGACCGGTTCGCTAAATTGACGGGCCGGCAGTATCATCTGTTCGACTACGCGGGCGCGCCGGACGCGCAGCGCGTGATCGTCGTCATGGGATGCGGCGGCGAGACCGTGCAGGAAACCGTTGATTATCTCAACAAAAAAGGCGAAAAAACCGGCGTGCTCAAGGTCCGTCTCTTCCGGCCCCTGGATCCGCGCGCAATGGTCATGGCGCTGCCGAAAACGGTGGAAAGCATCGCGGTGCTCGACCGCACCAAGGAATCCGGTTCCCTGGGCGAGCCGCTGTACGAAGACGTGCGCACCGCCGTGGGCGAAGCCATGAGCGACAATTACGCGCCGTTCGACGAATATCCGGTCATCATCGGCGGACGGTACGGCCTGGGTTCCGCGGAATTCACGCCGGCAATGGCCAAGGCCGTTTTCGACGAACTCTCCAAAGACAGGCCAAAGAACCACTTCATCGTAGGCCGCACCGACGATGTCACCGGATGTTCGCTGGATTTCGATCCCAACTTTGACATCGAAGACGAGAAGACCTTTCGCGGCCTGTTTTACGGTTTGGGTTCCGACGGCACTGTGGGCGCCAATAAAAATTCCATCAAGATCATCGGCGAAGAGTCGGACAATTATGCGCAGGGCTTTTTTGTGTACGATTCCAAAAAAGCCGGCGCCATCACGGTATCGCACCTGCGCTTTGGTCCCAACCCGATCCGATGTCCCTACCTGATCACCAAGGCCAATTTCATCGCGTGTCACAATTTCAGTTTCCTCGAGAAATACGACATTCTCAAGGATCTGCTTCCCGGCGGGACCTTCCTGCTTACCTCCGAATTCGGCGCCGACCAGGTGTGGGACAAACTGCCGGGCCGCGTTCAGAAACAGATCATTGACAAAAAGGTCTCCTTTTATGTGATTGATGCCATCAAACTCGCTGCCGAACTCGGGCTGGGCGGCCGCATCAACGTGATCATGCAGACGGCCTTCTTCCAGATCTCGCACGTGATGGACCAGGTCAAGGCCATCAAGGCCATCAAATACGCCATTCAGAAGACCTACGGCAAAAAAGGCGAAAAGATCATCGAGATGAACAACAAGGCCGTTGACCAGGCTGCCTCCGGCATCCAGAAGGTCTCCTATCCCGCCGCGCCGACCATGCCCATCGAGCCCATTAAACCGGTGCCGGACTCGGCGCCTGCATTTGTCAAGGACGTGATCGGCACGTTGCTCAAGCAGGAAGGCGACCTGCTGCCGGTGTCCAGGATGCCCGACGACGGCGTATGGCCCACGGGCACCACGCAGTATGAAAAGCGTAATATTGCGGTCACCATTCCGGTGTGGAACCCGGCGGTGTGCATCCAGTGCCATCGCTGCTCCACGCTCTGCCCGCACGCCACGATCCGGCCCAAGGCCTACGACGCCAAATACCTTGCCGGTGCGCCGGCCACCTTCAAATCGATTGACGCCAAGGGCAAGGAGCTCGCGGGCCTCAAATACACACTCCAAGTGGCGCCTGAAGACTGCACAGGGTGCGGCCTGTGCGTGGAAAACTGCCCCATGACCGGCAAGGGCGACGCCATCGTCATGACCCCGCAGACGCCGCTACGCAAGCAGGAGGCGGAAAATTGGGAATTCTTCCTCAAGATCCCGGACACCGATCCGTCGCGCTACAAAATCGACACCATGAAGGGCAGCCAGTTTGTCAAGCCTCTCTTCGAGTTTTCCAGCG
>Ga0315289_10011970_pt1 | contig 12263 bp, 6 predicted proteins | sample YL17G11_40_MG_FD_203452 | JGI IMG/M metagenome (GOLD analysis project Ga0315289, IMG submission 203452) | Sediment microbial communities from Yellowstone Lake, YNP, Wyoming, USA - YL17G11_40 | ecosystem: Environmental > Aquatic > Freshwater > Lake > Sediment | place: USA: Wyoming | collected...
CTGTTGATATCGCCGCCGCCTACTGTGGCATAGTCGTCGCTGGCATAATTGTTGTTGCCGCCGCCCACCGTGGCATAGTCGCCCGGGGCATCGTTGCAATAGCCGCCGCCCACCGTAGCATAGTTGCCCGAAATCTTGTTTCGCGTTCCACCGCCGACAGTAGAGTAACTGCCGGAGGCGGAATTGGAGTCTGCCTGAGAGGCGCCGCCTCCCCCGGCTACAACAGAATATGCTCCATTGGCACGGTTGTTACGACCTGTGACGAACGCATACTCTCCGGGGTTGGTGTTATCCAAGCCCATATTCACCTTGCCGCTAATCGTTCCGCCAGTCGCTCCATCCACGGTGCCGACGCGATAAGAGTAACTGACGGAGACAATGCGAGAGCGTGGCGTCATCTCGGAGTTATCCCCGACCGTGATGCCCAGCCACACCTGGGCGTTGTTGAAGACAGCATCGCCAAGGGACGTGATTTGTCCAAGGCGGACATTAAAGAGGCCATCGGTGACAGTCACCAACGGGCGAGTTTCCGTCCACAGCAGACTTCCTGCGGTGGAGTCTGTGTAGAGTTTGAAGGTCATGGTTACCGTGGTGTCCAGCGGGTTGCCGCCGGTGTTAGTCAAGTAGCCCTGATAATTGATCTGCTGCGGCACCGCCGCGAAAGCAGAGATGGCCAAGACGGTTATGGCCAATGCGAAGAAATACACAACGCGTTTCATTTGAATTCCCCTAAATTATTACTGACCCATCTGTCAACAGCCTTTTGCTGATCTTCAACGTATTTCAATATAGTCTGCTTCCGCCGATTTGTCAAGAGAAATCTTACCGAGGAACTTGAAGATTTTTTAGTTGAGTGGGTCATTACCATTCAGTGCCACCGAAAAAAAGGGCCGCACCGTTGCTGGCGCGGCAAGGGAAAGAGGACAAGGGGCTTGAGTCCTTTGTCGTGTCGGCTTCCTTCTGAGATTCACCCTGTCACCAAGAAATGGCAAAACAAAAAGCGACCGAAGGGCCGCTTTTTTCATCTGTTTCAGGATTCGTGGCGTCTATTCAGAGGCGATGTTCACGAACTCCCGCGCGCGCGCGATATTGTCCTCAATTTCAAGTATGAATTTCTTGAAATCCAGTCGGGTAATCTCCGGATTCATCTGCACCAGAATCTCCCACGCGGCGCCGTCGGTCATCATGTCTTCATCAACTTTGTTGCCCGAGAAACCAATTCCGGCATGCTTGCACAGATTGTTTGCCAGGTGGATTACCGCGACAAGAGATTGACTCTCGCGAGGGGCATTGGCTGGAGTGTGATGGTGGGCAATTGCATCACAAATCGTCGTCGGCAGATTCCACATTCCCGCTAACCACAATCCGATTTCTGCATGGCTGACTCCGAGAACGCGTTCCTCCGCCTCGACCATTGAAAGGTCTTCCGCATAGGAAAGCCTCAACGCTTCCATGAAATCATCATGAAAATATTGGTCGAGAATGATTTTGCCGAGGTCGTGCAGAAGCCCCGCCGTGAACTCGGCCGAATGGAAACGGAGCCTGAGTCGGTGGGTAAGACTCCGAGCAATCTCGCCGCATCCGGCTGAATGCACCCAAAAGGCTTTCCGGTCAAAGGTGGGTTGGCCTGGCTTTGTGGGAAAAGCGCGGAAGACGGAAATACATGTGACAAGGTGCATCAATTCCCGCATTCCAAGAACGACGAGAGCGGCGTTCAGAGATTCAATATGCCGTGACATCCCATAGAATGCCGAATTCGCGACGCGGAGTATCTTGGCCGTTAAGGAAAGATCGTTGCGGATTACCCTCACAAGTTCCCCCATGGCGGTCACCGGATTGAACGCCAACCTTGACACCTCAACGGCGACTTGAGGAAGGGTTGGCAGGTCACCGGTTCTCGCGATGGCTTCTCTGATCCGCGCGAGATTCGCGGCGAACTTCTCCGATCTCGGATTCGGTGATACGACCCCCCGTTTCCTGGTTTGTACCGGAGTTGACATGGCGCAATCACTCGTTTGATTCGTTTGAAAGAAATAGCGAGACAGGTGTCACAGACCTGACATGCCGGTGCTTGCGCTGCAGAGCAGCTCTTAGGTTGCTTTTGCCTTTTTTTCCAAACCGGCCAGAAGTCGCACGGCGATGCGATTGGGTTGCGATTTGCCGTTCTCCCAACGGTTCACCGTGGAGAAGGTGACACCAATCATGTGGGCAAAATCTTCCTGAGTCATCTGCATCCGCTGGCGAAGTTCGCGGATGCGTTGGGGGTCCATCCTCAAATGTTCCAAGGTATTAGCCTCCGAATTTCCAAAGAAATTGAAATAGCATTCTCGTTAGGTATTGGCAAAAGGTATGCCTTTGCTGGAGTATCCTATGAACCCTTGCAGTCTCTTCAATTCTGCGGGGTGAGGGCACTCGCCACGGCGGCGGTAGTAGCACGGCGTGCCGTGCCCGCCGGATAATAATTGCGGGCAGGTCAGGGGGATCTGCCGCCGCGATTATTGCCTGATTGATAAGAAGCGAAAAAGTCGCTATCTTTGGTTAGTGAAAAGCGATCCGTCATCTCCAAAGGGGTGGGTATGCGGTACATTTTGACTCTTTCTCTGCTGCTGTCCTTGGCGCAGGCCGGCTTTGCCCAGCTTTCGGGTTCGCTCAGCGGCACGCTGGGGCCGGGGGAATACACGGTCATAGGGGATATTGGAGTGGAATCCGGTGATACTCTGCGTATCCTACCCCGTACGACATTCAACTTTTTGGGGCGGCATTCGTTTGGAATATTGGGGACTCTCCTCGCCGAGGGAACGGAGAGCGATTCCATTATCTTCACAACGGATACGATAGCCAATCCCGACCGATGGCCGGGTCTGCGCTTCATGAACTCAAGCAGTTCAGGTAGCCGGCTGGCCTATTGCTTGATTGAGCATGGGCAGGCCTACAACGGCGGCGGAGTTCACTGCAGGGAGTCTTCTTCACCAATCTTCATGCATTGCACCATCCTTCATAATTCAGCAGATGCAAACGGGGGAGGAATATATTGTTATGATGCTTTCCCCTCATTCACTAATTGCATCATCAGTGGCAATTCAGCCGGAAGTGGTGGAGGAGTGCATTGTTATGATGCTTCCCCAACCTTCGAGAATTGCACCTTCATCGGCAATACGGCACGCTTCGGGGGCGGCGGTGTGTGCGTCTGGTACTACTCCTCGTCAACCTTCGAGAATTGCACCATTAGCAACAACTCTGCCCAGAACGGTGGCGGTATATGGTGTGAAGACTCTGCCAACTTCATAAACTGCAGAATCTATGGCAATTCTGGTACGGGAGTGTACTGCAACTATGCGATGGGAACCTTCGTAAATTGCGCCGTATGGGGCAACGCGGGGGCCGCCGTAGTTTGCTGGGGGTCCACGCTCAGCTTCTTCCATTGCTCGCTTGTCGGCAATGGTGGTGGGGTATTCTGTGCTAACTGTTCAACGCCGACACTCAACAGCACCATCATTGCCTTTTCCCAGGGCCCGGGAATCTACTTTACTTCGTACACCTCGGCCAGCCAGATTGAGCATTGTGACTTCTTCGACAACCGCGACGGGGATCTCGTTTATGAAAGCAATGACTCAGCGGGTCCGCCGGGGATCGGGATCGTGGATAGTGTCAATGCCAATGGGGAAGCGTGTGATGTTTACTCGAATATCTTCCTGAATCCTCATTTCGTGGACTATGCTTCCTACAATTTGCATTTGACCGATTCGAGTTGGTGCCTCGGTGCCGGAGATCCTGCCAATCCTCCCCCCACCGATATCGAAGGCAATCCCCGTCCCAATCCACCCGGTTCCCGCCCCGATATCGGCGCTTACGAAAGCGAACATGCAACTCCACCCGAAGGTTTGTGCGGAGCACTCCGCGGCACCCTCGGCCCGGGCACATTCCATGTCACTTGCACCATTTCTGTCAGCGCCGGAGACACGCTCGAGCTCCTGCCCGGAACAATCTTCACCTTTGAAGGGCCATTCGCCTTTGAGATTGAGGGAACACTCTTCGCTGAGGGAGCCGAAAGTGATTCCATCATCTTCACGACGGATACCCTGACGATTTTGAATCGCTGGAGAGGATTGCGTTTCTTGGGCTCCGGGAGTTCCACGAGTCGTCTGGCTTATTGCGTGGTTGAAAATGGTCGCGCCAGCGACACCGCGCCACATGACAAAGGGGGAGGGCTGTATTGTGATCATTCCTCGCCCACTTTGACGAATTGTACCATCATTGGGAATGCAGCAGATAACGATGGCGGTGGCGTGTACTGCATTTTTTCCTCGCCTGCTTTCACGAATTGTACTATCACCGGCAACTCGGCCAATCGCGGCGGCGGGCTCGGTTGCACGCGTTCTCTGCCGAACTTAGCGCACTGTTCCATTATTGACAATGTGGCAACAAATGATGGTGGCGGAGTTGTTTGCGATTCTTCTTCCGCGAACTTCATAAGCTGCATCGTCAGCGGTAACACGGCGAGCGATGGCGGAGGAGTGTGCTGCCTGGACAATTCTTCGCCCACGTTCGAAAATTCAACGATCACCGGCAATGTGGCCACAGGATTCGGTGGCGGAATATCCTGCTTGCAGAATTCTTCCCCGACCTTTTCTTATTGCACCATCCGCGCCAACTCGGCGATCAGTGCCTGGGCATGCGGGGGTGGAGTGTATTGCAGCTATTCTTCGCCCGTCCTCACCCATTGCACCATCACCGAAAACTTGGCGGGTCGCGACGGCGGTGGCGTGGGATGTCAGTCCAGTCCATCGTCGCTGTTCACGCATTGCATCATCTTTGCCAATTCGGCAGGTGGCAATGGGGGTGGAGTAGATTGTCGGGCCAGCACAGCACCCCAGTTCACGCACTGCACCATCGCTGCGAACTCGGCCGGTGGTGATGGCGGTGGAATGTATTGCCATACTTCTTCGCCGATTCTTACCAGCAGCATTGTGGCTTTTTCCGAAGGTACAGGCATTTATTTCAGCGCAAGCCCACACTGCCAACTCGCGTACTGCGACATTTTTGGCAACAGTGGCGGGGCCATTGACGGCCTCGGAATTCCTGACAGTCTGGGTGATATGGACACCACCAACGCCAATGGCGATTCCTGCGATGCCTACTACAATATCTTTCTTGACCCGATGTTTCTATCAAGTGATGATTTTCATCTCCAGGCAAATTCCCCCTGCATTGACGCGGGTGATCCAAACTTGCCGTTTGATCCCGACAGCACTATTGCGGATATTGGTGCATTCTACTATCACCAGAGTGCGACCGAACCTCTCGTCGTTCTGCTGCCGAATACTTTTGCCCTTTATCCGAATTGGCCGAATCCTTTCAATTCAACAACGATGATTCGCTATGATGTGCCGACAGCGGGCAAGGTGAGCCTGACCGTTTTCAATTTGCTGGGGCAAAGGGTGGCGACGCTCTTTGACCAGCGCCATCTTGCGGGTACTTATACGATCAGTTGGGACGCGAGCAATCTCCCTTCCGGCCTTTACCTCTGCCGGATGGACGCAGCAGGATTTGCGCAGACGAGGAAGCTCTTGTTGGTGAAGTGATTCGCCGGTCGGGTGAGGGCACCCGCCACGGCGAGGAAGGAAGTAGCGCGCATCTTGATGCGCAGCGCGGCAAGCCGCGCGCTACGAGAGCGTTCCTCAGCGCCGCGGCACGCGTCTCGCGTGCCCGGCCTAACGGGATGCGGGGCAGGTGAGACACCTGCCGCCGCGCGAGATTCTCCTCGCCTGAACCCAAAACATCCCCCTAATACAGCATTCTTATCCTACCTTCAGTGCGCCCACGGACTCAGTTAATCTACTTGCAACAATGCCGCAAAAAGCACTATATTTGCCAGAACGCGGCATTTCAGGTTTTGAACCCATGAGACTCAAATTCCACAAGTACCACGGGCTGGGGAACGATTTTATTCTATTCGATGGGCGGACCGGCGAGCCGAAGTTGATGACCCAGCTCACGCCAGAGAGTGTGCGTTCTCTGTGCGACCGACACTTCGGAATCGGAGCCGACGGCATTCTCGTGCTGGAACAAGGAGACAAGGCGCCGTTTCGAATGGTGCTCATCAACGCCGATGGCAGTCCGGCAGAGGTGTCGGGGAATGGCTTGCGATGCTTCCTTCTCTTCCTTCGAGACATTGGCGAGAAGATTTCAGGGCCGGTGCAAATCGAGACGGGCGCAGGAATTTCGGTGGCTGAGATTGTGGGAAATGATCGTGTTCAGGTTCAAATGCCGCTACCGGTTTTTGCCGCGTTTGGCCGTGAGCCGCCGTCCCGAACGGAGAAACTGCTCCAACATTTGGAAGTGGCCAATTGCTCCTTCGATGCCGTGATTCTTTCAGTCGGCAATCCCCATTGCGTGATTTTCGGCCCGCCTCGCGATGAAATTTTCGCGCGAACCTATGGGCCGTTAATTGAGAAGCTGCCCATATTTCGCGCCGGTGCGAATGTGGAATTTGCGCATGTGACGAGCAACACTTCCTGTCAGCTCGTCGTGTGGGAGCGCGGAGCGGGACTGACTTTGGCTTGCGGCTCGGGCGCGACCGCCACAGTCTGCGCCGGAGTCGCCCTGGGAAAATTTCACGCGGGCGTACCTGTGACAGTCACGCAAGCGGGCGGCGACTTGCAGGTCACGGTTCAAGCGGACTATTCAAGAGTAACACTCGACGGCCCCGCACAATTTGTTTTCACCGGAATCATTGATATTTAACAAGCCGAGCTTGGTATGAAGAAGCCTTTTCATCTCACCTTGTTGCCGCTTGCGTTGGCAATCCCCCTCGCCCTTTCTGGACAAACGAAATCTTCCGCGACACGCCACAGTTACCTGATGCCCGGCGATTCGATCTGCTATGAGTTGTCGCTGGAAAAAGGGGATGTTCTTGAGTGGAATTTGTGGCTTGCGGCATCCCTCGAGGCGGCGGGACAGACCGTGCTCGACTTTGAATCGGATGTCGAAGGGCAACTCTGGCAACGGACTTTTGACCGCGAAGCAGTGGAAGTGCGAGACAAAGTGAGCATTTCCCGGCCCGCGCGCTACCGGTTGACTGCCAAAACCGAAGGAGGAGGAGGTCGCTTGGTCGAGCTCAGTGCTTGGGCGAATCTGAGCGCTGCCAGTCAGATGCCGTTCCCCATGCCGAGTGTCCAGCGCCTGGCCAAGAGTTTTTCTTCGGGGGACAATTTCGCTGTTGAATTTGAATTCACGCTGCCGCCGACCATCGAATTCCGCGAGCTCCTTGCGTTAGACTTGCCGCGAGATCTCGTTTATCTATGGGCCATCACACCTCTTGGAGATTCGGTGCCCGCCGCGCCGTCGGTGAGGCGTTGGGTCGGCGAAAGTGGAATCATCACACTACGAGAAAGAGCCCCGCAGGGAGGCCGGATTACACTCCGGTTGGAGCTGGATGTAGCGGACGATGGCGAAGCGACTCTGTTCCTCGCTCCCGGTTCGACGCCTCCCGATTGGCTCCCTCCCAAAGCGCGCATGCTCACCATTCGCAAGCATGATCCGTGGAGCGCGGTCCTTGTTCCACCGCTTTCGGTCGCGACCAAAATGCTGGCGGCGCAACCGCTTGAGCCGCCGCGCGCCCACTATGCGGCGCAAAGCCTTCGAGCACGCGGTCTGGATTCAGTGACGGTGGCGGCATTCGCGGCGATCTATGCTGAACGCGACAGCTTGACCGCTTTGCGACGCGCGCGGCTGGGAACAATCGAGGGCTACGATACCCAATTCCTTTTCGGAGCGAGAGCTTTCCTTCCGCCGGAGCTTCATGTCATTGTTGAAACACCGCTTGCCGGATTGCCCGCTCGAAAATTCGTTCCCAGCCGCACCTGCCTTACATGGTTTGCCGAAAGCATGACGGGCAAATTACCGCCCGCGAAACTCTACGAATGGCGCTATGACGAGGCGCGCCTCGCGTTGGCGTCTGTGCCGGATGAATTCTTCTGGGATGGCCGAGTTCTCCCTTTGGAGTCAAAGTTCCAGATGCGCCGAGTGGCACCCGCCAAATCGGCTGAGACAATCGCATTGTCATCGGAGCGCTCTCTCCGCCCGCCGATTTTTCGGTTCGATGGGCAAGAGCACATTGACAAAAGCCGACGCATGCTGGGGCTTTATCTGGAAAACAGTTCGGACGACACGCTCTATCTCGTCTATCATCAGGCGCGGCTTATTCATCGCCCGCTTTTTGCCTTTTCGCGATGGCCAAAGGGTGCGCGTTACGCCGCCATTGTCTTTGGTTTCTTCGGCATTTTAGGGATGATGGCGCTCTATGAAATGCGACGCCGCGAAGTTCGCCGCCGCCGCCGAATCAAAGAGCTCGAGGAGGACTTCGAAAAGGCGCGCCAAGTTCAGCTCGGACTCTTGCCTTCCGGGCCTATGGCGCTGAAGAACTTGGAGGTGCTCGGCCTGCATCAAAGTATGCAATCGGTCGGCGGCGATTATTACGATTTCTTCGCTCTCGAAGATGGGCGCGTGATTCTCTGCATTGCCGATGTCGCCGGGCATGGACTTCCCGCGGCGCTGCTCATGTCCAATTTGCAAGCAACTCTTCGGATGGTCGCTCAACCCGGCCGGCAGATTTCCGAGATTGTCGCCCTCCTGAACCACGAAATCAGCCAGCGCACCTCGCCGGAACGCTTTGTGACGCTGCTCCTGACGGAGATCTCAGCCGATCGCTCGGAGCTTACAGCCTGCAACGCGGGCCACAATCCGGGATATATTATTCGCGCGAACGGGGGCATCATTGAACTTGATGCGGGCGGCCTTATGCTCGGTGTGATGGATGTTTTTCCCTTCATTCAAATGGAGTATGGTCTTGGCGCGGGCGATTTGCTTGTCCTTTACACGGACGGCATCCCGGAGGCCACCGTAGGCGAGGAGGACATGTACGGCTATGAGCGTCTGAAATTCTTCCTCATGGAGCATCGCCGTGACAACCTTGCCGACATCGCCCAAAATCTCTTCCGCCAGGTCAGTCCCGCCCCAGGGCAACTCATCGCCGACGACATGGCGATTGTGCTGGCAAGAGTAACGCCGTAATGGAAGGCAGTATGAAGGCACCGTCAATTATCAAAGAGCTTGTTGAGCATTTTCAGCGCAACCGCGATGCGTGTCATTCGCCGCTCTATAACGAGACGCAACTGCGGCGCGAGTTCCTTGATCCGCTCTTCGAGGGACTTGGATGGGATGTGCAAAACAAACAGGGCTACTCTGAGGCTTACAAAGATGTTGTCCACGAGGATGCGATTAAGGCTGGGGAAGGAACAAGAGCGCCCGACTATTGCTTCCGCATCGGCGGCACGCGAAAGTTCTTCGTCGAAGCCAAAAAGCCCGCGATCAACATTAGGGAAGATGCCTCTCCTGCCTTTCAGCTTCGTCGCTATGCGTGGTCGGCCAAGCTCCCGCTCTCCATTCTCACCGATTTCGAGGAATTCGCCGTCTATGATTGCCGCATTCGGCCCCACCAGACGGACAAAGCCTCCGCCGCACGCCTGATTATTCTTGCCTATGAGGAGTATCTCGAGAAGTGGGAGGAGATTGCCTCCATCTTCTCGCACGACGCTGTGCTTAAAGGGTCGTTTGACAAATACGCCGAATCGAAGCGGCGCCGAGGCACGGCAGAGGTGGATGACGCTTTCCTCAGCGACATCGAGATGTGGCGAAAGGAATTTGCGCAGAATTTTGCCTTGCGCAATGAACGTCTCAGTCAACGCCAACTCAATTTCGCGGTGGAGCGTACGATTGACCGCATTATCTTCCTTCGCGTGTGCGAAGACCGCGGGATTGAATCTTATGGCCAACTCCTTGATCTCATCGCTGGACGAAATATCTACGCGAGGCTCTTCGAAGTCTTTCGGCGTGCTGACGACCGCTATAACTCGGGGCTGTTTCACTTTCAAAAGGAAACGGGCCGCGCCGAGGACCTTGACGAACTCACTCCCACGCTTACCCTCGATGACAAGCCTCTGAAAGAAATGATCCAAGGTCTCTATTATCCCGATAGTCCTTATGCGTTCTCTGTTCTGTCGGCGGATATTCTTGGGCAAGTTTATGAGCAGTTCCTCGGCAAGGTCATTCGATTGACAGAAGGTCATCACGCCAAGGTAGAAGACAAGCCCGAGGTCAAGAAAGCGGGCGGAGTCTATTACACGCCCACCTATATCGTAGATTACATCGTCAAGCACACCATAGGCAAGCTCCTCGAAGGCAAGACACCCAAAGAAGTGGTGAAGCTGCGCATTCTCGACCCCGCCTGTGGTTCCGGCTCGTTTCTCATTGGAGCGTATCAATATCTGCTCGATTGGCACCTGAATTGGTACACCCAAGAGGCCGGTGTAGGGGCGCGAGGCGTCGCGCCCGCGGGTGCAAAGGCGGCCCGCCGTGTTCGCCGGTCAGCGCCGAAATACCCAATCTACCAAACGACCGGCGGGCAGTGGCGCTTGACACCCGCCGAACGCAAGCGAATCCTCTTAAACAACATCTACGGCGTGGACATTGACCCGCAAGCCGTCGAGGTGACCAAGCTCTCGCTATTGCTCAAAGCACTCGAAGGTGAAACACACGACACACTGGAATCTGAACTCAAGCTCGGCATTCGCGCCCTTCCCGACCTCGGCTCCAACATCAAATGCGGCAATTCCCTCATCGGCCCCGATTTTTACGACCACGCCCAAATGGAACTGCTTGACGAGGAGGAAAAGTATCGTATCAATGCCTTTGACTGGAACACTGAGTTTGCCGAGATTATGAAGGCGGGCGGCTTTGATGCGGTCATCGGGAATCCGCCGTATGTGAGACAGGAGACATTGGGCGAGCAATTCAAGGCGTATGCTCGACATCATTACCAAGTCTATCATGGAGTAGCGGATTTGTATGTCTATTTCATCGAAAGGGCGGTGTCGCTGCTTCGTGAAGGTGGTCTCTTCAGCTACATTGTCTCCAACAAATGGATGCGTGCCAATTACGGCAAGCCGCTGCAAAAGTGGTTGAAACGGCAATTTATTGAGGAGATTGTGGACTTCGGCGACCTGCCTGTATTCAAGAAGGCAACAAGCTATCCCTGCATCTTACGCTTGCGAAAAGACGGAGTTGCGAAATCGTTTCAGGTCGCTACGGTCAAAACGCTTGATTTTCCGAGTCTTTATGACTATGTAAACCGCAACGCATACCAGAAAAGCATGGAAAGATTGACCGACGAAGGTTGGTCCCTTGCGGATGACCGTTCTGAGGAATTGATGACCAAGCTGCGCCAGACGGGGCAACCGCTCGAAACATATGTCCATAAAGAGATCTTCCGTGGTGTGCTCACCGGCTTGAATGAAGCATTCGTCATTGACGCAGAAACCCGAAAGAAGCTCGTCAAGGAAGACAAAAGAAGCGCAGAGCTCATCAAGCCATTCTTGATTGGGCGAGATGTGAAGCGATTTGGAACGCCACCCGACAAGAATTATCTGATCATGATTCCGAAAGGGTGGACTCGATCAACCTCGCAGAAATCCAGAAATGCCTGGGCTTGGTTTCAACGAAATTATCCGGCGATTGCAAGGCATCTCGCCCCACACGCTGAAGCGGCAGAAAAGCGATTCGATAAAGGAGAATATTGGTGGGAATTGCGAGCATGTGATTATTATGCTGAATTTGAGAAGCCGAAGATCATCTATCCAAATATTTGCAAGAGGCCCGAGTTCACTTATGATGATTCTGGTTTCTGTACAAATCAGAAATGTTTCATAATTCCCCTCGCCGATAAGTATCTATTAGGCATTCTGAATAGCTCGATCACCTTCTTTTTATTTCGCTCTATTCTTCCCAAATTGAGAGGCGACTTCTACGAACCCAGTTATGTATACTTCAAAGAATTTCCCATCCGCCCCATCAATTTCTCCGACAAGAAGGACAAAGCTCGTCACGACAAGATGGTGTCGCTGGTGGAGCGGATGCTGAGACTGCATAAGGAGTTTCCGAAGGCCAAGACACCAGATGAAAAAACGCGGCTCGAAAGGCAGATTGCCGCTACGGACAAGCAAATTGATAATCTCGTTTATGAGCTGTATGAATTGACGGAAGAAGAAATCAAGATTGTGGAGGGGGAATGATCGTTCCGGGCGGGTGACACACCCACCACGGCGAGGAGATTTTATCGTACGGCACTAGCCAACACGCTCCTGCGCGTTGGATGGATTATTTTTGTTTGCGCGTCCATCATACGACCGGAGCGTGCTTCCGTTGCA
>Ga0315289_10011971_pt1 | contig 12263 bp, 13 predicted proteins | sample YL17G11_40_MG_FD_203452 | JGI IMG/M metagenome (GOLD analysis project Ga0315289, IMG submission 203452) | Sediment microbial communities from Yellowstone Lake, YNP, Wyoming, USA - YL17G11_40 | ecosystem: Environmental > Aquatic > Freshwater > Lake > Sediment | place: USA: Wyoming | collected...
TTTCCATCTTTTGGTTGGCAACACGCGCGTGTGCTTGGGGTCCGCCCAGGGCGAAATCCCGACATGGGTGATTTCCAGGTTATTCAAGTAAAGTTTGATAACCAGGAAACCAAGGAATTTGCCTCCAATATCCAGGATCATATCCTCAATCAGCCCCAAGAGATATCGGTAACAGAGTCCTCCCTTAATTCAAATTCTGTATTGGCGAATTATGGAGAAAAGTTGCTACAGATCATTGATTCGGATTTGAGCAAAAATCAAGAATTTGTTCGTATTGCTGGAAAATGGTTCCCACGTACATTATTGATAGATATCAATGTTGGTCATTTAAATCTCGCTGAGGCGATCCTGGATATGGCTGGCGGAGGTCCTCTACCGACGAAGGCGTTGCTAGAGCAAGTCGGATTAGCTTCCAGCACGAATTCAAAATTGGTAGAGTTTTCACTCGATCATTCTTTGCAGGAAGACCCTCGTTTTGATGAAGTCGGTCCTGCAGGTGAAGTCCTCTGGTTTCTCAATCGATTGGAACCAGAAAGTGTCTTGCAGGTACCCATTTATCTCCGTTATCAAGAACTGGAACATGATCGCTCATTATTAACTAAAGAGATGCTCGAGCTTGAACGAAAACTGGACGACGAGCTCTCACCGGTGAGTGGGAAATATCCGACTACCAATGAGGTTCAATTAACCTTAACCTACCCACATTGGCGGGCTGGTACTCTTCCTCTCACCGCAAGGATTAATCACCTCTTCCCCACTGCATATGAAGCGCCTCGAATCCGTTTTCAACTGGTCGATGGTGAAACGGGTCAGAAATTCGCAGGGTGGGTGGTGCGTAAAAATCACTATGTATATGGCCTGCAGGAATGGTACAAATCCCATGCTTTAATGCCTGGGAGCCTGATACGGGTAAAACGCGGAAAAATTCCTGGCGAAGTCGCAGTTCAATGTGATTCTCAACGCGGCTCTCGAGAGTGGGTGCGAACAGTTCTTGTCGGCTCAGATGGCGGGATTGTCTTTGCAATGCTTAAGCAAATCGTCACCGCAGCCTATGATGAACGCATGGCTATTGCAATACCCGATCCGGATGGTCTGGACGTTGCCTGGAAACAAATCCAAAAGGAACGTATTCCTTTTGAAAGAATAGTGGTCAACACCGTACGCGATTTGGCAAAATTGAACCCCCAGAGTCACGTCCATGCCAGTGAGCTCTACGCAGCCCTTAATATCATCCGTCGGTGTCCTCCTGGTCCAATCCTCGCCTTGTTGGCTTCCAGATCTTGGTTTATTCATGTTGGCGATTTGCACTACCGCATTGATGATTCGGAGAAAATGTAAATGGTCCCGTTACCTGATGTGAAGCGCGCCAGCCACGCCAGACCGACCATCCAAACACACTTCCACATCGATTTTAATTGGTGGCAAGTGCGAGATCGTGATTGGCGAGTATTCTTACAAAGTTTACTCTGCCTTGAACACCAACAAGCTTTTGCAGAGTTGCCTGACGATCATCTGGTCGATTTTATTGATCCGATGACGGCTGAGGTTCAGCGGGTTGACGGATTGCAACATGTACTTATCACGCATTGCGCCAAGATGGAGGGTTTTATCTCTCCACATACGACTCTGGTGGACGCAATCTTCCGTATTTTCCTTGCCAATGGGAATGTACCTATGACACCCACGGAATTGGCGCAACTTTCGGGGCGCTCACCAGATTTAATCTTACGCGTACTGACTGGTGAGCGTATTTATCGAGGCCTTCGTCCTCTATTGGAGGGGTAGGAATGCTTGCCCCTGTAGCTCAATGGATAGAGCAGCAGCCTTCTAAGCTGTTGGTTGTGGGTTCGAATCCCGCCAGGGGCGCAATATAATAGAATATCAGTCTTATTAGTTTTATCGCTTAAGTAGCTAAAGGATAGCATACTGCATCTAATATCAAAATGGAGTTCGTAATGACAATTGAAAGAGTCGGTTTATTAAAATTTGAGGGAAATGAAGTTACAGTAATTGGCCCTGATATCCTGGCGGGACAAATAGCACCAGAATTTACTGCTGTAACCCAGGAATGGTCCACATTTAATGGTCTACAGGATACAAAAGGAAAAGTACGCATTATTAGTTCACTACTATCCCTGAATACCTCCGTGTGTGACCGTGAAACGCGCCGCTTCAACCAGGAAGCCACTGGATTGGATGATCGAATTGTTATCTTAACGGTGAGTATGGATTTACCTTATTTACTAAAAAACTGGTGCGCCGCGGCTGGAGTTGACCGGGTTAAAACCTTATCTGACCATAAAAACGCAGATTTTGGTCAAAAATATGGAGTTCTCCTGAAAGAACAACGCATCCTCCGCAGAGCTGTTTTCGTCGTCGATCGAAATGATATGGTAGTTTACTCTGCTTATATGCCAGCCCTGGGTGATGAGCCCAATTACCCTGAGGTGTTGGAAGCTGCCAAGCGGGCATTAAGAGATTGAACGACGCCATACTTTTGATTTAGGAGTGATTACTATGGAAGATATATTCATCTCATCCGATTCAATGCGGCACGTCTGGCACATATCAGAAGATTTTCAAAATCCAATCACCGAAACATCCCGCTGGCGGATCATCTCACGCCCACATGCATGGCGACCTCCTACCGATGTATATGAGAATGATGATGCTATCATCATACGGGTTGAGGTCGCAGGGATGCGCGAATCGGACTTTACCATCTCACTGGTTGAACGCAACCTGACAATTCGCGGCATCCGTCAAGATACTTCCGAGCGTCGTGCTTACCACCAGTTGGAAATAGCATTCGGTGAATTCAATACCGAGGTTGAACTGCCTTATACGATTATTTCCGATAAAGTTGAAGCGGTGTATCGCGATGGTTTCTTGCGCATCACGCTTCCTATCGCTCAACCAAAACACATAAAAGTGGAAGGTGATTAAGCTTAATTATGTCTGCGACTCGTTGGAACACGCTGAATTTAATGCGCTGGCTGGAGGAGCATGGCTGGCCGGATGAGGATCTGGAGCTTAAAGAAATGGTGCTAGATTCCGATCTTCCCGGGCAGACATCCATAACTACTATTGAGTCGCCTAGCGCTGAGACAATATCAGCTGGTAATCAACCTCAGTTAAAGATTCCCAGCAACTTGCCGATTCTGCCTCTGCGAGGCTTGGTAGTTTACCCTGAAACTGCGGTTCCGCTGACAATTGGACAACCTCGCTCCATCCGATTGGTGGATGATGTGGTCGCTAGTGATGACCGCTTGATAGGTTTAGTCACTTCGCGTGATCCCGAACTGGAGATCCCTGAACCAAAGGACCTCTACGAAATTGGTACAGTCGCTATGATCCATCGATTATTCCGCGCCCCCGATGGTACCATTCGTCTCCTTGTACAAGGCACAGCACGATTTAAATTAGGGGAATTTGTGCAACATGAACCCTATCTGAAAGCAGAAATCCACCTCATCCCCGAATCCGAAGAGGAGGGGATTGAAGTCGAAGCACTTGCCCGTAACGCACGTGATCAGTTTGCCCATATAGGCGAACTGATCACCTCCATCCCGCGTGAGCTGGTGGCATCCGTTCAAGCCATCGAGGATCCCCTGCAGACCGTTTACACCATCGCAAATTTCCAACGCATGGACCTGGTTGCAGCCCAATCGCTGCTCGAGCTGGATTCGGTCAAAGAAAAGTTACATAAACTGGTTGGCATTCTTACTCGCGAGATCGAGGTATTGGAAATTGGCCAAAAAATTCAAAATGAAGCTCGCTCAGAGATTGAAAAAATGCAGCGTGATTATTTCTTGCGCGAGCAATTAAAGGCCATCCAGCGTGAGCTCGGCGAAGGCGATGAACAGGCAGCTGAGGTGGATGAATTACGTCAAAAGATAGATGCTGCTAAAATGCCAGAAGAGGCAGATAAACAAGCACGCCGTGAGCTGGATCGATTATCTCGTCTGCCAACTGCTGCTGCTGAGTACGGCGTTATACGCACCTACCTGGATTGGATGATCTCCCTACCCTGGTCGGTGAAGACCGAGGATAATCTAGATATTTCGCATGCGCGTGAGGTGCTCGACCAGGACCATTACGGTTTGGAGGATGTTAAAGAGCGCATCCTTGAATACCTGGCAGTACGGAAGCTGCGTCATGAACGGAAGGATGAGGTTGTGCCTGAAAACACGGATGAGATCCGTCGTCTGCGAGAAGGGGTCATCCTGTGTTTCATTGGACCACCTGGTGTTGGCAAAACATCGTTAGGTCGTTCGATTGCTCATGCCATGGGACGCAAGTTTATCCGCATCTCGCTTGGTGGGATGCGTGATGAAGCTGAGATTCGCGGACATCGACGAACGTATATCGGCGCTATGCCTGGTCGCATCCTGCAAGCAATCCGTCGGATTGAGTCGCGTAACCCCGTTTTCATGTTGGACGAGATTGATAAGCTGGGAATGGATTTCCACGGTGACCCTGCTTCTGCCCTCCTTGAAGTCCTCGACCCTGAACAGAACTCGGAATTCCGTGACCATTACCTTGAAGTGGCCTTTGACCTCTCTCAGGTAATGTTTATTACCACTGGTAACCTGCTCGAACCGATACCAGACCCATTGCGTGATCGAATGGAGATCATCAATCTATCAGGCTACACCGAAAATGAGAAGTGCGCCATTGCTAAACAATACCTGATACCACGCCAGATCAAAGAAAATGGCTTACGAACTGAGGAGATTCAATTCACGGACGAAGCCTTACTGACGGTCATTCGATCGTACACCCGCGAGGCAGGAGTTCGAAATCTCGAACGAGAAATTGGCTCAGTCTGCCGCAAGGTGGTCACCATTATTGCTGAGAAGAAGACTCAATCGGTCACCATCACCCCAGAAAAAGTGCATGAATATCTGGGTCGACCTCACTTCTTTGGTAATGAAGAGATTGCCATCCGAACTTCCATTCCAGGCGTAGCCACGGGTCTGGCTTATACCCCCGTGGGTGGAGATGTTTTATTTATTGAAGCCACCCGCATGCCAGGCAGTAAGGGCTTCCAAATCACGGGTTCGCTTGGGAATGTGATGCAGGAATCTGCACATGCAGCCCTTTCTTTCGTACGTTCTCGAGCTGAACCACTCAAGCTCGACCAAAGCTTCTTTGAGAAATCTGACATTCATCTCCACATTCCAGCTGGGGCACAGCCCAAGGATGGCCCTTCCGCTGGTGTTACGATGGCAACTGCTCTTGTCTCCCTCATATCAGGGAGACCAGTTCGCGCAGAAGTGGGGATGACCGGTGAAATCACTTTGAGGGGACAGGTCTTGCCCGTGGGTGGAATCAAAGAAAAAGTCTTGGCTGCCCACCGCGCGGGATTAAAAACCGTCATACTGCCCAAGCGTAACGAAAGTGACCTCGAGGACCTGCCAGAAGAGGTCCGCAAATCCATGAAATTTATCTTTGTCGAGACCGTGGATGAGGTATTGAAGGCTGCCCTTGAGCCAGCAAAGCGTCAGAAAAACCTGGCAAAATCGAAGGATGTGAATGGAAAGAAAGCCAGAATCGGGGAACCGAATGTTAAAAGTAATGCTGATTGAAGATGATACGACCATGGTATCCTTGCTGACTACCCTCTTGAATTTGGAAGGTTTTATGGTCAGGACACCGAAAAATCACCATATGGAAAATTTATTGAGTGCAATTCTTGATGAGCGTCCTCAAATCGCCCTGGTGGATGTTAATCTTCGCACAGGGAGTGGCCTCGATCTGGTTCGTGAAATCCGTAGTGAGCCCGAGATTAAGGATACTCGTATCCTCATGTCATCCGGTTTAAATTTAAAAAAAGAATGCATCCAGGCTGGGGCTGACGGTTTTATTCTTAAGCCCTTTATGCCAGATGAGTTGATCAAACTGATCCGTCGGACCATTCAACAATAAATATATTATTAACTAAAAGAAAAAGAGTAAAAAGAAATTATCGTGACTAAGAAAAAAATACACACACAAATGCAATGGTATTCCATCGATTTACATTTACATACTCCGGCTTCGAGTGATTTCCAGCAACCCGATGTGAAATATCTGGAGATCCTGCAACGCGCAGAAGCGCGTGGTCTGGATATCATTGCATTTACCGACCATAATACCGTCGCAGGTTACCGGAAATTGCAAGACGAGATTCATCAGCTCGAGCTATTGGAGAGGTTGAACCGCATCCTACCTGAAGAGCAGAATCGATTACGTGAATACCGGCGGTTATTCGAGAACTTATTGATCCTGCCAGCTTTCGAATTTACTGCTACATTTGGTTTTCATATCATTGGTCTCTTTCCACCAGAGACCCCTGTCCGTGAGATTGAACATCTATTAATCAATTTGAATATACCCACAGAGCAACTTGATCTTGGCTCAGCTACCGTGGGAGCCACGACCGATGTACTCACCGCGTATCGCATGATCGAGGAGGCTGGTGGCATCGTCATCGCTGCACATGCCAACTCAAACAATGGTGTTGCCATGCGTGGTTTTCCGATTGGGGGGCAGACAAAAATTGCATACACGCAGGATCCACACTTGCATGCCCTGGAGGTGACAGATCTGGAACAACGCGGAGCCAGAACGACAGCAACCTTCTTTAATGGCACTAAACCGGAATATCCGCGCAGGATGCATTGCATTCAAAGCTCTGATTCCCACAGACTGAGTACTGACCCCCAACGCAAGAAAAATCCCGGGATTGGTGACCGTGTCACCGAAGTTTTATTACCTGAAATCTCGTTCGAAGAACTTCGTGATCTATTCTTGAGTAATGATTTCGCGCGTACCCGCCCACGCCACCACAAAGAACAACCCGTATATGATTTCCTTCTAGCTGCCCGCGAGGAGGGTGCGAATATTATTCAGGATTTCCATGAGAATATAACTGTCAGGGGCGGAAAACTATACAACATCATTGCAGATGTGTGCGCATTTGCCAACACGAATGGCGGCACGCTCTATATCGGATTGAATAGTGATCCTAAAAAACCAGTTATTGGTGTTCCCAATCCTGAACAGGCAATTACTCAGCTGGATAAAGAAATCAGCACCCGCATCACACCACCCCTTCAATGTTCGATTGATATCCACGATATCAACGGAAAGAAGATACTTAGAGTGCTCATCCCCCGTGGAGATGATCCTCCTTATGCTGTGGATGACAATAAAGTATATGTGCGTGATGAAGCGGAAACCGGCCTGGCAGTCCGAGATGAAATCGTCAGCTTGGTCTTGCGCTCAGGTGGCGCCCATTCGGCGCCTCAACCAAAACCAGATATTGAAAAACTGGTTGTTGCAGAAGAAGCCCCTCAAGCTCCGGTTATCCCGGAGAGGGATGCCGAGTCGCCTCCACGCACCGGGGTGGAAGTGGTTAAGGTCGATGAGCGGGATGGGATTTCGTATTACACTATGCGCGATCTGCGCAATGGGAATGAAGTGAAGAACGTTACGCGTGTTTCTGCACGCCGACTCTGGCATTATGCAATTACTGAGTTCGACCAGCTCCCAACTGATCTATCTAAGGTAAAAATTCAATGGCAGGGTAAGGTTGGACTGTTGGGAGTACAACGTCAAGGTAAAAATGTTCGTTATAACTTCGTTGAACGCACTTCTAAAGGATATCATCTTTATTTTGGTGTGACCGAGGATGGTATTCACGGTCGTTGGAAAGCTTTGGTTGGTAGCGATGAGGAGTAATTCATCGCTGCCTGATAAATTGGTTTTACGTGAGTTCACATTCCCTTCAGATTATTCTCAAGTTGTCAACCTGTGGAAGAACGCCGGTCCTGGTATTCATCTTCGTCGTTCTGATGATAGAGATGAAATTGCTAAGAAGCTTCAGCGTGATCCTGACCTGTTCATCTTGGCAGAATTAAACGGTCATATTATTGGTTCCGTACTGGGTGGTTTCGATGGTCGTCGCGGGATGGTATATCATCTTGCTGTGGAAGATTCCTACCACAAGAAGGGCATCGGTACCGAATTGATGAATGAAGTCGAAAGGCGAATGAAACAAAGAGGGTGTATCCGTTCATATTTATTGGTAACCCGTGATAATTTGGATGCTATCCGCTTCTACGAAAATACCGGATGGGAGCAGATGGATCTCCTGATCTATGGGAAAGACCTGGATTAAAGAACGGGGGATTATTACCATATGATACCTATACGCATAGGAATCATCACAATATCTGATCGTTCCTCCCATGGAGAACGTCTTGACGAATCTGGACCTGCGTTGGTTAATGCTGTCTCTCAACAGGGTTGGCAGGTCATACGAACTGAGATTTTGCCCGATGAACTAGAACAACTCATTAAAACACTGACTGAGTGGGCAGAGAGTGGTGAAATGGATATCATCCTGACCACTGGAGGAACTGGCTTCAGTCCGCGAGACGTAACACCCGAAGCAACCCACGCGGTTATCCAGCGTCCCACCCCAGGCTTATCTGAAGCGATGCGTAGCGCCAGTTTACGCATCACCCCGCACGCCATGCTTTCCCGTGCCACGTCAGGGATTCGTGCTCATACCCTGATTATCAATCTACCAGGCAGCCCGAAGGGGGCATTAGAAAATCTTGCCGTGGTGATGCCCATCTTTCCGCACGCGATACAATTACTTCGCGAAGATCCCTCAGCTGAGATCGGACATCGCATAGTTTGATTGGGGTATAATTTTACCCGACCAGCCTTTACCCAATAATTTGGAGGTTTGAGTGGATTTTTGGCATGCTGAATCTGTCCCTGAAGTCCTGCCTGAGGAACAAAAGGCAGGCTGGCGGCGGACAATTCTGGATACTCTCGAGACAATTATATTATCTTTAGTCCTGTTCCTGGCAATCAACACGATCTCAGAACGAATTCGAGTTGAATCCATTAGCATGCAGCCCACCCTTTACCCAGGCGATTACGTGATCGTCAATAAGCTGGCGTATAGATTCAATAACACGCCCCATAGAGGAGATGTAATCGTTTTTAAATATCCTCCAAATCCTGATGCCATTCCATATATCAAGCGCGTCATTGGTCTACCTGGAGATCAGATTCACATCGCTGACGGGAAGATCTATATCAATGGTCAGTTGATGCTCGAACCCTACATGAAAGTGACCACAAACCGCGGAGGAGATTGGAGTGTACCCTCAGGACAATTGTTTGTCATGGGTGATAACCGCAACAACTCTTCTGATTCCCGGTCCTGGGGCTTTGTGCCCTTTGAGAATATCATCGGTCGCGCCGAGCTTATCTATTTACCACCAAAACATTGGGCGTTCCTTCATCAAAATATAGCCGTAGCTTCACCTGAGCCATAATTCACCTGGATGAGCGGGGGTCCAATCTCATCTGGTTACATTATTGCAACCTATGTAACAAATTATGCAGATTAACGTTCAATAAGGTGAAAGAATGCCAGCTAGGCTGGATAAAGATCACGAGCTGATTCAGAAAGCTCAACGAGGTGACACACATGCATTCGGTGATCTATACGAATCTCATGCCCCGGTCATTTTTCGTTACCTTTTTGCCCACCTGGATAGCCGGATGGATGCTGAAGATTTAACCGGTGAAGTCTTTCTGAAAGCCTGGCAATCCTTACCAAAATATACTGAACGCGGTGTACCTTTCCTGGCATTCCTGTTTCGAATTGCCCGCAATGTATTGGTGGATCATTACCGCCAATCTAATCGCCTGGAATCCAAATCCCCAGATGAATTGGATGGATACAAAGAGGAAGGCAATTTGGAGCCGGTGGAGACGATCGGCAACCAAATGGAGCATCAGAAGATTCTACGGGTATTAACGACGCTACGACCAGATTACCAATCCGTGCTCACCCTGCGGTTTATCAGTGAGCTATCACCCGAGGAGACTGCTCAGGTGATGAAACGCTCGGTTGGTGCCGTCCGGGTTTTACAGCATAGGGCACTTACTGCATTACGCCAAGAGATCGAAAAGACAGGTTAGAATGAATATAGAGCATCGAATTGATAAGATCCTGGAAATTTATACCCCTGCCATCAAAAATGGCCAGGAGACAATTGATTCGATCATCGAGAAGTACCCAAAGTATGCGAACGCACTTCGCCCCAGGCTTGAGGCCGTCCTATGGCTGTTAAATGCGAAAAAGAATTTTGAGCCCCGCCAAGGTTATATTAGCTCATCCCGCCAGTATATGGAGCACCAATTTGAAACCATCCGGCCTCATGGTTTTTGGCAACGTTTATTCAGTCGATACACACCTCAACGTTGGGTTTTCAACATGGCTGCTCCGGTCATTGTTGTCATCCTCCTCGTATTGATAATCAATAGCGCGATCTTAACTGCCCGGCTCTCCATCCCAGGCGACCCCTTTTATTCCACTAAACTTCTGACCGAAGATATTCAGGTGGCGCTCACCTTCAATCAGCTTCATAAAACTGATTTGTACATTGAATTTTCCCGGGAACGGACAACTGAATTTGTGGAATTGGTGCTTGAAGGAGATTACGAGTTGCTCCCTGTTGCGGCTAATCGCTTGGAAACAGAGATTATTGCCTCCTTGCACTCCTTAAACGAAATACCAACCCAAAATCAGGCAGTTGAGCAGCCCATGATTTTGCAATTGAGGGACACCCTCACGAACGAGATATTCATGCTCAATATGTTGAAAGACACTTCACCTACCACGGCTTACCCCGGGATTGAGCTGGCAATCCAGGTTGCCCAATCTGGTTTGATGGCTTTACGATAATCTTTAAATTTCAGTGTGTATGGTTCGATTCGTGCAACACCTTACATAATTGATAATAAAAATTAAGCGAAAAACCCTGTAACAAATGACGCTCTTGTCCGTTTTATGATGTAAAATAGTATTGTGATATTTTTATTGCAGGATTTGATAATTTTATGAATTAATTTTGTCAGAAAATCATTATTCACGGCCGAGTCTATAATATGATCAAACCCACAAAAAAGTTGACAATGATTAAAAAAGAAAACGCCCAAACCATGGTGGAATTCGCCATTGTTTTTCCCATTTTATTATTAATTACCTATGGCCTGATTGAGTTTGGGCGTATGATGTTTATCTATTCAGAAGTTTACGGTGCCGCCCGTGAGGGTGCCAGGTATGGCGCAACGGCCCTCAATGACACGAATTGCGATGGTATCCTCAAAGCCACCACTCGGCTTTTATTCTTGATACCGGCAAATACTATCTACGTCGATATTGATTATGATCATGGTCTTAAACTAAGTAATCCACCAGATTTGTGTTCGCATGCAAATAATAGTTATAGTGGCCCGGCGGACGGCCTGGCCCTGGGTGATCGCACCGTTGTGGAAGTGGATGTGAATTATCAGCCCCTTTTAGGCAGTTTTCTGGGATTTCAAGGTTTCCATATCAAAACAACCAACTATCGTACCCTCCTGACGGATGTGCCCATCGCGAATCCCTAACTCCATCCACATCCCGTCATGGGTGGTAAGGAGAACCCATTAAGGTGAATTATCGAGACATTATAGTAAATGCTCACTTACCAATCCTTTATTCCTGCCCTTTTCGATCTGTTGATCCATCCATACGGAGAGTCAATAGAAGGAGTTATTAATGAAAAGTGAAATCATATTTGAGCAAAAAGAACATGGACAAAGCATGGTTGAGCTGGCTTTAACCATCACCATTTTAATGGTCCTGTTGGCAGGCACAATCGATCTCGGGCGCGCTTTCTTCACCTGGCTGGCGATGCGTGACGCTGCCCAAGAAGGCGCTTCATATGGCTCCATCAATCCATCGGATGGAGGCGGAATACTATCCCGAATTTCATCCAACCTGGATCAGATCATCCGTCCTCCGCAAGTATATGTGGTTAATTTCAGCACCCCTCCCAATCCCTGCCTTGGTGACACCATCAAGGTGGATGTCGATTATCCCCAATTTCCCCTAACCATGCCATTCTTAGGTACTATCTTAGGTAAGCAATATATTACCATTCATGCCACAATCAACGATACCATCATTTCCCCAATGTGTCCCTAGTAAGCTACTGATTATTCGGAGGAATCTATGAATATAATGTATAAAAATTCCGAAAAAGGACAGGCGATTGTCTACCTGGTGATTGGCCTGGTGGTCTTCTTGGGTTTCGTTGCTTTGGCAATCGATGGTGGGATGGCGCTGGCTGATCGCCGTCATGAGCAGAATGCCGCCGATGCTGCTTCATTGGCAGGGGGTGGCAGAGCTGCTTTTGATC
>Ga0315289_10011972_pt1 | contig 12261 bp, 3 predicted proteins | sample YL17G11_40_MG_FD_203452 | JGI IMG/M metagenome (GOLD analysis project Ga0315289, IMG submission 203452) | Sediment microbial communities from Yellowstone Lake, YNP, Wyoming, USA - YL17G11_40 | ecosystem: Environmental > Aquatic > Freshwater > Lake > Sediment | place: USA: Wyoming | collected...
GCTGTTGATGAATCTGTATTTTTTATATCACTTTTTAAAACTTTAAGTGTATCTGCCATTTGAGATCTATCCATCAAAACCATAAGATCTTGTGTATTAACATCTTTGATTGGATTTCTCTTAGATATCAATGCATCCAAGGTTTGCTTAATACGGTTTGTATGATTATCAAACTCTGTTTTAGCAAAGATTAAAGTTTTCTTTGCTTCATCCCAGGCAATTGAACCAATGGCATGAGCAATATGCTCTTCACTACCTCTAGCAAATTTACCTGGAGTATAAGGGTTAGGATAACTTTCACTAACAGCCTCAAATGTTTTCTTAAGTCTGTCTGCTCTTTCAATAACCCCATTGATCATACCCAATGCTTTAACTCCCTCTTCTTCAGTATGACCTTCTCCAAGAAATGCATCGGCTGCATCTTGAGGTGATAGGTCTGCCATTTTCTTAAACTTATCAACAAGAGGTTGAAACTTATCTGTTTGTAAAGCAGTGTATAAATGTTCATTAACAGAGATGTTTTTAATATCTTCTGCTTTCTTTCTGTTATTAGCTACAGTAGCATTATAAAAATCCTCTTGTAAATTACCTTGTTTTACAGCATTAACCATATCAAATGCAAGATAATCTTGTGGATTAGCAAATGATTCATTTAATGAATTTGCTAATGATTCAAGCTGTGATTTTCTTTCTGCTTTATATTTATCATAAGATTCTTTTTTAATAGTATTGTTTATTATATTTTCTCCTAAAAACATAGGTGCGGACATAATAGGATGAGCCATAGCTCCCATAACAAAACCACCCGCAAATGTTTCAGCACCTTGAGCACTGAACTGTTCTTTCATACCTTTCATAAAATAACCCATATAACCTTCATAAGAAGCTCTATCAGGATTATTATATGTAGCTAGTGCATGTGCTTTTGCACCAGAGCTGATCGCTTCTTGTAAGTTTTCTTGGATACCTTCGGCTGAATTTTCTTTTAAATAATCATATCCAAATTGTCCCCAGCTTTTTGGACTCTTAGCTTTTTGTGCAAGAAGTTCAACCTCTCCTGCAAGACCTTCGGTTGGTACTGTGAAAACACCGCCTTTTTCTAGAAGTCCTTCAGCAGTATTAACAGCTTTTACACCGTATTTTTTTGCAAGCGATTCTGCAGGAGCAAATAATGTTTTATACATTATTTTATTACTCCACATAATAGCAGGTAAATTCCATAAAGCAGTTCTATGTGCTTCTGCTTTAGCAATGTTTTCTATTCTGGCAAGTTCTTCACCTTGAGGATCAACACCACTATGAGTGGCTCTATATTCATTTATCAAATTTTCAGTAACATCAACTTGAACACCACCTCCTTCAATTTGAGCTTCAGATACAGCGGCTTTAATTTGAATTAAGTCACTAGCAAAGGCACCAAAATTATTTGAATACTGTGCGAATTTCTTTATAGTACCGGTAGCTTGATTAGTATATTTTATAGCATTTTCTCCACTAGCAATTTCTTTACCTAGATTAAAAGTACTTTCTAATGGATTGATAGCATCTACCGCAGAACCAAGTCCACTCTTAACTGTTGTCCAAAGATTTTTAAGTTCCGGTATACTATCAGCTTTCTTAAAATCTTTGGCAGTTTCTGATGCTTCGGTAATAACTTTAGCAGCGGTACCAAAATCTTTTAATGCATCAAGTTTACTTACACCTGAAATAAGTCCTCCTAATAAAAGGTTTTCTCCAAGCATCTCGGCACCTATACCTATTGTATATCCTGAATTTAAAAAAGTATTAATAAGAAAAGAGGATGTTCCCTCTTTTGTAGATGAACCAATAGCCATAGCTTTAGCCATCTCTTTTGAATTCTTAGTATCAGCTTTAAGTGGATCTGTAAACATACTACCCCAAGCTTCTAAACCAGACATAAATCCTGTTTTAATTAAGGAGGGCCATTGACCCGCAGCTCTAACAAATTCATCACCAGTAGTCATGTGATTATTGTAGAGCTCCTCATTATTACGGTAAGGATTAAACCCGAGTTGTTTAAATGGTGCAGAGTTATAATATCTTTGAAAGTTAGCACCATCAGAATCACCATTGAATGTAAAGGATCTCATTCTTTGTGTTATATCGGAGGCACCGGCAACTTGTTTATTAGCTCGTTCACTAAGAGCTTTATTGTAACTATTAAGATTTGCCAAGGCAGCTGAAACAGTATCAGCAGGTTTCTTAAGACCAGGATTTGAACCAATTAATGGATTTCCAACAACTTTATTATAAATGTCTATTGCTTCTGGTCGTGGATCATATGTATTAGTATTGATAGGTGAACTAATATTTTCCGCCCCTAAACCCATACTTTTATTAAATTCTGCCAGATGACTTAACTCTTGTGGTAGTCCACTTCCAGGTATTTGTGGAGGAGGAATTATATTATTTGCCATACTACTGTGGTGTTAATTGTTTCTTTTTATTTGCAGGAGCTAATACATTAATCTCAAAATTCATATTGGCTAATTGTTGTTGATGAAGTGTAATCATTGTAGTTTCATACCATACCTTATATTTTTCAGGACCTATTCTTTCTGATGTTTCATTTACTTTTATACTTCTAAAAGTTGTAGGGTCATAAGTTATGTTGCTGTTTTTAACTGTAAACATACCTGTAGAAGCATCATATGAACTCTTAGCATAACCACCTTTAGGGAAAGCTGTAAATTCTATTTCTTTTAGTTTTGCTGTTGTTATTAATGGATCAGCAAGTTTAGCTTTAGTAGTTGCGGTAGATACCTCGTTATTATTGTAAGATAATGTTATTCCATTATTTAATAAGTCATCTTTATATGCTGCTAATTCTGTTGGATTTTTTTCTGTTCCAAAAAAACTTTTAAGATATTCGTCATTTAAAAAATTAATTGTAAGAGCTGATGTATTTTTATCACCACCTGCTACAAGGGCATTATTTATTGTAACAACGGGTCTATCTTTACCTTTATTTCCTGATTTTAAATCATATAAAAGCTTAGGTATAAAAGACTTTAAAGCATCTGATCCGTTTCTTGAAATTTCATCTTGGCTTATACTACCTGGTGTTACTTTATAATTACCATCAGTTACTAAATCAGACATAATTGAAGTAGTGAATACTAATCCTGGATCTTGTGGTCTATCAGAACTTAAATTTTGATAACTAATTACAGGAGCATATGTACCACTTGCTCCTTTATTATTACCAGGTAAGTTACCATTTGTTAATAATAATGCTCCTGGTTTTTTATCAAATGTTTTGAAAAACTCACTGCTTACTACATCATAAACATCATCTGCGCTGCCTGCTTTTTTACCTGCATATTGAGCATCATATTTTGCTTTGAATTCTTCTTTACTAACCAAGAATCCAGCATTATCTAATAATAAATTTGCATTATAGAATAGTGGATTAACACTTCTTTGTCCCTGAAGACTATCTACAACCTCTTTGTTTATAGATGCAGTATGTTCTGAAGTTATTTCATTTGCCATTTGATTGACTTGAGCAGTTTGTATATCAGCAGCCCTATCAGTCATTATAGGTGTAGCCCATGATACATTTGAATCTTTATTTTTAACTGCATCAAGTTCACTCATATTTGTATTAAAGACATCGGTAATTGATTTTTTATTTTTAGCAAAATAATTAACTAAATCATCTTTACTTTTTATTAATGGCCATGCATCACCACCAATAGATTTTAAATAAGTATTAGCGGTTGTACTAGTTTTAGATTCATCTTTAGCTGCTACAAAAAGGCTATATAAAATGTCTGCTGCACTTTGTTTACTAGCACCTTCAAATTGTTTTTGTGTTGATATATTTGCATCATATCCAGCAGATGGTTTATCTATGTTACTAACATCAGTATTTCCATTAACATTTGGAAGTTCAACTCCACTAGGTCCAACAGGAATTGCTCCTGATGTAATACCATGTTCATAGTTCCACTTATCTAAATCAGCAGCAGCTTTTTGAGTTATGTTAATAAGTCCTGTTTCACGTGCATATTTAGCAGCTGTCATTGTGTTACGTAACGCTAAATCTGAAGTATGAGTTGCAAGAGCATACGGATTAGCATCAATTGTATGACTCATTCCTCTCATTGACATTGTACCCGCAAAATCCATCATATCACGTTGTTCATTTTCAAATGCTGCCGCAGCATCACCACGGAAACGTAATGCAACTAATTCAGTATTGTCTGCATTATTATGAATAGCATTATGTGTTTCTTCAAGTTGTGATGTTGTATAATCTATTGCTTCTTTCTTTTGAAATAGAGATTGTAAAGTATCTTCTTCATCAGGAGTTATTCCATTTCCTTCAGCTTTTTTTGTTAGAGCTGTTGTTTGCTCTCCCATTGCTGTTGAAATGTTATTGAACTCGTTATACATTTTTTCAACACGTTTACCAGAACTACTAATCATATTGTTAAGGTAATTTCTTTCAGCCGCTTCCTCTGAACCAAACTGACCGATTGTTGAAGCTACTGTATTTTTACGCTGTACATAAGCTTCAGTTTTATAATTGGCACTAACTCTTGCATCTTTACCATAAGTGTTCTTATATAAAGAATAAAGCCCACCCTTAACTAAATTACCATTGGTATCTTTTACAATCCAAGGTCCGTTAACTGATTCTTGTGTTACATTGAAATCTTGTTCTTTAGCAAGTTTGATAGCTTCTTTTTTCCAATTATAATATGGTGTGTATTCTGGCATATTAAAACCAAGAGCCTCTTCATCTGTAGTCTTACTGAACTCATCCATTTTATACTGAACTTCTTGTAATCCTTCATCCCAAGCTTCTCCACCACATTTAGCAGGGTCAATACAATTTTTATATCTTTCATGCGCTGCCATTGCATTCTGTCCTTGCTTGGTTTTAACCATATCGTTAACAAGACTTTTATCATCATAGAATGGTTGAAATACTTTCATTGCAACATCAACATTTTGTTGTAAAGAAAGATCCATCCCAGAAACTTTTTTAATGTTTTGGTCTATGTTTTTAAAGAACTCATCTTTACGTTTAATATCATCTGGGCGTGACATTGGCGAGTTAAGTAGTGATGTATATACACTACTTAATTGATTATAATTTGCATCATATTTACTCTGTCTTGTTTGTAAGACATTGGAAAGAAAATTATAATCAGGTTGAAACGGCTGAATTTGTGGTATATAATCCGTAAGTCCTTGTATGTAAGTTGCCATAGTTTGATATTATTTTACTCCGTAAATATACAAAAATTATTTAATGTTTAATTTTAATGTTTAACTTTTAAAAGTTTAACCTTTTAAAAGTTATTAGCTTACTTTTCCTTGATAAGCCTCATAACCTTGAGAATTATTTGAGGCAGCTTTATTTCCTTTTCCATACATACTGTCATATAATGCTGCTTTTTCTGTATCACTTAATCCTTGTATATTATGTATGGCCTTCATTCCTTCTATGGCATCTTGTTGATCTTGATACTTACTATTAAGATCTCTATTACTTCCCGGTACATTATAAGCCATACCACCACTGCCTGGTGCTACAGCAAACTGAGGATATAGTGTATTCAAGTTATAAGTGTTTGCTCTATTGGTAATAGCATCCATGAAACCTTGACGTAGATTTTGTCTAGCTAAATTCTTAGAGTTATCAAACTGCTGATTGACAATAGTTTGTTTATCAAATAACTGAGTAGCATTGGCTGCTCTTTGTTGAGATGCTCTATTGAAGATATCAGTATTCATATCACTCAATGCATTAGAAGCATTTACATTTAAGTTATTATAACTAGCCATTGTATTAGCAGCATTCTTTGCTCCTTGTCCTTGTAGGAAAGCAGCCGTTGCAGCAAATGATTGTGGTCCACTATAAGTAGAAGCTCCTTGAACTCCAAGATTAACCTGCTCAGCATTCGCTGCTAATTCACGTGTTGGGTCAAAGAAGGTTCTTTCACCATAAGCTACACCAGGAGTTGCTTGCCATGGATTGTATTTCTTAATTCCCATTAAGTCACCAAATGCACCTGCAGTTCTGATCTTATCTTGTAACCACCATTCTGGTCCAGGTGTTTTATAGTCAGGTCCTAGTACTGCTTGTTTAATTCTTTCTCCTTGTTTAGTAACAACTGGTGTTGGTTCACCTGGTTTTGCTTCTTTCTTTTTCCATCCTGGAACTGAAAAAGTATGTTCACCCATTAAAGCATCAAACTCAGTTCCTGCTACTCCTTGATTAAAATAGCCGGGAACATTTTTTTCTGCTTCTTGTTGAAACCAATATGTATCTTGCTGTCCTTTAGTCATTGGTTGACCTGATACATCTTTACCATTACGTTTTGTACCTTTAGGCCAAGTACCAACAACAGTTTCATCAGTAGGATTAAAGTCAGGTTTTTGTTCATATACCCAACCATGTCTTTCTTTAAAATCTGCTTGTTGTTCTGGAGACCAATCTACTTCACCATAAACATTATGAACTTTCTTTTGTTGATGTTGTAATACTTCCCTTTCTTTTCCTGTTGATTTAGTTTTTGGAGCAAATATTTCATATCCTTCTGCTTCTTTCTTTCTTAAAGCTTCCATTACAGATGGAGTATAAGTACCCATCATTGGATCAGCTTTAGCTGATGGTTTAGTTGATGGTTTAGTTGTAGACTTACCCCATTCTGGATTTGCATGTTTAACCCAAGTACTGTTCTTTGAATTCATTACAGAACCATCCTCATAAGTAATGTATGGACCATTGGTTGTGTAACTACCACCACCATCAAATTTTTGTATGTCTCCACCAAGTTTTTTCTTTTTTGGAGGATTAGCTTTCATATATGCTTCATATTCCTGTTCAGGTGTCAATGCTTTAGCAGGAGCTACAGCAGTATCAGTTACCATTCCCGGAGGTACGATAGCTTGTACTTTACCTTGAACAAATTGAGCTTGAGGTTGTGGTGTTTTTGCAGGAGCAGGAACATTCTTTTTTAAAGTAGTTGGCGTATCTAATCCTATTGCTTGTTTACCTTCATTGATATTTTTCCATTGTTCTTGAATAGATGCTTTATCGTGTGGTGTTGACGAGCTTTCTTGAACACCTTTAACAACAGCAGTTCTCATCATATTTTGAACTACAGGGTTTTCAAGAATTTTTGGTCCGTATTGTACAACTAATTCAGTAACATATTTTGCTACTTCAGGAGCTTTAGCCGCAACATAAGAAAGTGCTTTTACTGCTGCCTCACCTACAATTGGTGCTACCTTAGCTACTAATTTAGCTCCTTGTTTTAATTCCGCAATACCTACTAAATTTAATGGATCAGCAATTACATCTAGTGCAAATGCTTTTCCTGCATTTTCAGGATTTGTTCTTAGATAAGTTGTACCAGGTGTTTCATAATTACCAGTTAATCCTAAGTTGATAGCTTTTTGTGGCATTGAAAATAAATTACCTGCATAGTCAAGAGCTCCCTCTGCATTAGCAGGATTTAATTTTGATACAGCTTCTTTAGTTACTTTAGCAGCTTGCGTAGGAATCTTACCACTTAATTTAGATGGGTCAGTTCCTTCAGCAACAAATTGCTCATTGCTCCAATCAGGTCCAAATCTATCAACAGCTCTATCCCAATATCCCTCTGAACCTTGAGCGGGTGTATCTTGACGAACTCCTTTTGCATCATACCATCCTGTTGGTTCTGTTGCAGATGTTGTTCCACTTAGTTTTTCTCCCTTAGCTTTTTTAGCTTGAATTTGAGTTTCTAATCTATCATATAAATCAGCAAATCCTGGTTTATCAATATTAGCAAGAATGTTTTGTTGGTTTCTATAAAGCTCATCCAATGAGGGTGACTTAATAGTTTTACCTTGTTGAGCAACTGTCATTCCGTACTTAGCTACATTATCTGCAGCTGGTTGATCAGGCATTCCTTGAGGACCTTGTCCTTGAGGATTTTGCATCATGAACTGAGTTGGGTCTACTTGCATAGTCTCAAGGTAAGGCATAGCAATTGCCGGGATACCATCGGGAAATCCTTTCTTTGATTCCTGAACTAATCCTAGTTTACCTAACTTAAGATTGTAGTTGGCAATCATCATCTCCGCAGTCTCGCGTTGTAGCTTATCTGTATCAGGGTCAGCCAATGCTTTACGGAAATCATTAATCTGATATTGATTTGAAAGATCTGCCGGTGTAAATTTATCTTTAGTATCTTTGTGTTTACCAAAAGATTCAAGTATAGGTCCGCCAATTTTCATCTTCTTATCTCTAGAATAGATGAAAGAATCTTCTGGTAGATTTAAAGGAGTACCACCAGCATAGTGACGCTCTCCACCAATTTTATATAACTGAGGAATTCCATCACCTACTAAATCAGTAAATGCTGTCTCACCTTTTTCAGCTTCAAGATTTGCTCCTTCGCGTGCAACAGGTTTTAGAGTTTTATTTACCTCAGTATCTGGTTGAGCCATCTGTCCTGCCATTACTGGCCAAGGCATTGTATTAGAGTTTAATCCAAGACCAGCTTGCATTCCACGTCCTGATGTTCCCATCTTTACATCCAATCCAGACTGTGCTGTTGGAAGAGTTTTAATTCTTACTTTTCTCATAGTGTGTAAATTTAATCTAAAAATTCTATTTCTCCACCTGCTGCTAAATATTGTTGTATTTCTTCATCAGACATATATACATCATCATTCTCTTTAAATCCTCCGCCCATTTGAGCATACTCATTTGTTCCTGCATTACCCATATTGAATCCTGGAAACTGAACTGGAGTATATTGATTCTTACGGAAGTCACCACTATTTGGATCATAGTCTCCACGTGAAGACGAACCTTCAGGTTTTGCTTGAAATACATAATCACCTGACTCATATTTTTTATTTTCCTCTGCTTGTTTTGCATTTTGTGAAGATTCTAATAAATTACTAAGTCCTTGCATTTGTGCTATGGTTCCGTTAGCTACATCAACACCATTCCACCAATAGTTTTTCTTAGGTTGTTTCATAAACCTATCATTCATTTGATTTTCTTGGTTAGTTCTTACTTGCATTTCATTCCTATTTTGTAAATCCTGATTGGTTATCATAGGAAAGGTTTGCATTTCTGGGCCCGTATTGATTCTTTGTTGTTGCTCGTAAGGAGGACCAAACTTTTGATTGTCATTATTATTGTTATTGACATCATTCATAAAACTATATTCATCATTTGTCCCACCACCGTCTTGCATTTGCATACTAAGATTTTCATTATTACCTGTTACAGTATTTGCATCAACATCATTAAATGAACCACCTTGTTGTCTGTAAGATTGACCCATCATCATTTGTTGCATTTCATTGTGCATTTCATCTGCAAATGATTTACTAACATTGCCACGGATATAATTGTTAAAAAAGTTTCTCTTACTTTCTAAGACATTATCAATAGAAGGTGATTGCTCTTCTGCACCATTACCACCAAATTGTTTCTTAAGAAGGTCATTGATAATCATAGTGAATTCTCCGCCACCCATCATAACTGGGAATGCTCCATAGTTCATTGGACTTGGATTATCACCACCAAATTTTTGTTGAGGCGCTACTCCAAATAAACCAGGAAATGGTTGATAACCACCTTCACCTGAATTATTTTTTTCTAATTCATTCATACTCCACTTAAGTGCTTTTTCATTTTCTGCACCTGCATATTTAGGATCGGTAATAACTGTTTGATAAACATTTCTTTCAGCTGTAGGAACCATTTTTGATGCAATAGGTTGAGGTCTGCCTTGTACTCCATTTTTCATAGGAAATTTTTGAACCTTACCTTGTCCTGTTACACCAAATTGTACAACATTAGGGTCAAATAATTCTGGATGCAATGCAGCATAGTTAACTGTTGCCATAGAATCTGCAGCATAGTTTGGATTAACCGGTTCTACATTTCCTTTCTTTCTTCCGCCTCCATCACCAAAATAACCAAGAGGTCCGTCAGAGGCTCCACCAAAATTATATACAACTTCTGTTCTAGCTTTTCTTTCAGGATAGGTTTCAAACCATCCTTGTTTTTTTCTTCTCTCAAAATCTTCCTGCATTAAATTTGTAAAAGCTTCTGTCTTCATCAAATTAGTAATTTTATCTCTATCAGTTGCAGATAACAAATCATAACCTTCCATAGTTTTTCTAAAATTGTATGGTTGACTAGCATCAGCCATTCTATTTCTTGCAAAATTTACAATCTCATCGTTAGATAGCTCAGCATCTTTTCTCATAGGATTTTTTTCTGGAACTACCTTAACATCTTTAGATGTACGTGCTGCAGAGCCTGCCTTTTTAAGTGCACCTGGCTTATCAATAATGTACTGTGGATTTCTATAAGTACCACCCCAATTACCTCCTTCTTGATAGAAAGGAGTATTCACAAAATTGATTGGTGTAGTAGCACGCAATCTATCTGCGTCCTGATATGGTACATAGAAACTGTCATCTTTATTCATTGTTCCGCCTTGTTTTTTAAATGGTACAAAATGTTTTCCTTTTGCTGTATGATAATGTGGATTTCTTAGCATTAGGTCATTAATTCCTACTGCAGGATTAGTTGTGGTTCTTCTTTTCTTTAATCCGCCATATCTCATTTCCTCATCTTCTGACATTCTACTTTCAGTAACAATGTTTGTATCAAACTGATGTTGTCCGGAATAAGGAGGAAGAAATGCGCCATTGGCCATTAATGGTATTCCAGTATTTGACATATCAATAATACCGTTTGGAGTATGTATATCAATACTAGCTCTATTTCTAAAAGGGGAATCATCTCTATAACCCATCTTGCTGATATAATCAACATCTTTTGGTTTAGATGACTTCTTAGTAGTAGGTTCTACTTTGATTTCTTTACTGTTGAATCCCATTATCTTGGCGAATATAAGTTTTTATTATCTGTTAACATAACCATTATTTTAGCATCTCCTGAAATAAGCTTACGTAATAAAACTGAATTAGTATAATGTCTGAATTTCTTTCTTTGAACTTCGGACTTAGTGTAATTCATATTATTAGCATTCAATGTTTTAGCATATCCATTAGCAGGTGTATTCCAAATCATTTGTTGTGCATAAGCAGGAACTCCTGGTATACCAACATCTTGCCCACCACGCTCTCTAGTCACATCCCAAAACATATTAAATCTGTATCTATTCTCAACTTTGCTAAAGAGAATCTGAATGTTTGTAAAGTTAATAATTGGATACTGAATAAGCAAAGGTAAATCATTTCTTGGAGTTAAATCCAATTTTAATAGACCAGAACATTGTTCAGTATTATAGATAACTGCCTCATCAAAATTTTCTTCTAGAAGATGGTATCTGTCATAGCAGTTTGGTGCATACTTATATGCTTCCATATAGTACTCAATACTACGCAGTGTATTTACGGTCTGCGCTGTATGTACGTTCCACTCTACTTCAAACGGATAGTTAAGACCATAGTAATTACAATACAAATCACAACGGAAATTATGAATCCATATACCGTTAGTTCTGATATTGTTAGGATTTAATGGATCAATACCCGGTCTAGAAACTGACATAAATGTATTTCTTGTTGGGAAGAGTAAATCAGGATGCCAATCGTGGTATCCAAGAAATTCTCCATCTTCAACTTTTGGGTCATAACTGATTGTCCAAGAGGCACTGTTGAAATAATTAGGATCTCCTATTTCAATAACCAATATACCATTTACAAGAAACTGTCTTGTAGTTGGATTATAAGTTACCACATCGGTAATATCCTTACGTAATTCATAATCCTTTTTACAGAAATACACTAGACCATTCTCATTGTCATAAACTGATTGACACGCTACACCTGTAATAGCATTATCTAGAATATTGAATTGTGGAAAATCATCAAGGATTTTGTACGGTAGGTAGTTTGAAAACCACCATCTTAAATCCTCTGAACTTAACTCTCTCATTCCACCATTACCATATCTAAAGATCTTACCTTGATTTTCAGATATCCAATATAAACCTGCAGGTGTATTCATAACACTCAGTCTATTTTGGCAACTAGCATATTCATATGGGTCGTCCACATTGACAATACTTTGCATTGGTTGAGCAAATAAAGCGCCATCACCAATTACAAGTTTAGTTCCCAATCCTGTTTCAAGAGTATCTGTTCCCTGAAATTGAATAGGACTAGCCGCATCAAAAAAGATAATGGCTCCGCTCTTATTGATTGGTTTAATACAAGTAACTTGAGCAATAA
>Ga0315289_10011974_pt1 | contig 12260 bp, 8 predicted proteins | sample YL17G11_40_MG_FD_203452 | JGI IMG/M metagenome (GOLD analysis project Ga0315289, IMG submission 203452) | Sediment microbial communities from Yellowstone Lake, YNP, Wyoming, USA - YL17G11_40 | ecosystem: Environmental > Aquatic > Freshwater > Lake > Sediment | place: USA: Wyoming | collected...
CGCCTGCTGATGCATTTCGAAGCTATGACTGTGTTGTTATGTTCATGTCACTCGCCGGACTCGATGACAATCTCCACTACCTCAAGACGGCAAAAGAAAAAGGGTTGCACACCATCCTCGTTCTCCATGACTCCTTTTGGGTCGAAGAAGAGCTGATGGCCAGGTACGACTTCATCGACTTTTGTGTCGGTTACCCCGAAAGGGAGATTACATTGAAAGATCTCCTTTCGAACCTGGCGTCAAATGAAGCGGGCGGCGTTCCGGGAACGGTCTGGCGCGATAACAGGAAGCCCTGCAGAGCCCGGGTGAGGAAACCATGCTTGGACTTAAAGCATTTTGGATCTTGCACAGAAACTCTTGCCCCGGTTCTTCCCGCACATCCCTACACACACGCTTATCTCACTGTTGGCAGGGGATGTCCCCATGGTTGTTCGTTCTGCGATATACGGAGAACACCCGTGAGGAAGCGCTATCCGGAGGATATTATCGGCGAACTAGCTCTTTTTCAGAAATATAAGGCGCTAAGAGAGATCGTATCTTTTATCGATCCATTTTTTGGGGCGGATTTGGAATGGACCGAGACTTTATGCAAATGCATTATTCGAAAGAAGGTTGAGGTATCTTGGCGGGCGACAACGCGGTATGATGTCTTGCCTGACGCACCCCTGTTGAAACTGTGGAAGAGGGCTGGTTGCCTAAAGATGGGGTTGGGACTCGAACACCTGAATAGTCCGGGGCTCAAAGACGTCGACCCAACGCGATTCCGTGAGGGAATAGAGCGTCTCCAGAAGGCCTCCATCGTTCCAGTTGTGTCCGTTATCATTGGGCTCTGGGAAGATGATGACGCCACTCTAGCGGAACTGGAGGATTATCTTCTCTCCCTCGGGAGGATTGAGGTGATTGCGACCCCATTTATGCCTCTAAAAGGAACACCTCTCTATGAAGAATATAAAAGCCGAAACATCATTAAAGAATTGTCGTACAAGGACTATCAGGAGTGGGGATATGCGAAGGTAATGCTTCCTACAGAGCATCTGACAAAAGATGAGGTTTCCAACTGGATGCAGAGGTTTCATTCCTTCAGGGGATCTCACAGGGACTCAGGAATGCGGAGAAAACTTGCAGTTCTCTTGGAAAGGGTGAATCGGGTTCTTTAGGCGATGACGAGAGGGTTCGGATTGAACACTCCTTTCGCAAAAGGAAAGTCAGGGAAGGAGCATGAAACAGTTGAAAGTCCTTCTGGTCAGTCCAAAATCGTATGAAGAATCGGCTGAACAGAAGCTGACAAAGTACTGTCTTTTCCCCTATTCGATCGTCTATCTGGTCAACTATTTAAGGAAGGAGCGGTTCTGTGACGTTGACTATATGGATTTAGCGATGGAGGCAAAGGAGCATCTCTACCACCGGGTGGCACAAGAGGACTTCGACCTGATCGGTTTCACGTCTACGGCCGAGGCCCGTTTCTCTACGATCGATCAGATCACACGGGTACGCCAGATCGCACCTCAAACAAAGATCGTGGTGGGAGGCCATTTTTTTTCCCAAACGGCTGAAGAAGCCCTGAGACGAATACCTCAAATCGATTTCGTTGTACGGGGAGAAGGGGAGTTGACTTTGGCGGACCTCGTCTGCGTCCTGGCCGAAGGGCGATCAACCTTCGAATCGATCGATGGGTTGAGTTATCGGGTGAATCATTCAGTCATCCATAACGTTGACCGGAAGCCTGAACCGAACTTTGAACGGTTTCAAATCGATTATGGGCTGATCATGAAGACAGGGTATGATCTTCTCTTCCCGATGAAAAACTGGGAAGAACGAGAGGACATGCTCGCCTTTCCGATCATGTTGGGACGGGGCTGTAATCAGAAGTGCATCTTCTGCATCCACCGATATCTACCCTATCGGACTTTGAAGCTGGAGCAAATGACCGCCCAGATCGATTGGGCAATCGAAAGGGTTGGCACCCGTCACTTCATGTTCACCGACCCTTCTTTCTCTGAACGAAAGGGTCTTATCACCGATCTGTGCCACTATTTAATCGACAAAAAGTATGGAATTCAGTGGTACTGTGAGACAAGGGCTGATGTGTCTCCTGATGTGCTTCGACTGATGAGCCGAGCGGGGTGCATCAGTGTCGATTTCGCACTCGAATCCGGCTCGGAGAGGGTCCTTCGTGCCCTTGGAAAGCGCATTAAACTCTCCGAGATCGAGAGTTTTGCTCGGACCTGTCAAGACCTCGGGATTCGGGCGACCTTCTTCACGATGGTCTCCCTTCCTGAAGAAATGGAAGAGGATTTCCTGAAAACCTACGAGATGATATTGTTGCTATGGGGATATGGATTGCGAACCTCTCTTGCTCCGCTCATCATCTACCCGGGAACTGAACTAGAAATCCTGGCAAGAGATCGAGGAATTTTGCCTGCTGACTTTTCATGGTACGATCGTGGATACCGATGCCCCTTTTCCTTTGTTTCGCCAAGGGAAAAGAACATGCCTCATTACCTGGAAAACTTATCAGAGAAAGAGATTGAGCACTATCTCGGTTTGGTGACCTTTATCTACCAAAATGACTCCCCGGTCCGTTGGAACATCATGAGAAAAGGGTTGGCGCGTCTGGTGAAGATCAAATCTTTCACCGATGCGGCCCAATACTTCCGTATTTTAAGAGGTTATTTTTATAACCATTTCATGACACCCATAAAGAACAGATTTTTCCTCAGGATGATGAAACGATCTGTAGCTCGTTCGCGGTCTCAAAAGAGAGGGAAATTCCATTACCTTTCTTTCGGCTATGTTCCTACTGGCCATGCCCTACAGGATGTTATTGGACGATTTAAAGGGGCCCCTAATCTCTTGAAGAGGTTACAGGGAAAGGAGCTCTTGAGTTACGTCGCTCCCGAAGAGGAGAAACGAATTCTCGATTTCGGCTGTGGAAGCGGCTTCTTCACTTACGAATTTGGAAGGTACGGTGCCCACGCGATCGGACTGGATATCATCCCCCTTCCGAAGAGCATCAAGATAGGAAAAGGCAGGGTGGAGTTTGTCACGGCGTCATCAGAAGCCTCCCTTCCATTTCCCGAGAATTTTTTCGATACAGTGTTTCTTTCCGAAGTCATAGTAGTTCTATCTGACCCAAAGTCAATGCTGCAAGAACTTCACCGGGTCCTCAAAAAAAACGGGCGGATTATTATCGTGAACACTCTAGGGAGAAAACAGATTAAGAAGGCCTATGAAAAAAACAGCCTTTTTCTTCGCATCGTAAAACGGATACACCAAAATGTTCCGGAGACGTATGAAGCCTTCTGTTCCTCCTTTTTCGAAAAAGATGGGCTGAAAGGGAAGGATTGGTTGAGTGCCCAAGAAGTCGAGAGCCTTCTCAATGGTTCGGGGTTTGTAAGGGCTGAGACCTTCTTTCCTTTTTCCGAATTTCCGTTTCTGATTCTTTACTGGATTCAATTCTGGAATCTATGTGCCAAAGGAGCTCTCTCCTTGAGATTTGGCATCCTTCGATACTTGGCTCTTGAAGTGCTGAAGGTTCTGAGTAGGAAGGGCGATCCCTCCACGGTCGTTATCATTGGAGAGAAATCATGATTCAACGGTTGTGGCAGGTCGTTTCAAAGCGATTTCCGCTGAAGAAGGTCGATTTCCTTGTGAGGCATTGTAATCTACATTGCCCCATGTGTAGTATGAACGCCAATAATATGGAATGGCCACAGATCTTACAGGATTATCCCGGCGTCTCTCACGGGCCGGAGCTTAGTCTACATGAGGCCATACAAGCCTTTCGGGCCGTTAAACACTGGCAGCCAGTCGTTTCGATTGGAGGAGGGGAGCCGATGACATGGACGCCGATGCTCGATCTGATCACCTTTCTCCGTTTGGAGCTCAGCCTTCCTGTTGGTCTTACAACGAATGGGACCCTTTTTGATGAGGGAAAAATCCAGGCCTTTGCAAAGACTGGAGCCGGGGTCACACTTTCCATCGACGGCATGGAGGAAACCCATGACCGCATTCGTGGGGCTGGTAACTTCCGGAAGGCGACCAATCTACTTCAGAGGCTTGTGGAGCTGAGGCGCGAGGGAAGGTATCCCGGTGGAGTCTATTCTCTCTTTGCCCTTCATCAGCAAAATTATGGAGAGGTTCCAGAGGTCGTCCGTTTTCTTCTCGATGACATGGACATTGATTCACTTACCATTTCTTTCCTCGTTTTCAGTACACCAGAGATTCTTGAAAAACACCAGAGATGGGTTAGAGCAAGAGGGCTTCCGGAAACTTTTGATATCCACATTCCAAGGGGAGGAGTGTACAGCAGAGAAGCTTTCGAGAGAATGGATTTCGAAAACATCTGGGAAGATTTGAAAACCCTCAGAGGGCGGTATCAAAAGGTGAGATTTGAACCCGATTTCAGGACCTTGGAGCACCTAAAGCGGTATTTCTTGACAGACGAGTTGATGCCTGATTATTTCAGGCAATTCTGCCTTCCGACACGTCAAGAAATTGCGCTACTCTCTAACGGTGATGTCCTCTTCATGCCAGGGTGTTTCCAGATCAAAATAGGCAACGTGAGAGAAAAAGGTTTGGATGAGATATGGAAGGGAAAAGAGATGCGGGAATTTCGCAAGATCCTTGGGACCCACCTCTCGCCAATCTGTGCTCATTGTTGTGCGAACCGGGTGGAGAAGCATTTGTGATGTGGGAAATTCCATAACTTGAGAGAGAGACTATAGGAGGAATCTCCACCAACTTGGAGTCCATGAACGTGTTTCAAAAGATACGAGCCTTAATAGCATCCCGGAGGGAGAAGCGCTATACAAAACGGCGTAAAGTCCTGATGATTGCTCCTTATCCCACGGCTCTTTATGCCACATTCCTCTCCCAATGTCAGGGGTCGAAGAGAATCCAAATCCATCCTTTCACGGAGCAGAACATCACGGATGGCTCTCGAGTCCATCTCTTTGTGCGACACGATATTGATACGAAGACCTGCATTCAAAAGATTCATCTCCTCCTGGACATTGATCAGGATCTCGGGATCCCAGCAGGCGTGTATTTCCGGGTCGATGATCGGGAGTATCGGTTGTCGGACTACAGGAATGTCATTCAAGCCCTCCGGCCCCGAGGGCTGGAGATCGGTCTCCATACGCTTTGTTACTTAGAGGACGACTACTTGAGCGCGTTTCGGCGGGAAACCGGGAAATTCTTTGATGAGCTCGGATTCAAACCCCGCAGCTTCACTGTCCACGGACTCGGGCCTCAAAGACTTGAGGTACGACTCCGATTTTATGAAGAGGTCGCTCCGCGCCTCGGGGAGTTTGGATATGAGTTCTGTGACTGCCACTCCCTATGGCGCAAATACCATTATGTGATTGAAGACTGCCATCGGGATGAAGGCAAGGAAGCGCTCTATATCTATGACGATTTCAGTGAGCCTCCTTCCTTCCTCGGCCTGGGGGATAACTTTTTGATCCTGACACACCCGTGTTACTGGAAGGATTAAAGCGATGATTTATCTCATCATCTTAGGATCCTTTTTCATACGTGCTTTTCCACGACTGAGGGTGAAGAACGCGTTTGTCTCGGATACCTATTTTCACCTATACTGTGCCAAAACCATTCGAGAGAATTCTTTTCGCCTCCCTCAGAAACTTCCCCGTGTCGTTTTGAACCATGAGTACACGTACCCTTTCTTATATCACTATCTTCTTGCTTGTTTCCCCCTAAAGTACAGATTATGGGCGGAACGATTCACGGGGGCATTTTTCGACACCTTTAGCCTGATCATGATATACCTTTTCTCGGGATGGGCAGTCCGAAGAATGGGAGGAGGTTACCCTCTGACGATACTGCCCGTTTGGGTGGCGGCATTGTATGCATTTTCTCCGGCACTCCTGAGAATAGGATCCGGCCCTCGAGCCTACAATGGTAGTCCGCGGGTTGTCGGGCAGATGCTTTATCTTCTTCATATTTTGGCCGCGTACTATGCCTTCCAGACACAAAGCTTCTTAGGCCTGGGGCTCTCCCTTTTGGCTGGAGCCACCCTGATCATTACGGCGAAATTCGGTACGCAAGTGATGTTACTATTCGGAATCTGGTTTGCTGTAATGGTATCCCATTACTATTTCTTCCTGCTTGCAGGATGCATGCTCTTGGCGATGACGTTAACAAAGGGACGCGCCTGGAAGGTGATCCAGGGGCACGTGAGGCACTCGATCTTCTATCGGAGACATCTGCAAACGGTTTTTCTTTTCCCCCATATCCGTACCGCTCGAAAGTATCTCAGGAGCGGCCTTTCAATCGCATGGGGAGCGGTTCGTTTCTTCCGCTTTGGTGACGCCCTCCGGTGGTATTACAGCGAACCTTTCTTCCCTCATCTCCTGGTGACAGTCTATCCCCAATTCCTTCTGATATTCGCTTATATAAGTTGGTATACGGAATTGGATTCGCTGGACCGGTTCTTAGTGGTTTGGATGGGGATTGGTTTTTTCTGGTTTCTAGTCACCAAATTCCGTCCCTTCCTTTTCTTAGGTGAAGGGGAGCGCTATCTCGAATATGGCCTTTTTCCCTCCCTTTTCCTGATGGTGAAATTTCTTCCCACGAGATTCGAGCCCTTTCTTATTGCCTTCTTTATTTATTCTATCCTCTCAGCGGCATTCTTCATGTGGCAGTATAGTGGGAATTATGGGAAAATCGATCAGGACTATAAAAAGACGGAAACCCTTTTTTCCGACTTGAACCGGTTACCAGAAGGTGTCATCATGCCGATCGGATCTTTTCACTACCAGGTCCTATACCGTTCTCGTTTCCCGGTCCTGACCCATGGTGCAAATATCGATGAACGACTGCTGCCCTATAAGGAATTTGAGCTCGTTTATGGAAATTATCCATACCCATCTCGGCGTTTTCGTGAAATCGTAGACCGATACCGTGTCTCCTATATAGTGACAGATTCCATCTCTTTGAAATATTACAGGGAGGAGATTATGAAGGTGCCGGACGAGTTCGATCGATCCATTCGGATCTTGTGGCATCTGCCAACCCTCGTTGTCGGGAAGGTCATTGAATGAGTAGGATCTGTTTTGTAGCACTGTATGCTTATCCTCTTTTCAATCCCGCCATAAGCCACATCTTTGGCGGTGCGGAAGTACGGGCTTGGTTTTTTGGAGTTGGTTTGTCCAAATTTCCTAACAACGAGGTCTCCTTCATCGTACTGAACCATGGACAGCCCCAGGTTGAGCATTATGGTTTGATTAAAGTCTATCGACACTCCCATTACAGGCCCTCTCCCTCCTTCAATGGAAGGCTAATGGGGAGGGTCCAGGATCTTCTTTACCGCTTGCAGCATCCCTTTACGCCCTCCCTTCGGATCAACCATTTCGAGGTCACTCCAACGAAATTTATCATCTACGAGAAGGTCAATGCAGACCTTTACTGTACTTTTGGGGTGAGCAACTTTTCTGCGGAGCTTGCAGCATTCTGCAAAAGACATAATAAGAGGCTTGCCCTTTTTTCAAGCAATGACGATGATTTTTCTCTGGACTATTACCCCGATTCTCGGAGAAAGAATGCTTATGGGTCGATCGGATCTCTCTGCTATTATACGATCATGCAGGCCGACCTGATCGTGACCCAGACGCAGAGGCAGTCCGAACTGCTTGAGAAACGGTTCGGACGAACCTCCGTCACTGTGTTCAGCCCGATCGAATTAACCTCAACGGAGAAGATTGACAGTGGACTTGCTGAAGAAAGACACGTTGCCTTGTGGGTCGGTAAATCCGACCGGATCAAACAGCCTGAGATCGTGTTGGACCTTGCCGCCCTCTTCCCCGATATCCCCTTTGTCATGATTCTCAATCGATCGGACCCTGAAATCCATGCGGAGGTTCTTCGGAGGAAACCGGAAAACCTCCAGGTTATCGAAAACGTTGATTTTCGGGATGTAGAAAACCTATTCGGTCACGCGTTTCTCCTGGTGAACACCTCTGTCTTCGAAGGCTTTCCAAACACCTTTTTGCAGGCTGGAAAGTATGGAGTCCCAATCCTTTCGCTCCAGGTCGACCCGGATGGGTTCATCGAAAGTCATCAGTGTGGCATAGTGGCCAAAGGAGATCCTGCAGGTCTGATTGATGGATTGAGGCGGATTAAATCACATCCTGACCTCTGGCACAATTGTTCCGAGAATATTAAACGGTACGTCTTCAATTACCACGAATTAAATAGCAAGGTCATACAACTCAACCAAATCCTCTGGGAGTTTTTAAGGCATGGAGTCGAAAATCGATCACGAGTACCATAAGGTACTCAATTATTGCCAGACCCACCCTGTTCCAGAATATATGCTCAAACAATCTGTGGCATGGCAACAGGGTTTGTGGAAAACATACTGGCATTTGCTCGATTTAGCGCCCTTTGCCCTTAAAGGTAAAGTAGCGGTTGACTTTGGATGCAAGTACGGACACCTACTTCCTTTATTGATTAGCATAGAAGTCGATCAGGCTATTGGCATTGATGTCGAAGACACTTACTTAGATGCCGGCCGAATGGTTTTTGAGAAATTATATCCGAACGTGAAACTCTTAAAGTCCGACCAAGGTTACATCCCATTACAACCGGAGAGCGTCGACTTTGTATTGGTGAACGAAGTGATTTCCCACATCAATCCAGGTTACCTTGAAACATTTTATGCGGAGATTGCTCGTATCTTGAAGCGGAAGGGAGTGGTTTTGATCTCTGATGGGAACAATTTGGAAAACGCACGGTGCCGAGAGAAGCTGGTCTCCCTTTATGAATCGTGGGAGAACGGCCCAGACGGGAGCAAAACAGATCGGGATACGGTGACAGAATGCTATCTGACGAGGCGAACAAACATGATCCGTGCCAGATATCCTGATCTCGATCTGCTACAAGCGGATTACTTGGCCAGAAACACCTCCGGCCTCTTCGGGGATTATCTAATACGGACGATTGATGATTATGTCAAGACAGGCGAGTTGATCCGAAGGCCCTATCGCCGGGGTATCCCCCCAACAAACCCAAATTTTTCGGGAGTGGTGATGGAACGGGGTCTCTATCCTCATCAAATCAAGATCTCTTTAGAAAGTTATGGCCTCAGATGTAAACGGGTGCTTCTCAAGCCCACGTTCATCCGATCCGGGTTCAAGGGCCTTCTCAAAGATGTTCTTGTCTCAAGCAGATACTGGGTGAAAGGCAGATTTTCTCCATGGCTTCTAAAAATAAAGGCTGAGGGTTTTCAGATGATAGGGGTCAAGGAATAATGTGGGGCATCTTTGGGATCGTCTTACCCTTTGTGCCAAACTCTTGAATCTTCTGTTCTTGGATGGTTGGCTGAGATATGTCTAACCAGGAAAATCTAACCCGATGTAAAAACAGAGCGCTTTCTGGCAATCGGGGAATTTCGTTGTTGTCGACGCAATACTAGAACTATGAAAGAGTATATAAAAAACCTCCCCAAATATATTCGAAGGATTCTTCACGGCGAATTCCGAGTGCTGATTGCAGCCGTCTTTCTTCCCTACCAGTATGTTGTCATCCATCTGGGGAATGAGGTTATCTTTTCCTATTTTTGTCTTAGAAATCGATTGATGAAAGAGAAGAGGAGAAGCCGTATCTTGCAGATATCCCCTCTTTTCACAAAACCTTATGTCAAGTCGCGAGTGCTTCGGGATCTCGGTTATGAATCCGATTTCCTGACCATTGGAGATCCATCCAAATATTGGCTCCGATATGGGGAAAGGGGATATGACCTTAACATCGATTCAGCAAAATATTTCTATCTGAAGCGTCCATTTTACGAATTATTGGGATTCTGGAAATGTGTCTCTCACTATGATGTCTTTCACTTTCATTTTCTCGCCTCCTTTTTCTGCATCTCTTCTTTTTGTGAGCTAAAGTATTTGAAAAAATTGGGAAAGAGGATTGTCTTTCACTTCTGCGGGTGCGACATAAGGGAAAAATCAGCAACGATAGAGAAATATGAGTTGAGCTGCTGCACCGAGTGCGACTATCCGTCGGAAGCATGTGAGAATTCTTTCAAAACTAAAAATAGAAAGTTGGCAAGGAAATACGGGGACCTTTTCCTGGTGACCACACCCGATCTCCTCCAGTATGTTCCGGAAGCCCGTCATTTACCTTTCACGAAAGACATATTGGATTATGAGTCGATTCCATCGCTTCCGAAAAAGGATGGGATAATTCGCATCGTCCATGCCACGAATCATGACGGTATTGAGGGAACGCATTACGTGGAAGAAGCGGCTGCGAGACTGAAATCTGAAGGATATCCCGTGGAGCTGATCATTCTCCGAAAGGTTCCTCATGAGAAGGCTCTCCAGCTTTTTAAGAGTGCAGATATCTGTGTGGGAAAACTGATGATGGGATATTATGCGAATTTCCAGATCGAGACAATGGCGATGGGAAAACCCACGCTTTGTTACATTCGCGATGATCTCAAACCATTCGCTTCGGATTGTCCCATTGTCAACACCACCCCAAAAAATGTCTATGAAAACCTAAAAAGGTTATGTGAGGATGGGGAATTAAGGGAGTCCCTGGGGAGAAGGGGAATCGAATTCGTAAAGAAAGAACATGATAATTTGAAAATCGGAAAGAGATTACTCGAGTATTACGGTATTTTTGAGTAAATGTTTAATGGAGGAGAAAAGGCTCTTGAATTTGAAATATCTCTTAAGACAGATTCTCATCGATCTGGTTTCCATTCCCTTTGTCTTTTGTTTCTTTTTCATCTTCCTTCCGATTGCGAGAATAGGTGGGTTCTGCAGAAGGAAAAAGGGGGTGAAATTTCGGATCCTTTGGGCACCGACTCCGATTCTCACCATTTCAACGAATTCGAAGGCTGAACGGTTATTGGGATATGAGAGCCAGACCCTCGTCTATCATACTTATTACCTCACCGACAATTTTGATTACAACCTTGAGCGATTCTTTCGCATCCCTTTTTTTCGCCTGTTCGTCTCCTGGTTTGTCTTTTTATGGGCCGTCGTCAAATATGATGTGTTCCATTTCTCTTTTGACCGAGGTCTTTTACCGATCAAGGCACCCAGAGGGATCAACAGACTTGAGCTCCCCCTGTTGAAGATGGGAGGTAAGAAGGTCATTGTTTCGGCCTATGGAGGGGATGTGAGATATGAAAGCCGATGCAGGAGCCAAGGGAAATATAACTGCTGTACCGATTGTGATCAGAAATTCACAGCCTGCATCTGTTCCGAAGAACTTGCGATGTCGAATATACACTTTATCAATCGTTATGCAGATATAACCTTATCCATGGGAGATATGAAGGAGTACACTCCAGGGAGCAGGAATGATATGTTTTACTGGGCGATCGATCTCAAAGGGATAGAATATGTGGGTGCAAAAGGTGAAAATGTGTCTCCCATCAAAATCATTCATGCTCCGAATCATCGTCAGTTCAAAGGGACAAAATATTTGGTTGAGGCAGTAGATCGACTTAAAAGGCAGGGCTATGAGATCGAACTTCAATTAATCGAAAAGATCGCCAACAGAGAAGCCCTCCAGCTTTACAGGGAGGCAGACATCATTGCGGAACAATTCCTCATCGGTTGGCATGGCTATCTCGCCGTCGAGGGGATGGCCCTCGGCAAACCGGTGGTCTGTTTTATCCGTAAACCCAAAGAGGATTATCCTTTTGGAAGGGATTGTCCGATCGTAAGGGCCGATCCAGATGGACTCGAGGAAACTCTGCTTTGGTTGATTCAGAATCCTGAGATCAGAGCGGAGCTGGGCAAAAAAGGCAGAGCCTATGTCGAAGAAGTCTTCTCTTTAGAGAGTGTGGGGAAGAGGCTCGACCAATTGTATCAATCGATAGGGAGGCAGAATTGAAATTGCTCATCACGGGAGGCACTGGATTCATGGGAAGCCGGATCGTCTCCGACTTAGCCCCTCACCATCATCTTTTTGCCTTCTACCATGAAAACCGACCCAATTTAAATATCAAAGAGGTGACATGGATCGAACAGGATTTATTCGAGCCCCTGGAGGAGAAACATCTTCCTGAAAAACTCGATGGGATCATCCATCTCGCCCAATCCAGGTATTATCGGAACTTCCCAGAAAAGGGAGAGGATATCTTCCGGGTCAATATCGAAGGGACTTTTCATCTCCTTGAACTTGGAAGGAAACGGGGCATCAAGAAATTTATCTACGCTTCTTCAGGGGGCGTTTACGGATATAGCTACGAAAAGTTTATCGAAACGGATACCATT
>Ga0315289_10011976_pt1 | contig 12260 bp, 8 predicted proteins | sample YL17G11_40_MG_FD_203452 | JGI IMG/M metagenome (GOLD analysis project Ga0315289, IMG submission 203452) | Sediment microbial communities from Yellowstone Lake, YNP, Wyoming, USA - YL17G11_40 | ecosystem: Environmental > Aquatic > Freshwater > Lake > Sediment | place: USA: Wyoming | collected...
TCGACCTTGAACAGAAATTAGAGGAGCTAAATGCAAAACAAAGGGCAATGGAGGCAAAGCTTAAAGAGTCTGAGAGATTAATTTCTGATATGCAGGTTAAATTACAAGAGGCTAAATCTCAGATTGATACATTAGGCAATGATTTGCAACAGGAAAAAACAGCAAGAGTTGAAGCATTATCCAAGATAGAGCAGTTTAGAGCGGATTTGGAGCAGCAAAAAGGATTAAGGTCGGATTTAGAAAAAAAACTTAGCGTGGCAGAAGACGATTTAAGAAAAGCGCAGTCCCAGTTAAAGCTGCTTGCGTCTCAAAGAACTGCACTGGAGTCAAAAATAAAGGACTTAGAGACGAAATCCAAAGAAATTGAATTGGGTAATATTGTGGTAAATCCTGAAACAATTCAACTCCCGGCAGAGAAAAAAGAAGAAACCGCGCAGGCCCCGCGTCTAGAAGGAAAGATATTGGTCATAAATAAAGATTATAATTTTATGGTGATTAATTTAGGCACCAAAGACGGCATAAGTTCAGGCGATGTCTTCTCTATCTATCACAATAATAAATATGTAGGCGATGCCAAGGTAGAGAAGGTTCATGATGCGATGAGCGCAGCAGGTTTTTTATCTGAGGGCATAAAAGATAAAGTCAACGAAGGCGATGAGGTTGTGCAAAAGGTTAAATGAGACCTTTTGTAGTCAGGCCACTCTTGCATCTGGAAGGAGAAATCTCTCTTTCAGGCGATAAATCTATAGCTCACCGTTCTATAATTGTCAGTGCCTTAAGTTGCGGGCTAACCAGAATTAAAAATTTTCCCGCCAATAAAGATTGCCTCTCTACAGTAAAAGCATTTAAGAAATTAGGAATCAAGATAAGACAGGAATCTACGCGCAGAGGTCTTGAGGTAATTACTGTATTCGGAAAAGGGCTCAGGGGTTTAAAGAAACCTAAAGGGCCTATTTTAGTTGGCGATTCCGGGACTACCTTAAGACTTCTTTTAGGTGTATTAGCAGGCCAGAATTTCCAAACTAAACTCGTTGCAGGTCCGTCTCTTTCTCAAAGGCCTATGTTACGGGTAACAAAACCTTTAAGAATGATGGGAGCTAAAATAAAGGCAAGAGTAAAAAAACAGGGTTCAAAAATTGAAGAATATCCGCCGATTACAATTAGAGGAGGCAATCTTAAGCCGATTGCCTACAAGATGCCGGTTGCATCTGCGCAGGTAAAATCAGCGATTATTTTAGCCGCTCTTTATGCAAAAGGTAAAACATACGTCACAGAACGCGTTCGCACACGCGACCACACGGAACGTATGTTGAAGTTATTTAGAGCCGATATAAAAGTCAACCCTTCGACTACGCTCAGGGTTGATGGTGAGCGAAGTCGAACCATCAAACAAAATACTATAGTTATAAAAGGTAATAAAGCGCTGGTTTCACCCGGAACAGTTACAATCCCAGGCGATATATCTTCAGCAGCATTTTTTATAATCCTGGCCACAATGATACCAGGTTCAAAGGTCTTGATAAGAAACGTAAGTTTAAACCCATCGCGCACAGGTATTATTGGGGTTTTGAAAAGAATGGGGGCAGATATTAAAGTGTCAAGTGTCAAGTGTCAACTGTCAAAGTTTGAACCGATGGGTGATATTATCGTAAAGAGCAGTAGTTTAAAAGGCACGATAGTTAAGAGAGAAGAGATACCGTCCTTAATAGATGAATTGCCTATTTTAATGGTAGCTGCCTGTAATGCTAGAGGGAGGACTGTATTTGAAGGCGTAGGTGAACTGCGGATAAAGGAGACTGACCGTATCAGGTCTTTGTCTAGTAACCTGAGCAAGATGGGGGCTGATATAACAGTTTCTAAGGCTGGCAGCACAGAGAAAATCATAATCCAGGGGGTAAAACAGCTTAAAGCTGCAAGGGTAAAAAGTTTTGGGGATCATCGCACTGCCATGAGTATAGTTGTTGCGGGTCTGGCGGCAGTTGGCAAGAGCCGGATAGATGATATTTCCTGCATTAATAAATCCTTCCCTGATTTTCTTAGCCTTTTAAATACCTTAAAGCATTAAATTTCACTAACTTTTTATTTGACATAGAGTTTAATCTCTGATAAAATCAACGAAGACATAAGTTATGGAACTTACTATTCAATGGAAAGCAACATAACTTATAAGTCTGAGTTGACCCTTGACACGTAAGATTCTATCTGGTTGTTGTCGTTTTCGTGTCAAGGGTTCAATTCGCAGACACTTTGTTACAACTTACGTCGCTCTTTCAGAGCTTCCGTAAGTTGTCTGCTCATTGAAGGAGAATAATATGGGAAAGATTAAAGAAATAGCCAGAAAGTCTCTAAATTATATCCTCGGCTTATTCTCTAATGATATGGGTATTGATTTGGGCACTGCTACGACTCTGGTGTATGTAAAGGGCGAAGGCGTTGTCCTCTGCGAACCCTCAGTAGTTGCTATCAGGAAGAGTTCATCACGGGTTGTGGCAGTAGGGGAGGAGGCAAAGCGCATGCTTGGCCGCACACCCGGTAATATTATGGCAATAAGGCCAATGCGGGATGGCGTGATTACTGATTTTGAGATAACCGAAGCGATGTTAAGGCATTTTATAAGAAAGGTGCGCCATCGCCGTTTTCAGGTAAGGCCCAGAATAGTTATAGCCATACCTTCGGGGATTACCGAAGTTGAGAAGCGTGCGGTTAAGGAATCTGCAGAGCGGGCCGGCGCAAGGGATGTTTATTTAATTGATGAACCTGTTGCCGCAGCAATCGGAGTGGGCCTACCCATACAAGAGCCCATAGGCAACATGATAATAGACGTAGGTGGAGGCACAACCGAAATTGCCGTGATTTCTTTGGCAGGCATTGTCTTTTCCAAATCCGTACGTATCGGAGGCGATGAAATGGATGAGGCAATTATTGAATATTTGAAGAAGACATACAATTTGATGGTAGGGGAGCGTACTGCCGAGAATATAAAAATAAATATCGGCTCGGCTTATCCACAAGAAGAAGAAATGACGCAGGAAGTAAAAGGAAGGGATTTGGTTTCCGGCCTTCCTAAGACGGTAACCATAACCTCAGAAGAAATAAGAGAAGCGTTACAGGAAACTCTGCGCGCAATATTGGAGATAACCAAAATATCTTTAGAGAGGACCCCTCCGGAATTAGCCGCGGACTTAATAGACCACGGAATCGTAATGGCCGGCGGAGGCTCATTGTTAAGGGGCTTGGATAAATTAATCTCTGAGGAGACAGGCCTGCCGGTTCATGTTGCTGAGGACCCTGTAACTGCTGTAGTTCTGGGCACGGGTAAGGTTTTGGATAATCTCCACCTGTTAAAGGATGTCAGCGTTCCTATAAAGTTTTAAATAAGATGTGTTTAAATTTAAAAAGAAAAAGCTGATATTTTTTTCCATCCTTTGCTTCCTCCTTTTGTTTTTCTCTTTAGCAACCCCTTACATCAGAGCGCCTTTCTTAAATACATTAAAATATCCTCTCAGTTTATTGACGTTGAGCCGGCGTGAATTCGGCGCGATTATTTTCTACCATCGCAATTTCATTCAGAATGAAAAACTAAAAAAATATATAGATTTATTAAAAAATAGGCTCAATGCCAAAGAAGAGATTTACCTCGAAAACGCACGCCTTAAGAACCTTCTTTCTTTCAGACAGAAATCTTCATACAGGTTAATTGCGGCAAGGGTCATAGCCCGCTCAGCCGACAGTTGGTCTTCCAGTGTCATTATTGACAAAGGAAAGCGTAACGGCATAAAGCGCCAAATGGCAGTTATTACGTATCTGGGCCTTGCAGGCCGCGTTACGGATACTCAAGAATTCACAAGTAAAATTCTGCTTATCAGCGACCCGAATCTTGGAGTTTCGGCTATAGTCCAACGCAGCCGTCAGGAAGGGTTGGTTTCCGGCACTTTGGGGAGTCATTTGATTATGAAATACCTGCCCGAAGAATCTGATATAAGGATTGGCGATGTAATTATTACTTCGGGTTTAAATCAGACATATCCTAAGGGCTTACTTATAGGCACTGTAGTTGGTATCGGCAGGGAATTTTCCGGCCTGAGCCGTTATGCAATAATAAAACCCGCAGTCAACCCGTCTAATATCGAAGAAGTCCTTATAATTATCTCATGAAAAATTGGATTTTTTTTCTTATCATCATTGTCCTTGGCATGCTGCAGGTAACAATCTTAAATTATTTTAAGATATTCGGAGTAGGGCCGGACCTCCTTTTAATCAGTGTAGTTATCGCAAGTCTTTTTTTTGAATTTAAATGGGCTTTTGTTTTAAGCGTATTCGCCGGACTCTTTAAAGATATTTTTGGAGCAAATATATTCGGTATAAATACTTTGTTGTTTCCATTGTGGAGTTTTTTAATTGTAAGGTTAAATAAGGAAATAACCATAGACTATAATTTTATACGCATAGCCCTGGTATTTATTGTTTCCCTTCTTCATAATACGATTACCGGCCTGATATTGATTTATTCGGGGAATTTAATTCCCTTGGGGTTATTCCTGCGCATCGTTTCCCTTCAGTCTATATACACCGCACTTGTTTTGCCGTTGATATTATGGATAGGACAAAGGTTGTTAATTTATTAATAATTTGTATGTTTTCATTCTTAAGTTTAGGCCTCCTTAACCTGGAGGTTATACACGGTAAGGTTTATAAAGATTTAAGTAATAAGAACTCTATAAGGTTATTAGCCCAAAGCGGTGCCCGCGGAAAAATTCTTGACCGCGAAGGCAATATTTTAGTCGATAGCAGGCTTTCTTACGATGTAATGATTTTACCTCAGGAATTAAACCGGTCAGATAAAGCATTGATGAGTATATCTAATGTTTTAAACGCAAGCGCAAACGACTTAAAAGGCGCATTTAAGCATGGCTATGCCTTAGAGTCTATGCCCATTGCTATTGCAAAAAATATAGATACAAAGAAAGCGATTGCCCTGGAGGAGCTCAAAACCGATATTCCCGGTTTAATCATACAGCCTAAGCCTGTAAGGCATTATCCTTACGGAAGGCTCGCCTGTCATGTTATAGGCTATGTTAATGAAATTGACCGCTGGCGCCTTACAAAATTAGCGGATTACGGCTATAAGACAAGGGATTATGTGGGTTTTGGCGGCGTGGAGGAAAAATACGATTATTATTTACGTCAGGAAGAAGGTGGGTTATCGGTTGAGGTAGACCATCGAGGCAGATTTATGCGTATGCTGGGTTTTAAGCAGCCGCGTAACGGCAGAGACCTGCAATTGACCCTGAATTTAAAGATACAAAAAATAGCGGATGAAAAACTGGCGGGTAGAAAAGGTTGCGTTATAGTTATGGACCCCTATACAGGAGAGATTATTGCCATGGCCAGTTCCCCTAATTTTAACCCCTCAGCATTTGTGGATAAATCGAATTCTTCTATTTCTAATCTCTTCAATAATCCCGATGCGCCGTTGATAAACCGCGCTATCAGCGCAAGTTACCCCGCTGGTTCGGTATTTAAGGTAATAGTAGCGACTGCAGGCCTGGAGACAAGGAAGATAAATTTATCCACAACTTTCCTATGCCAGGGCAGCACGCTTATCGGAGACCAGGAATTTGCCTGCTGGAATACGCACGGCCAGCAGAATTTAATTGCGGCAATTACGCATTCCTGTAATGTTTTTTTCTACAAGACCGGCCTTCTGGTCGGGGCTCAAGTCATACATGATTATGCAATTAAGTTTGGTTTATCAAGGCCTGCCTCTTTTGAATTGCCTTACGAAACAGGCGGTTTTATACCTTCACCGTTATGGAGAAAAATTAATAAATTCAAAAATTGGTTTAATGGGGATACCGCAAACTTAAGCATTGGCCAGGGAGATGTTTTGGTTACTCCCCTGCAATTGACGCGTATGATGGCAGTGTTTGCTAACAGAGGTTACCTGGTGACTCCTTATATAGTCAAGGCAATAGACGGCCAGGATATCTCTGTTTATCAGAGAAAGATTACCTCCCTTTCTATAAAGCCAAGCACTATAGACAATATCAGGCAGGGCTTAAGAGACGTTGTCTTAAATCCCACAGGGACAGCTAATATATTGTCGGAGGTGGGGATTTCTGTTGCAGGTAAGACAGGCACTGCCCAAGTTGCGTACGGTCAACCGCATGCCTGGTTCATAGGTTTTTTGCCTTTTAAAAATCCTAAATTTGTCATCTGTGTATTTCTAGAACACTCCGGGCCCGGCCAGGTATCTTGCGTATTGGCAAAGCAAATAATTGAGAGCCTGATTTCCGAGGGATTGATTTGATGGTTCGATTTCACTCACCATCAATACTGAGCGAAGCCGAAGTATGAGAGGGTCTAATTTTATCATTTTAATAATTGCTATTTTAATCGCCTCAATAGGTATTTTATCCATATACAGCAGTACCTATCAGAAAGAAAGCAAACTTTGGCAGGTAATTTATAAACGCCAGATACTTTGGGTTTTCCTGGGATTTGCCCTGTTTCTGATTGTATCTAATTTTAACTATCGCTGGTTTTGGGACTGGACCTATTTTTTGTATGCCTTAGCAATAATTTTTTTGTTTTTAGTGTTTATTATCGGGGTCGTGCGTTTAGGGGCTCAACGCTGGCTAAGAATAGCCTGGTTTAATTTTCAGCCTTCGGAGTTTGCAAAATTAATTATCGTGATATTCCTGTCCAGATACTTTAGCAGAAAGGAGGTTTCTGATATTTCTTTAGTCTCGCGCAGGTTCGGCTTATTCCAGGGTCTGGTTTTACCTTTTCTATTTATAGCTATGCCTATGGGTTTGATTGTTGAGCAGCCGGATTTAGGAAGCGCAATGATGATACTGTTTTTGTTCATCGCCTTTCTTTATCTCACCCAGATCAAACTAAGATACATTTTTATATTTTTGATGGTTATTACATTATCGTTTCCTTTCCTATGGCATATTTTGCGGGATTATCAGAAGGAAAGACTGCTGGTTTTTTTAAATCCCAATATAGACCCCCTGGGTGCGGGTTACACCGTGATTCAGTCCAAGATTGCCATTGGTTCAGGCGGGCTCTGGGGTAAAGGATGGCTTGGCGGAACGCAGAGTCAACTGCATTTTTTACCCGAATCCCACACTGATTTTATATTTGCTACCTTTGCCGAAGAATGGGGTCTATTCGGCAGCGCTGTGTTGTTGTTTTTATATTATCTTCTGATTCGGCAGGGTGTCTTAATTGCGCAGAGGACACATGACTATTTCGGTAAATTATTAGCACTTGGAATCTCTTTGATGTTAGGCATCCAGATTTTTATCAATATTGCCATGAATCTGGGGCTGGCGCCGATTGTGGGTTTACCTTTACCTCTGATGAGTTATGGCGGCTCATCCGTAGTGGTAACTCTTATATCGCTGGGAATACTGGCGAATATCGATAAGAAGAGGGCAGTATTTTAGTTAAATATGTTGGAAGATATCCTATTGCAGGTCAACAAGCCCGGCCGATATATCGGCGAGGAATGGAACGTCTCCAGGAAGAATTTTAAAAAGGCCAATATCAGATTCGCTTTGTGCTTTCCTGATTTATATGAAATAGGGATGAGTAATTTAGGCATGAGAATCATTTACGGCATATTGAATGATATCGAAGATGTGTGTTGTGAGAGATTTTTTTCGCCTGATATAGACATGCAGAGGATACTCACGCATAACCGTCTTGAGATTTTTTCCTTGGAAACAAAAAAGAGACCCGGGGAATTCGATATTATAGGATTTTCTTTGGGTTCTGAATTAGATTATACCAATGTGCTAAACATCCTGGACTTAGGCGGCATACCTCTAAAGGCAGCCGAGCGCGACGAGAAATTCCCCTTGGTAATCGCAGGCGGCCCCTGCACATTGAATCCAGAACCCATGCATGAATTCGTTGACCTGTTTGTCATTGGAGAAGCCGAAGATTTAATCCTGGAGGTCATCGATGTTTATCGAAAACATAAGCAAGACTTTAAGACCTCCAGGATTAGTAAACAGGATTTGTTGTCTCTGTTTTCTCAGATTGAGGGCGTGTATGTGCCTTCCTTGTATGAAGTAGTATACAATCCCAGAGGCACGATAGAAGAGTTTAAGCCGAAAATCAAAGGTGTCCCGCTTAAGATTAAAAAGCGTTTCGTAAAAGATTTGAACTCCTGTTTTTTTCCTTTAGACTGGCTGGTGCCGTATATTCAAATAATCCACGACCGGGTTAGTTTAGAGATTATGCGGGGCTGTCCGAACAGATGCCGCTTCTGTCAGGCAAGGTCCGGCTATTTTCCTTTAAGGTTTAGAAATATAAAAAATATATTAAATCTGGCTTATGAAACCTGCAAGCGCACGGGTTACGAAGAGATATCTTTAGGCGGTTTATCCGTAAGCGACTATTTCCATATGGAAGAACTTCTGCAGTGCCTGGTTGATTCATTAAAAGTTAAAGGGGTGGGGGTGTCTTTGCCTTCGATAAAAGCAAAGGCAACGGTAGGCAATCTTTTTTCTATAATTGCGAGCATCAAAAAGACAGGCCTAACATTTGCGCCTGAAGCCGGGACAGAAAGACTGCGCAAAGCCCTAGCTAAAGATTTTGACGAACAGGATTTTTTCAGGGCATTAGAACAGTCGTACCTGTCAGGATACCGGCACGTAAAACTCTATTTTATGATCGGCTTACCCGATGAAAAACAAGAAGATTTAGACGGGATTATTGAATTTTCAAGCCGCGTCTCGGAATTAAGAAGAAAGACAAACAAAACACCTGCGCAGGTTAATATCAGCATAAATACGTTGATACCAAAGCCGCACACGCCGTTACAATGGTTTAGGACGGAGGATATGGATAGCATAAAATATAAACAGGATTACCTTAAAGATAAAGTTAGGAAATACCTGCCTACCGGCAGGCAGGAGAGATTAAAATTAGATTTTCATAGTCGTTATATGAGTTTTGTTGAGGCTGTACTTTCTCGCGGAGATAGAAAATTGAGTGAGGTTATATTTTACGCCTTTAAGAGGGGCGCCAGATTCGATGCCTGGAGTAAGCATTTTATGTTCGAGGCCTGGCGCGATGCTTTTAGAGAATCAAATATAGACCCTGATTTTTATTTAAGGGATAGGCCGAAAGATGAATTTTTGCCTTGGGATTTTATAGATGTGGGCATAAGCAAGGAATTATTGCTCGATGAGTTTAACAAAGTTATTGCCATAGAATAAGATAGGTTGTATAATTTTAACAAAAGAGGAATAATGCAAGCCGAAAATCAAAAACTTATAGAGGAACTGAAGGAACGCAATGCTACTTTAGAAAAGCAAAATATTATTTTAGCAAAGAGGATAGAGGAATCGACCAAAAACCTAACGCAGCTTTATGCGGACCTGCGTTCAACCTATATGCGCACAATTAAAGCCCTGGCGCAGGCAATAGATGCCCGGGATCATTATACCCATAGCCATTCTGAAAATGTAGCGAAATTCGCAGTGGCAATAGCGCAAGAAATGGGGCTTTCAGCCAGGGAGATTGAGACAATCGGAGAAGCCTGCGAACTCCACGATTTAGGCAAGATTGGAATTGAAGACAACATATTGGGTAAAGATGCTGCCTTAAGCGAGGAGGAATGGGAACAGATAAAACGCCATCCTGTAATCGGCGCCAAGATTTTAGAGCCGTTAACTTTTTTAAATGATGTGACAGAGTTAATCAGGCAGCATCATGAGCACTACGATGGCTCAGGTTATCCAGAGGGCCGCCGCCAAGAAGACATTCTTTTAGGTGCACGCATAATTCAGCTGGCCGATGCTTATGAGTCTATGTGCTCTGCGCGCTCCTACAGGAAGGTGCCGCTTTCCAAAGAAGAAGCGATTCAGGAGGTTAAGAAAAACAGCGGTAAGCAGTTTGACCCGAAAGTCGTAGAGGTATTTTTAAGGATAGAGGATAAGTTGCAAAAACTTATTTAAAAAATACTTGACAAAAATAGAATTTGTTATATACTTAATAGCTGCCTCAAAAGGGCAATATGAATAAGCTAAATACAGGAATTGACAATTTTATATAGTTAAGTTACCGACGGGAATGGCGCCGGTAGAATCTAGATTAGGGCGCCCCGACTTTCTTGTTGGGGCGCCTTTTTGTTTACCCTCGTTTACGAGTTGGTAAACAATCCTGAGTCCGCCGCAGGCGGAGGAAGGATCTTTGTTCTTTTGACAATTGAATAGCCAAGCGAGCCACGTGAATGCTAGGGCATTCTGCGTGGCGAAGTCCCGTGAAAACGGGACGAGGCCTAAGCGAATGTAAATTCGTTAAGGTCAATTTCGAGGTAAAGAAAAAGAATTCCAGAGCCATTATACAAACATTTTCGAATTTTTTCGGAGAGTTTGATCCTGGCTCAGAGTGAACGCTGGCGGCGTGGATTAGGCATGCAAGTCGAGCGATATTTCTTTTTTAGGACTGTCCCCGTAAGGGGGGTGGTTCTGAAAAAGATTTATAGCGGCAGACTGGTGAGCAACACGCGAGTAATTTACCTTTAAGCCGGGGATAGCCTTGCGAAAGCGAGGGTAATACCCGATGTGTCCATTTTCGCGCAAGCGAAAATGGGTAAAGGCGGTCCGCAAGGGTTGTTGCTTAAAGATGAGCTCGCGTCCTATCAGCTAGTTGGTAGGGTAATGGCCTACCAAGGCAATTGACGGGTAGCTGGCCTGAGAGGGTGGTCAGCCACACGGGGACTGAGACACTGCCCCGACTCCTACGGGAGGCTGCAGTCGAGGATCTTTAGCAATGGGCGAAAGCCTGACTATGCGACGCCGCGTGAGGGATGAAGGTCTTCGGATCGTAAACCTCTTTCGATGGGGAAGAAACTACCGATTAATCATCGGGACTGACGGTACCCAGAGAAGAAGCCACGGCTAACTCCGTGCCAGCAGCCGCGGTAATACGGAGGTGGCGAGCGTTACTCGGATTCATTGGGTGTAAAGGGCAGGTAGGCGTTCCGCCAAGTTAGAAGTGAAATCCTTTGGCTTAACCAAAGAACTGCTTCTAAAACTGGCGGGATTGAGGCTAGAAGAGGAGAGCGGAACTCCCGGTGTAAGGGTGAAATCTGTAGATATCGGGAGGAACACCAGTGGCGAAGGCGGCTCTCTGGTCTAGTCCTGACGCTGAGCTGCGAAAGCTAGGGGAGCAAACAGGATTAGATACCCTGGTAGTCCTAGCCGTAAACGATGAGCACTAGGTGTTGGGGAGCAATCTTCAGCGCCGTAAGATAACTCGTTAAGTGCTCCACCTGGGGACTACGACCGCAAGGTTAAAACTCAAAGGAATTGACGGGGGCCCGCACAAGCGGTGGAACATGTGGTTCAATTCGACGATACGCGAAGAACCTCACCAGGGCTTGACATGCAGGAAGTAGTGAACCGAAAGGCAAACCACCTGTCAAGTCAGGAGCCTGCACAGGTGTTGCATGGCTGTCGTCAGCTCGTGTCGTGAGATGTTGGGTTAAGTCCCGCAACGAGCGCAACCTTTATCTTTAGTTGCTACTTTCAAAGCCGCAAGGTCGAGAGAGGCACTCTAAGGAGACTGCCCGCGATAAGCGGGAGGAAGATGGAGATGACGTCAAGTCAGTACGGCCTTTATGCCCTGGGCTACACACGTGTTACAATGCCCACTACAAAGCGTTGCCAAACCGCGAGGTGGAGCTAATCGCAAAAAAGTGGGCTCAGTTCGGATTGGAGTCTGCAACTCGACTCCATGAAGACGGAATCGCTAGTAATGGCGGATCAGCTACGCCGCCGTGAATACGTTCCCGGGCCTTGTACACACCGCCCGTCAAGCGATGGGAGCTGGTGGTACCTGAAATCCACGCCTAGCGTGGCTGAAGGTAAAACTGGTGACTGGCGCTAAGTCGTAACAAGGTAACCGTACCGGAAGGTGCGGTTGGATCACCTCCTTTCTAATTTTTTCTCACGAAAAACTTAGAAACAACTGCGCGTAAGCGCAGGCTTGGCTATTTAATTTTTTAAATTGGGAGCGTCTCTCTAAACAAATCAATGTGAGTTAATGGCTCCCGATTTATTGTGTATAGTGTGATGTAGAAGTGTAATGAATCAGGGCATTACACCTGCCTGCCGGCAGGCAGGCATTACACATTTAACATTACGCATAAATTGGGCCCATAGCTCAGTTGGTTAGAGCACAGCCCTGATAAGACTGGGGTCAGTGGTTCGAATCCACTTGGGCCCACCAGA
>Ga0315289_10011977_pt1 | contig 12260 bp, 12 predicted proteins | sample YL17G11_40_MG_FD_203452 | JGI IMG/M metagenome (GOLD analysis project Ga0315289, IMG submission 203452) | Sediment microbial communities from Yellowstone Lake, YNP, Wyoming, USA - YL17G11_40 | ecosystem: Environmental > Aquatic > Freshwater > Lake > Sediment | place: USA: Wyoming | collected...
TCCAGTGAAATCCGTTCCGCCTCGGTGAGCTCGATCGTAAATGGGCTCCTTCTCGGCATAGCTCCCTCCCTTCCGGAGGGATGATACATCAAATCGCCGAGAAAGGGAATAAGAATACGTCATATTAGTTATGAAAAGGACCACTTAGCGGTCGATTCCCCCGACATCTTCGATAACCAGCTCATCTTCGGCGCGTCCAGCGGCAAACGGTGATTGGAGGAACCACCCGTGATTCGATTTCTGCATACGAGCGACTGGCAGTTGGGCATGACCCGCCACTTCCTTGCGGAAGGCGCACAGGAACGCTACAGCCAGTCACGGTTCGATGCCATTCGCACCATGGGCCGTATCGCCAAGGATGAGAAATGCCAGTTCATGCTGGTGTGCGGCGACGCCTTTGAGTCGAACCAGGTGGACCGGAAGACCGTGGCCCGCGCTCTGGAGGCGCTCAAGGACGTGCCCGTTCCGGTGTTCATCCTTCCGGGCAACCATGACCCTTTGAACGCGGCTTCCGTGTATCGTTCGAGCACCTTCATCGAGCGGAAGCCCGCTCATGTTCACGTCGTGGAGAACGCCATACCACTCAAGGTTGCCGACGATGTGGAACTGGTGGGCGCACCGTGGCTGTCCAAGCGACCGGTCGCCAATCCCATTGAGGATGCGATCAACGCCCTTGCGCCTGCGAACGGGATTACTCGCATTTGCATGGGTCACGGTGCAGTCGATACGCTTGCGCCAGACCGAGAGTCTGCCGGGATCATTTCAGTCGCCGCGCTCGAACGAGCCCTCGCCGAAGGGAAGATTCACTTCGTGGCGCTTGGCGACCGGCATTCTCTGACCAAGGTCGGTGGTGGCGACCGTATCTGGTATTCTGGGACGCCCGAGGCCACGGATTTTCGGGAGACACAATCCGGGTATGCTCACATCGTGGAGATCGGTGACGGCAGTGCGAACACCAAGGGTATCCAGATCGGCCAGTGGCGGTTCCTCGAGCGAGAACGGGTTGATCTCAACACCGCCGACGATGTGGAAGCGTTACGGAAGTCACTGGAGGGAATTGAGAACAAGGACCGCACGGTCGTTCGGTTGAACCTCGTTGGCTCGTTTTCCCTGGCCTTGAGCGGCGCACTTCAGAATCACCTCCTTGCCGCGAAGGACGTTTTCGGTGCCTTCGATGTTCGGGACGACGCACTACTCGTGCTGCCGGACGATACGGATTTTGCCAACCTTGGATTCTCGGGCTTTGCCGACGGAACGGTGCAACGGCTCCGAAGCAAGCTCGCCCAGGGTGGAGATGAAAGTGTTGCGGCCCGCGATGCCTTAATGCTTCTTCTCCGGCTGGCAAGGGGAGCCGTATGAAATTCCTTCGTCTCCGAATCGCCAACTACCGGGGCATAACTGCATCCGATGTGAAGTTCAGTGCCGCTGGCATCACGCTCGTGCAGGGGCCAAATGAGGTCGGGAAGACCAGTCTTGGCGAGGCTATCGGGCTTCTCTTCGAGTACTTGGATTCAAGCAAGCATCGGAATATCGAAGCCATCAAGCCGGTTCATCTTGACGAAGGGCCGGAGATCGAGCTGCAAGCGGAAAGCGGGCCTTACGCCTTCACCTATCTCAAGCGATTCCTCAAGAGACCGGAAACCAAACTCACTATCACCAAACCCAAGCCCGAGAACCACACGGGGCGCGAAGCACACGAACGCGCCGAGGCCATCCTCCGTGAAACCCTCGACATTGACCTATGGAAGGCATTGACTATTCAACAGGGCGACGCCATCCACCAGCCTGTCCTAGCGAAACAGACATCGCTTTCGACGGCGCTCGATAAGGCGGCCGGCGGGCGTCCCGCCGATCCACGGGAAGAAGGCCTGTTCGACAAGGTACGGGAGGAATACCTCCGATACTACACCGAACGTGGAGCGGAGCGAAAGGAACTCGCGGAGTCCCGCAATGCACTGTCAGACGCCGAAGCGGAAGTTGCCCGTATCGAGCAGGCCATCCGAGACCTTGACCAGGACATCGACCGTGCGGCCGCTCTTCAGCGGGAGCTGGGCCAACTGAAGAAGCAGGAAGACGAGCTGACGAAGGCAGTGACTGCCCATACAGATTCACTTGAGGAAATTGGCGTTCTGGAAAATGCCCTTTCGGCGGCTCGTTTGAAGCTGGATTCGGCGCAGAAATCCGAGCAGGTCGCGCGCCGAGACAAGGACGCACGCCAGGGTCTCGTTGATACGGTTGCCAAAGCCGCCAAGGCGCATGGCGATATTGAAGAATCAAGCGTCATGTCGCTCCCGGCGTTGAACCAGGCCGAGGCCGAACTCAAGGCAGCGCAGAAGGCTTTCGATGAGAGTGACCGCACGAGAAAAGCGGCGGATGCCCTTGCCATTCTCCGGCGAGCCGATTTCGACTACTACAACAACAAACTGCATCTTGATCAACTCCAGGAACGCAAGGAACGGATTGACCAGGCCCGACAGAATGCCGCCCAGGCAGAGGCGCTGCTGGCCCGAAACAAGGTGGACTCCCGCGCATTGAAGTCCATCCAGGACGCCGAACGAGGGTTGCTGGCCGCCAACGCGCAGTTGCAGACCGGTGCGCCGAGCGTGCTCCTTCGCGGACTGGCCGATTGCCGACTGTCCGTTGACGATGCCGAGGTCAAACTCGGCAAGGGGGAAGTACGGACGATCTCGGTTGCGGACAGATCACGGTTGACCATACCCGGCGCGTTGGATGTAGAGATCACGGCCGGTTCCAGTGCCGAGGGGCTGTCCAGGAAGGTCGAAGAGGCGCGTCAAGTTCTGGACAATGCCTGCGCAAAAGCGGGCGTGTCCAGTCCTGATGAGGCGCGGAAGGCGTATGAAGAGCGCCGCGAAGCAACGCGGCATGTGGAATCCAAAGCGCAGGTGGAGAAGGATAATCTCCGTGATTTGACCTCCGAGGAACTGGACAAAAAACTGCGTGGCCTTCAGCAAGTAGTGCCCGACTATCTTGCCATGCGCGTGGCCGAACCCGCCATTTGTCGTGACCTGGACTCGGCGAAAAAGGAGCGGGCAAGTGCTGAGGCGTTACAGCAGGAGACGGTCGGTCAATGGGAATCGGCTCGCGAGTTTCTTGATACCGCCCGAAGCGTGCGGGACGGCTTGAACAGCAAGCACCAGGAATCGCGAGTCCAACTCGACCTGTTGTCCAAAGATCTCAACCAAGCACGCGAAAACCTCGACCGGGCAAGAAAAGGCGTGCCCGATGATGCTTTGGAGACGGCTCTGGCGAACGCTGTCCAGGCCGTGGCTTCAGAGGATGCCAGCGTTCGTGCCGCCGAGATATCACTGAAGGCAAAGAACCCCGAGCGGGTGAAGGCATTGGCCGAGACGGCGAAGGGTTCCCTAAGAACGACGCAGAATCAACGGAGTGCTGCCCAAACAGAACTGACGGAGGTGCAGACTCGGTTGAAGCTTCTTGGTGAGGAAGGGCTACATGAGAAGCTACACGCAACGCAGATCCGTCTTGAACGGGTAGAAACGAATAACAAGGCGTTGTTCGGTCGGGCTTCGTCTGCCAAGTGCCTCTTTGAAACTATGCGGGAGGAGCGAGACAAAGCGCGACGGGCTTATGTAGCCCCGCTCAAGGAGAAGATCGAGAACCTTGGCCGATTGGTCTTCGATGATTCTTTCCAGGTGGAGATCAGCGAGGACTTGCTGATTGCCAGCCGGACGGTCAAGGGCGTCACGGTGCCATTTGACTCGTTGAGCGGTGGCACCAAGGAACAGCTTTCCCTGATCTTCCGCTTAGCGTGCTCGATGATCGTCGCCAAGGATGGTGGAACGCCGCTCATCCTGGACGATGCGTTGGGTTATACGGACCCGGAACGGTTGCGTCTCATGGGTGCCGTTCTGGCTAAAGCAGCCAAGGAATGCCAGGTCGTCATTTTCACCTGCGTCCCCGACCGGTATAGCAATGTCGGGGAGGCCACCATTGTCGCAATAGGTTGATATGAATATGAAGGATTTCAGAGGCCCGGAATGACGAAAAACTTCAAACCCATCTTCACGATCACGAACCGGATCACCGCCGGGCTGACCCGCATCGAGCGGGTCCGGGGATTCCTGGAGGCTGCGACTCTGTCCGTCGCCTGGGTGCGTGAGATGGGCCGACGCGCCTTGATCCTGGAAGCCCACCATACCACGCACATCGAGGGGACGCGCCTGACCCTGGAGCAGGCCGAGCGATTGCTGGAGGGTAACCCGGTTCCCGAGGCCGATCCCGACGACGTACGGGAACTGCTGAACTACCGGAAGGCGTTCGAGTTCGTCTCCGAGTATCTCGAAGACGACGGGCCGATCACCGAAGGGCTGGTCCGGGAAATCCACAAACGGCTGGTGGAAGGTGTCCGGGGCGGAGCCGCGGCTCCGGGCGAGTACCGGAAAATCCAGAACTACGTGGTCAACTCCGTCACCGGCGAGACGGTCTACACGCCGCCTCCGGCGCACGATGTACCGATCATGATGGTGGAACTGGTGGACTGGCTCAACCGGGAACAGGAGGTCCATCCCGTGCTGGTGAGCGGCATCTCCCAGTTCCAGTTCGTGCATGTCCACCCGTTCCTGGACGGCAACGGCCGGACGTCCCGGCTGCTCTCCACCCTCTGCCTCTACCGGGCCGGATACGACTTCAAGCGGCTGTTCACGATTAGCGAGTACTACGACCGGAACCGGCCCGCTTTCTACCGGGCCATCCAGAGCGTCCGCGAGCGTGGAATGGACATGACCGACTGGCTGGAGTACTTCGTCGAGGGACTCACCACCCAGCTTGCCGAGGTCAGGGAGCGCGGGGAGCAGGCCATCCGCCGGGATGTGCTCATCAAAGAGCACAGACTTTCGGATCGCCAGGCCAAGGCTCTCGGACACATCCTAGAGCACGGCAGCCTGACCATCCAGGACTTTGAGCATCTCTATCCCGAGGTCAACCGCCGCTCTCTGCAGCGCGACCTGAAGGCCATGGTAGACATGGGGCTGTTGGTTTCAGAGGGGTCGACCAACAAGCTCGTTTACCGGATGGAGGAGACGGGCTGAATTTGTGACAATCTTGCGACACAACTTACGACAAGCTCACGACTCGACTTGCGACATCCGCATTGGGTAGAGTAGTTGGGAAAACGAGCTTGAGGCCGCTTCCGGTCCTCCGGGAACAGCTTGCTCTTTGATAACTCGTTGAATATTGAAGGCTTACGGTTCATGGGCCGAATGGAGAAGGGTTATGAAGAGGGTTGCACACGGGGAGCCAATAAAACAGAGGCCAGGGAAACCCTGGTCTTTTTGTTATGAAAGTAATGACCCCAATAATCGTCTTTCATCGACCACAAAGAGATTCGGGGGCCCATGGAGACTCATTTGATGCTTAGAATGTTCGGATAGAACCAGCGCGATGAGGTTGGAAGCAGCCATTAATAAGAGAGGCATCGGTCGCTATCTGCTAAGGTGGAACTCTCCAGGGGAAGGGTTCTACCTTTTTTTACAGGGATAAATGGAATGACCTCCGCACGCCTTGAATCTGAAAACTTCTCCGGACCGGCCCCGGGAGACTCCGATGACAGGGGCAACAAAAGGTGGGTCCTGCTGGTTGCGACCCTGGGCTCATTTCTCACCCCCTTTATGGGCTCTTCCATCAACATCGCCCTTCCCGCGATCGGGAAGGAATTCGCCCTGGGTGCCGCTCAGCTGGGCTGGATCGCCACCTCCTTTCTCCTGGCGGCCGCGATGTTTCTCGTCCCCTTTGGCCGAATTGCGGACATCTGGGGCAAGAAGAAGGTCTTCGCCGCCGGCATCTCCATTTTCACTGTCTCCTCCCTGCTCTCCGGGCTCTCCCCCTCCGTCCCGCTCCTCATCTCTTTCCGGGCCCTGCAGGGGATCGGGAGTGCCATGATCTTCGGCACGGCAACCGCGATCCTGACCTCGGTCTTTCCCCTGGGGGAGAGGGGCAACGCCCTGGGGATCAATGTGGCATCCGTCTATCTGGGGCTCTCCCTGGGCCCCTCCTTGGGCGGACTCTTAACCGAGCACTGGGGCTGGAGAAGCATCTTCCTGGTCAATGTCCCTCTCGGATTGACCCTCCTGGCGCTGGTTCTTGCCAAATGGAAAGGGGAATGGGCGGAGGCCCGGGGGGAGAGGCTCGACTGGACCGGCTCCCTCCTCTACAGCCTCACGCTGATCGCCATCATGTACGGCCTTTCTCTGTTGCCCTCCCCCTCGGGCCTATGGCTTGTCCTCATCGGGCTCCTGGGGACCCTGGGGTTCCTCAGATGGGAGGCCCGGACAGCGAGCCCGGTCCTGGAGGTCAACCTCTTCCGAGAGAACCGGGCCTTTGCCCTATCGAACCTGGCGGCCCTGATCAATTACAGCGCCACCTTTGCTGTCGGCTTTCTCTTGAGCCTTTATCTGCAGTATGTGAAGGGGCTCAGCCCTCAGCAGGCAGGCCTGATCCTGGTCTCGCAGCCGGCGGTGATGGCCGTCTTCTCGCCATTTGCCGGCAGGCTTTCTGACCGCATGGAGCCGCGGATCGTTGCCTCCATAGGCATGGCCCTGACCGCTGCTGCCCTCGTCCTCTTCATCTTTCTGCAAGAGAGAACCCCCTGGGGATTCATTGTGAGTGGCCTGGTCCTCCTCGGCCTCGGCCTGGCCCTCTTTTCCTCTCCCAACACCAATGCGGTGATGAGTTCGGTGGAGAAGCGGTCCTACGGGGTGGCCTCAGGGATACTGGGGACCATGCGCCTGATCGGGCAGATGCTCAGCATGGGGACCGCGATGCTCCTGATTACCCTCTACCTCGGGAGGGGCCAGATCACGCCGGAGAACCATCCTCTCTTCCTGCAGAGCAGCAAGGTCGCCTTCGCCCTTTTTGCCCTTCTCTGCAGCGGAGGGGCATTTGCTTCCCTGGCCCGGGGGAGGGGGCGATGAGGGAACGAAATCGAAAGAAGGGGGCTTGATTTTTGATGAGGGGTGGAATAAGAATCTGATAACCGCCCTCGGAAGGCAGGAGGGCGTGGCGGATTCGGAGATTGAGGTTGACCCAAAGACGGAGATTTGGAAAGGGGGAAACGAATTGACCATTCAGACCACTTACCTGCCCGAGCCGAAGAAGGTGGAGGTGGTGAGCAGGGACCTTCCTGGCCCGGGCGAGGGGCAGGTCCTGGTGAAGACGGCTCAGGCGTCCATCTGTGGCACGGACAAGAACATCTATAACGGCATCCTCCCGCCGGGGCTGAAGTTTCCCATCACCCTGCTGGGGCACGAGGGCGGTGGAACCGTGGTCGAGTTGGGCAAGGGGGTCCGCAGGTACAAGGTGGGCGATCGGGTGATGTCCTGCTATGTCAACGGGACCTTTGCCGATTATTTCCTCTCCCAGGAGGAGAACCTGCATCCGATCCCGCCGGAGATGGAGATGGAGTTAGGGTGCCTGGGCGAGCCGCTGGCCTGTGCCATGTATTCGGTCTTCAACTCCGGGGTCCAGCTGGGGGACACGGTGGCGGTCATGGGCCTGGGGTTTGCCGGGCAGATCATGGTACAGGGGGCCAAGAGGAAGGGGGCCCTCAGGGTGATCGGAGTGGACCCCTTGGCCGAAAAGCGGGAGTTGGCCAAGAGCCTGGGGGCGGACCATGCCTTTGACCCCAAGGCCCCCGATTCGGAGAAGGCTATTATGGACCTGACCCGGGGCTTGGGGGTAGATGTGGTCTTCGAGGCCGCCGGCCGGGAAGATTCGATGAATATGTCCAGCCGCATCCTGAGAAAGAATGGGACCTTGGTCCTCTACAGCTGGATTATGGAGCCCGTACGCCTGGGCATCAGCCGGTGGCACGATGATGCCTTTCAGATTCGGACCACCTGCGTCATGCACCTGAACACGCCCTATGAGAGATTCGTGTGGTTTGACCGGGTTCTGGCCCCCTACTGGAAGGGCCTGGTCCAGGTCAATCCCCTGCTTTCTCCGCCATTGCCCTTACAGGATATGGCCAGGGCCTTCGAGCTATCCTGCCAGCCGGATACGGTGAAGGTCCTGATTCGTCCCTGAGGGATCAAGATAAGGAGGGCTAAGCCATGGTGAAAGGGAGAGGTAAGGCAATCTCGAGTCTGCTGTTGGCTCTGGTCTGGGTAGGTCTCCTCGCCGCAGCCGCCCTGGCGGCCGAGGTCCCCCGGATGACCAAGGAGGAGCTTAAGCCCCTCTTGGGGAGCCCTGAGATCATCCTCCTCGATGTCCGGGTGGCCCCGGAATGGAACGACAGCGGATGGAAGATCCAGGGTGCGGTGCGGCAGGACTCGAAGGAGGAGATCGCCTCCTGGGCCAAGCAGTACCCCAAGGAGAAAACGATTGTCCTCTACTGCAGCTGACCCGCAGAGGAGACCAGTGCCTGGGTGGCACGGCAACTGATTAAGAAGGGATTCAAGAAGGTCTACGCCCTCAAGGGCGGCTGGAACGAGTGGTTCGAGGCGAAATTCCCTGTGGAGGTGAAATAGTCCCCTAATCATTGCCTGCCCGTTTAGACCATCTCCCGCACGAAGTCCTGAAGATGGCGGGTCTGGTTGAGGAGGGTGAGCATGTAGCCGCGCTCCGGGGTGTGCTCCAGGATGGAATAGGCGGCATTGTCCATGTGGATCTTCCAGAAATAGGGCGCGGCGATCCCCAGACACCGGGCGATCAGGGGTTTGAGCACGGCCCGGTGGCTCACTACCGCTACTGTCTTGCCTCTCTGGGCTTCAACGATTCGCCCCAAGGCGGAAAAGGCCCGCTCCTGCACCTGGGCCAAGGTCTCCGCGCCCGGTCGCTGCAAATTCTCCGGCTCCCTCACCCAGATCCTCCACAGCTCGGGCTGCTCTTTCTCCACCCAGGCCTTGGGCCGCCCCTCCCATTCTCCTAAGTGAATGTTGGTGAATCCGGGCTCCTCCAAGACGGGCAATCCGCAGAGCTCGGCCAGGGGCCTCGCCGTCTCGTTCGCCCGGGAGAGGGGACTGGAATAGATCGCATCGATCTTCCAGGCAGAGAGCTCCTGGGCAAGGGTCCTGGCCTGGGCCCGGCCGTTCTCGTTGAGAGGGAAGTCCTTTTGCCCGCGGAACAGGCCCTCTCGATTCCCTGCGGTCTCACCGTGGCGGATGAGGAGGAGGGTAGTGGTCATGATCTCATTCTCCTTATTTGATCAATCGGCGCTGCATCAGATAAAGGGCCAGGGGGAAGAGGATCAGGATCGCCCCTGCCAACCAGAGCAGGCTCCAGAGCAGGCTGGGACCCAGATGCCCCAGCATCGAGGCGCGGGTGATCCGCACCAGGTGGGTGAGGGGGAAAAGGGCGTAACTGGCCACCTGGACCGATCGGGGCAGGATCTCCAGGGGAAATAAGGTCCCGGAAGAGAGGAACATGGGCATGAGGAGGAGAAAGATGGGGTAGTTGAAGTACTCGATTCCCGGTACCAGGGCGGTGCAGATCATCCCCAGGGAGCCGAAGAGGAGCCCTCCCAGGAAGGCGAGAGGGACCAGAACCAGGAGGGAAAGGGGTGAGGCCAGGCCGAAGGCCACCGTCACCAGGAAAACCAGGGTGCTGTTGAGGGCGGCACGGGTGGCCCCCCATAGGATCTCCCCCGCTACCACCTCCTCCAGGTTGACCGGGGTGGCGATGATGGCATCGAAGGTCTTCTGGTAGTACATGCGGACGAAGGAGGCATAGGAGCACTCGAAGAAGGCGCCGTACATGACGGCCACCGAGACCAGCGCGGGGGCGATGAAGCGGGAATAAGGGATCCCCTGGATCTGCTGAATGAAGATCCCCAGGCCGAAGCCGAGGGCCAGGAGGTAGAGGATCGGCTCCAGCATGGGGAGGGCGAAATTGACCCAGAAGAGGCGACGGAAGACCTCGAAATCCCTCCGCCACACGGCCCAGACCCGGGAGCTCAGGTGGGGGATCCAGAGGCCTTTGCGAGGCAGAATAGCCGGGTTCGCCGAATCACTCATGGAGGTCCCTCCCGGTCAAGCGCAGGAAGACATCCTCCAGGTTGGGCCGCCGGATGCCATAGGAGGCGAGCCTGACCCGGGAGCGGATGCGCTCCAGCATCTTAGGGGCATCTGCCGTAAAGATCTCGAACCTCTCGCCCAGCCGCTGATAGGGAGATCGTCCCTCGATCTCGGCCAGGATGGCTGCGTCCCCGCCATCCTCCGGCACCACCTCCAGGACCTCTCCTCCCACACGTTCTCGGATCAGCTCCGCGGGGGATCCCTCGGCGATGATCTGGCCCTGGTTCATGATCAGGAGGCGGTCGCAGATCTGCTCCGCCTCCTCCATATAATGGGTGGTGATCACCACCGTGATCCCGTTCTGCTTCAAGGCCTTGATCCGTTCCCAGATCAGGCGCCTTCCCTGGGGATCGAGGCCGGTGGTCGGCTCGTCCAGGATCAGGAGCCGGGGGCGATTGAGGAGGCTCCGGGCCAGGATGAGCCGTCGCTTCATCCCCCCGGAGAGCTTCTCCGCCGACTCGTTCGCCTTCTCCGTGAGCTGGACGAACTCCAAGAGCTCCACCGCCCGCCGCCGGGTCTCCTTATGAGGCAGGCGGAAATAGCGGCCATAGGCGATCAAGTTCTGCAGGACGGTGAAATCCGGATCGAAGTTGTTCTCCTGGGGGGCAACCCCGATCTGGGCCTTGATCTGGCGGGGGCTCCTGGTCACATCCAGCCCGAAGACGGCCAGGGAGCCCGCGGTCAGGGGGGAGGTGCAGGTGATCATGCGGATGGTGGTGGTCTTCCCTGCCCCATTCGGCCCCAGAAAGCCCACCACCTCCCCCGCCTCCACAGTGAAATTCACCCCATCCACTGCGGTGAAGGAATCGAAGCGCTTAGTCAGGTTTTGAGCGAGAATGAGGGGGTCCAAAAACGGGGAATTCCTTTCAGAATTATCATTCACGATGACGCATTGATCTATTTGCAGGTCAATGACCCGTCGTAGTCAATCGCTTGCTGAATATCCTCCCGCTCCAAGTCCGGATACCCCCCTCGTATCTCCTCGAAGGAAGCCCCATGGGCAATTTGTCCTACGATAACGGATACGGGAATGCGCATTCCTCGAATGCAGGCTCTTCCTCCCATGATCTGTGGATCAAAAGTGATGCGGTCGAACATCTTGTCCACCTCCTGATGGATATTGACGGCACTACGGTGGGCTGGTTCATCTCCACCCTCTCCAGTTCGCCCTGGTGCGGGCGTTCTCCGGTGATGAACTCAAGGAGCTCTGCGCGCCTACTCCTTTTGTATCTTATGCTTATTCCGCATAGAATTGAAGGTCAAAGAGCTGCCCCTGCCCGTTTTCACCAATTGAATTGGTGGATTTTCAGGCCGCGGCTCATCTGTCACTCCGGTGAAAACCGGAGTCCAGCTACAACAGATCAGGATATAAATCTCTCCATCCCGGGTTTGAACGTTCTATCAATTCCAACTTCCACCGTCGTTTCCATTCTTTGATTGCCTTCTCTCGGGCAATTGCTGAAAGCATTGTCTCGTGGGTCTCGAACCACACCAACATATGAACCCCGTACCGTTTGGTGAAGCCTTCTATGAGGTCATTCTTGTGCTCCGATACCCGCTTAATCAGGTCGGATGTTACCCCCACATAGAGAGTGCCGTTTCTCCTGCTCGCAAGTATGTAGACACAGGGTTGCTTTTCCATAAGGCCATTTAATCCTACCTTTCTGGATTCCGGCTTTCGCCGGAATGACAACAAAAAGATGCCCTCATGTCCTCACTCGACCCCTTCCCACGTCACCAAGCCGGCCCCGGAAGGCATCCGGGGGCGAAAGCTGGGGTCGCGCGCCGACCAGTTGTTCTGGATAGCCTCGATTTCATGGAAGGCGCGGGCATCGTTCCGATCTACGCGCAGCAGCGTGCGGTAATGGGTCCAGGAGAGGTTCGGATGCAGCTGTCCGGGCCGCCAGGATTCACTGCGCGGTGCGTAGCCAATCGACAATCCGGGCAAGGTTTTTTCGGATGGGAATTTCCGACGCGCCGCGTCGGAAATCACAGACACATCGCGTTTGATCAGGGGATCAGCAGGCATGATGACCCCTCAAAAAAAGATAACCCCGCCCGGGCCTTGCGGCGTATCGGACGGGGAGCAATTTCTATTCTAATTCAGTAGTGTCCCAACGTTCACCTTTCGGCATCGTATAACCCATTGACAGCAATGCATTTAATGGCTGAAGCAGCTTTTTCGATTTGAAATCCTGGTCCTCATCAGGC
>Ga0315289_10011978_pt1 | contig 12259 bp, 12 predicted proteins | sample YL17G11_40_MG_FD_203452 | JGI IMG/M metagenome (GOLD analysis project Ga0315289, IMG submission 203452) | Sediment microbial communities from Yellowstone Lake, YNP, Wyoming, USA - YL17G11_40 | ecosystem: Environmental > Aquatic > Freshwater > Lake > Sediment | place: USA: Wyoming | collected...
CGGAGAGCAGATCAATGTGAGGGGAGATGTAGTCTGGTCAAAGAAGCTTAATGACGATCATTATATGGTAGGCGTGCATTTGACAGACTCGACTCTCAAGCCTATCCCCATAGCTCTTCGCTCGATCCAAGCCTGCCTTTAGCCACCGGAATAGTTTAATATTAAAATATTGTAGAATTTGTTGACTAATAGCATAAAATACCGTATAATATTTCCACTTATGAAGGAGGTGAGTTAGTTTTGGTTTTGGTAAAAGATAAAAAAACAAAAATCATCGATGAATTTAAGGTCCATGCTAGGGACACGGGTTCCGCAGAAGTGCAGATTGCGATCTTAACCGAGAGGATTAACATCTTAGGCGGGCATTTCAAGCAGCACAAGAATGATTTCCATTCTCGCCGCGGTTTGCTTTCACTTGTTGGCAGGCGCCGCAGGCTCCTCGAATATCTCAAAGCAAAAGACACAAAGAAATACGAAGAGGTATTGACGAAGCTTAAGCTGAGGAAGTAACTCTCCCTTAATCCCTAAGAAAGTTAAATCATGCAAACACACACCCAAAGAATTAAATTCGGAAGGACCGATTTAATTTTGGAGACCGGCAGTATTGCCAAGCAGGCCAATGGTTCCGTCACTATCCAGTACGGAGGGACAGTGGTGCTGGTGACTGCCTGCATGTCTACTAAAATTAGAGAGGGGCAGGACTTTTTTCCATTAACGGTCGAATATCAGGAAAAAACATACGCGGCAGGCAGGATCCCCGGCGGTTTCTTTAAGCGCGAAGGAAGGCCTTCGGAGAGCGAGATCCTCACCGCGCGCCTCATTGACCGTCCCACCCGCCCGTTATTCCCCAAGGGGATGCTTAATGAAATCCAGATCATGGCGATCGTCCTTTCCAGTGACGGAGAGAATGACCCGGATATCCTTGCTGTAACCGGCGCATCAGCGGCTTTATCCATATCTGATATTCCTTTTAACGGGCCACTGGCTTGCTGCCGGGTGGCGCGCGTGAATAATGAATTGATCATTAACCCTACTTACGCGGAACTTGAGATTGCGGACCTGGAGATCGTGGTTGCCGGCAATCATAAAGGTGTTATGATGCTTGAGTCTAAGGGTAAAGAGATGTCCGAGGAATCGTATTTAGAGGCGTTAAAAGTTGCTTACGAGGAACTAAAGTCCATACTACACGCCCAGGAAGAATTCCAGAAGCAGTACGGAAAGAAAAAAACGGCAGCCGAGTATAGAGTAGTAAGCCAGGAGCTCAAAAAAAAGATCGAGGATTTAGCGGCGAACAGGTTAAAAGAGATCTATAAATTAGGAAGCAAGGAAGAAAGGGAAGACGGGGTCGCCCTTCTTTCCAAAGAATTAGAGACAACGCTCGCCTGCGAAACCTTAGCTGCCCAGGATGTGAAGAACGCCTTGGTTGAGGTGGAGGAATCGCTTGTCAGGAAGAAGATCGTTGAAGAGAATATCCGCGTTGATGGGCGCGGCTTTAAGGATATCCGCGCGATTTCCTGCGAAGTCCCGCTCCTGCCGCGCACTCACGGTTCAGCACTTTTTACGCGCGGCCAGACTCAGAGCCTTGCAGTTACCACTTTAGGTACCGGCCAAGATGAGCAGATGATCGAGGCGCTGGAAGGCGAGAAATTCAAATCTTTCATGCTCCATTACAGTTTTCCGCCTTTTAGCGTCGGCGAGACCGCTCCGGTCCGCGGGCCGGGCAGGCGCGAAATCGGCCACGGCGCGTTAGCGGAAAAGGCGCTCCTTGCGGTAATGCCTTCCAAAGAAAAATTTCCTTACACCATACGCGTTGTTTCAGAGATCCTGGAATCAAACGGTTCATCAAGCATGGCTACGGTATGTGCTGCGGCTTTATCTTTGATGGATGCGGGAGTCCCTATCAAAGAGCCGGTCAGCGGTATTGCGCTTGGCCTGATCAAGGAAGGTAGTAAGGAAATTATTTTAACTGATATTGCGGGCGTTGAGGATCATTTCGGGGATATGGATTTTAAGGTTGCCGGCACCAAGGCCGGGATGACCGCGGTGCAGCTAGACCTTAAGATTGACGGGATCTCTCTTGAATTAATAAAGAGAGCTCTTGAGCAGGCAAAAGAGGGTAGATTATTTATCTTAGGCAAGATGGGCGAAGCGTTAACCGCCCCGCGCCAGGAGTTATCCAGCTATGCCCCGCGCATTGACGTGCTCAAGATCAATACCGAGAAAATCGGCGAGGTTATCGGCCCCGGCGGAAAGACTATCAAGGCGATTATCGCGGCTACCGGAGCAAGTATTGATATAGAAGATGACGGGACGGTCTTAGTCGGATCCAATGACGCTGCTAAATCCGCTGATGCGATCAGGATGATAAAGGCTATCACCGATGATGTCGAGGTCGGCCGCATATATATAGGTAAAGTGAAGCGTATCATGCCGTTTGGCGCGTTTTGCGAAATCGCGCCGCGCAAAGAAGGCCTTGTGCATGTTTCTGAGCTTGCTGATAAATTCGTCAAGAATGTCGAGGAAGTGGTCAAGATCGGCGATGAGATCAAAGTCAAGGTCATCGGCATTGACGAGATGGGCAGGATCAATTTAAGCAAAAAGCAGGCTGATCAGGCCGCTTCGCAGTAGTTAACGTGAGAGAAAAGAGATTAAATGAAGTAAAAGGCTTTATCCTGATTGCAATCGGGCTGATAATCCTGGTCAGCCTGGTTAGGTTTGAACGCCTCGATCTGCCATTATACACATCCCACCCTAACATCCCCGTAAAAAATCTTGCAGGTAAAGGCGGCGCGTATCTGAGTGAAATAATTGTATTTCTTTTTGGTAGGCCAAGCAGCTTTCTCCTGCCGGTTTTGACTTTGCTCCTGGGGATAAGATTCCTTCGCCAGCAGCCTCCCTATTTAAGCGTTCCGCGCCTCTTAGGCATGCTTATTTTGATCCTTTCCATAGCATCGCTGATCGGCATGTTCAGCTTTCAGACTGAATCCTTGAGGTTTTATTTATCCGGTTTCGCAGGTTATAATCTATCCAATTTTATCGCCGCTTACTTTAACCGCATCGTAGGTTTTATTATTTTTATCACCTTTGGGCTTCTTTCCTTTGCTTTAGTCACCGAAACGCTCATTTCGTCCATATTCCTCAATATTTTCAATAAAACCAAGGCGTTTTTTACCGGTATTTTTGCGTTTGGTAAAAGGGAAAATGCAACTGGGGCAAAAATTAAGCCGCCCGTTATGCAAAAGCCAGCAACCTTCGAAAAGAGAGAGCCGATATTAACGGCCTTAAAGGCTAAATTTGCAAAGCCTGAAGCCCAACCGGCTTCTGCGCCGCTTTCGTTAAAACCAAAGATCCAGATTAAGGCTAGACCGCAAGCAGCAGAGCCGAAAGTAAAGCAGCAGGAATTAATAATAGGGGAGTATCATCTTCCCTCGTTGGATATGCTGGATTCTCCGCCGCCACTGGAGTCCAGGCAGATCAAAGAAGACCTGGAGGCAAGCGCGCGGATCCTGGGGGAGACGCTGGAGGATTTCGGGATTTCCGCCAAGGTCACCGACATCGAGCGAGGACCGATGATCACCCGCTATGAGCTTGAGCCTGCGCCGGGGGTGAAATTAAACCGCATCGTGGCTTTAAGCGATGATATTGCCCTGGCAATGAAGGCGCAGTCAGTAAGGATCCTGGCGCCCATTCCCGGAAAGGCCAGGGTCGGCGTAGAAGTCCCGAATACGCAAAGCACATTCGTGTACCTGAAAGAGGTGCTTGCTTCGCCGGAATTCCAGAAAGCAGATTTTCCGCTGGCGCTGTCGCTGGGAAAGGATATTACGGGACAACCGATCATCGCGGACCTTGATGATATGCCGCATCTTTTGATCGCCGGCACCACCGGTTCCGGGAAAACCGTTTGCGTCAATTCGGTGGTCCTTTCCTTATTATTTAAAAACTCACCGACTGATTTGAAATTTGTCATGATCGACCCGAAGATGGTCGAGCTCATGCCTTTTAACGGCCTGCCGCATCTTTTATGCCCGGTGGTCACCGACTACAAAAAAGCGGCTGTCGCGCTTAACTGGGCAGTGGCTGAGATGGAGGACCGGTATCAGCTGTTGGCAAAGGTGGGCGTGCGCAATATAGAGGCATACAATGAAAAGCAGGAAAAATTACCATATATAGTCGTAGTGATCGATGAATTCGCGGACCTGATGGTCGTCGCTCCCGAACAGATTGAAAATGCGGTGCAGCGCCTGGCGCAGTTATCGCGCGCGGTGGGGATCCATCTGATCTTAGCGACGCAGAGGCCATCGGTGGATGTCATCACCGGCGTGATTAAGGCGAATTTGCCGGCGCGTATATCATTCAAGGTCGCCTCTAAAGTCGACTCGCGCACTGTCCTGGATATGAACGGAGCGGATAAGCTGTTAGGCAAAGGCGATATGTTGTTTTTAAAGCCCGGTGAATCAAAATTAAACCGCATTCAGGGGACCCTCGTTTCTGATGAAGAGATAGAGCGCGTGGTATCATTCATAAAAGAGCAGGCTGAGCCGGTTTACGATGAAGAGATCTTAAAAGAGCAGCAGAAATCCCAGTTCAATACCGGCGAAAAAGACGAGCTGTATAATGAGGCGGCCAAGATCATCATGGAGAACAATCAGGCGTCAGTTTCGATTTTACAGCGGCGCATGCGCTTAGGCTATACCCGCGCAGCGCGCATCATCGATACAATGGAGCAGGAAGGCCTTGTCGGCCCTTTTGAAGGAAGCAAACCTCGTAAAATTCTCGTCGATAGGCAAGAGTGGCTCGCCAAGAACGCCCCCGAAGATAAAGCGATACAGGAAGTGCAAGGACAGTAATCATGGAATCAAGCGGTGAAAGACTTAAAAAAAAGCGCCTTGAAAAAGGCTTAAGCCTTGAAGAGGTCCAGAAGAAGACCAAGGTCCATCTAAATATCCTAAAGGCGATCGAGGGCGACAGTATCTCCAATTTAAGCCCGATATATTTAAAGAGCTTTATAAAGATCTACTGCAATTTCTTAGGGGTAGATTACAAAGACTATTTATCCGAAGGCAAAGAAGATAGGGATCAGTCCGCGCAGGCAAATGCCCCCAAGGGCCCTGCGCCGGCTAAAGAGCCGTCAAAGGCCAGCTCGATCCTCGATAGTAATCCGATAAAATTAGGGGCTTTCAGGCCAAGCAAGGCAGTAAAGATCGCGGTAGCGTCAGTTGTTGCGCTCGCCCTATTATCGCTTGGATTTTTTTCGTTAGGTAAATTTATCTCTTCCCGGAAGTCTTTGGCCCAGCCAAAAAAACAGGCCGTAAAAGCACCTGCTCCTAAAAGGAAAGTGAAGAAGGCTGCGGTTGCGCAGGAGGTGAAGCTACCTGCCTCAACCCCTAAGTTACAGGAGATACCGCTTAGGCCCAGGAAAGAAGCGATTTCGGTCATACGTTTAGGCATGCGCACGCGCGAAGATTGTTTTGTGCATCTTAAGGTTGACGGCAAGGTGGTCTTCCACCAATTTCTGCAGAAAGGCCGTTTTGAAAGCTGGGATGGAAAAGATAGGATGGAGCTTTCGATAGGCAATGCGGGCGCTGTAGAGCTGGAGGTAAACGGCCAGCTCTTCTCGAAACTGGGAAGGAAGGGAGAGTCTATCAAAAATATCCTGATCACTAGAGACGGCATGACTATCCCGCGATGAAAAAGAAAATCGGTATCTTAAGCCTTGGCTGCCCCAGGAACCTTGTCGATTCGGAGAGCATCCTTGGCCGCCTGGACCTCAAAGGGCATCCGATCGTCGATATAGATAAGGCGGATGTGGCGATTGTGAATACCTGCGCCTTTATTGATGAGGCAAAGCGCGAGTCCATTGACGCGATCCTGGACCTGGCGGAATTAAAGAAAGAGGGCAAGCTTAAGAAGATCATCGTCTATGGCTGCCTCACCCAGCGTTATAAAGATATCCTGCGAAAAGAAATGCCGGAGGTAGATGCTTTTATCGGCAAGGTGTCTTTGAATCATGAGCTAAAAAGATTTCCCATCACGCCAAGGCATTTTGTTTACTTAAAGATCTGCGAAGGCTGCGTCAATAATTGCAGTTATTGCATCATCCCTAAGATCAAAGGACGGTTCTCAAGCCTTGACGAGGGATCTATCCTTAGGAAAGTCGAGACTTTCAATAAAGAAAAAGTATCAGAAATAAATATCATCGGCCAGGATATCACCGGTTATGGTTTGGATCTATACGGGGAAACAGGGCTTTACGGGGTCTTGAAAAAAATCGTAAAAAAAGCGGATACAATCGGCTGGATCAGGCTTCTGTACCTGAATCCAAGCCGCATACCCGATGATCTGCTTAAATTGATCGCGGGAGAGCCAAAGATCTGCAAATATATCGATCTGCCGCTACAGCATATCAATGGCCGGATACTGAAATTAATGCACAGAAACACCGGAAAATCTGATATACTAAAGTTGATTGAGAAGATCAGGAAGACGATCCCTGATGTCGCCCTGCGCACTTCGATTATCACCGGTTTTCCTTCTGAAACAGACAAGGAGTTTAAAGAGCTGTTTCAATTTGTCAAAGATTTGAAATTTGAAAGGCTCGGGGCATTTATCTATTCGCGCGAGGAAGGTACCCCGGCGTATAATTTTAAAGGACAGGTCCCGCAGAAGGTAAAGATAGAGCGTTTTAACCTGATCATGTCAGCGCAGCAGGATGTCTCCCGGGAGATTAATAAGGGGTACCTAGGCAGGATGTTGGATGTCTTGATCGATGAGAAAGAGGGGAAGAGCTATTTGGGCCGCAGCCAGTATGATGCCCCGGAAGTCGATGGCATAGTCTATGTGAATTCAAATAAGGCCCTTAAACCCGGAGATTTTGTCAAGGTCCGGATCACTGATACCCTTGAATACGATCTTGTAGGAGAGGCAAAAATATGAATATCGCGAATAGATTGACGATGCTTCGGATCCTGCTTACTTTTGTTTTTATGTTCTTTTTGTTTGTCCATGGCCTATGGGCAAAGGTTTTTGCGCTTGTTATCTTTATCGTGGCCGCAGTATCGGATTTCCTGGACGGTTTTATTGCGCAGAAAAAGAACATGGTCACGGATTTCGGGAGGCTGATGGACCCGATCGCCGATAAGATCCTGGTCCTGGCGGCTTTTGCCACATTCGTCCAGCTGCAGCTGATTGAGGCGTGGATGTTTGTGATCATCATCGCGCGCGAACTTTTGATCACCTCTTTGCGGTTGTTCGCGCTGAATAAAGGAAAGGTGTTATCAGCGGCGCGCGCCGGAAAACACAAGACTGTCTCCCAGATGACAGTCATATTCCTGATACTGCTTTTTATTGTGGCAAAAGAAGTGATGCTGGCGTATTTCACCTGGAATCCGGACTGGGAGAGGGCTTTCCGCCAGTGCATATATCTTCTGATGCTGGTTACCGTCGGTTTCACCTTATATTCGGGCATTTCCTATCTCTGGGAAAACCGCAAGATCATCACCCGCTTATAACGTGATCTTCGCTGTCCCCTTTAGAAATTCCGTAATCAAATCAATCGCTTCGTTTTTTTATATTGGGTATCTGCCTTTGATTCCCGGGACATTTGGAAGTCTCGCAGGGTTAGCGCTTTATTATATTCTGATGCAACGGGGCCTAAGCGTACTTTTTGTCGCCTGTATTTTGACGGTCATCGGTTTCTGGGTGAGTGGGGAGGCGGAGAAAATATTTAAGAAAAAAGACGACCGCAGGATCGTGATCGATGAGGTCTGCGGCATGCTGATAGCCCTGATCTTTTTACCGTTTAAACCGGAAGTCGCGGTGTCGGCGTTCTTCTTATTCAGGCTTCTGGATACCTTAAAGCCCTATCCGGCCATGATCTTACAGAATTTAAAAGGCGGGGTGGGCGTAATGAGCGATGATATTGTTGCGGGGCTTTATACTAATATCGTGCTTCAGGTGGTTTTTAGGTTAGCGACTTTCAAGGCTTCGTAGATCGGCCCTTTAGGGGTGAGGGTGCTCTTAAAGAGGGTGATTGTTCCTGCCGTAAATATCAGATTAACATTCCCGATTTTTTCTCCAAGAATAGTTATAGCTTGAGTCAGTTTTTCCTTACCCATTGAGGATCTGGTCCTGCCGATAGTGATATGGGAGGAGAAGGGCCGGTCTTCTTTAGGAATGCCTACTTTACAGATCAAATCTTCCAGATCTTTAGCAATTTCTTTTGTTTCAGTATCGCCTTTATCAAGGCCTACCCAGATCACTCTAGGAGAGCTCAGGTTTGGGAATGCGCCTAATGCGTTAATCTGAATCTCGAAGGCTTTGTGATTGTTGGCGACTTCATCGAGGATTTCAGTGATTTGTTTTACTTTTTTGTCGTTGCGTTCGCCTAAGAATTTCAGAGTAAGATGGATATTCTGCGGCTGGACCCATTTGACGTCCGCGCCGGTTTCTTTAAGCTGCTCCACCAGCTTAGCAAGTGAGCTTTTGATCTGGTCAGGTAATTCAATGGCAATGAATGTTCGCATGTAATAGTTGCAGCGCTTTGATTGCTGCTTTCTTTCTGATAGAAGTCCTGTTTCCTGTAAAGTGGAATTCTTTGCAAGCTGATCTGTCCTTATTATCCACTGCGATAAAGACTGTGCCTATGGGTTTCGAAAGGGTGCCGCACCCGGCGCTAAAGGAAGCGCCGGTGTGCGCCTCTGCGCAACCGGTGGGACCGGCGATGCCGGTGATGCCGATTCCTAAGTCAGACTTGGCTAAGCTGCGTACTTTCTCGGCCATTAACCGCGCCACAGGAGCTGATACCGCCCCGTTCTTAGAAATAACTCTGCCGGGAATGCTTAAGATCTTCGATTTGGCTTTATTGCTATAGGTTACTACGCCCAAAATAAAGTATTTTGAGCTGCCGGAAAGCTCAGTAAGCAGGGTGGAGAGGAGGCCGCCGGTGCAGGATTCTGCGACCGCGATGGTTTTTCCGGATTTTAACAGGGATTTATGTGCTTGGAATATAATATCTTGCAGCATAGGTATATTATAGTGCCACTTAAAGGTGTTGACAAGACAAGTTTTTCTGCTATACTTAAAATCAGATAAATCTTCAGGGCAGGGTGAGATTCCCGACCGGCGGCAATGCAGAGGCATGCCCTGGCTTTACCTATAAAGCCAGGGGTAGTGCAGAAAGCTTAGTCCGCGAGCCTTAAAAAAGGCATGAACCGGTGAGACTCCGGTACCGATGGTACAGTCCAGATGAGAGAAGATTAGATACCTACCTCTGCCCGAAGATCATCTTCGGGCTTTTTATTTATAAGGAGTTGTGTGTTCAATACAATCCCAGAGATCCTGGAAGATTTAAAAAAGGGGCGCATGGTCATCGTGGTCGATGACGAAGACCGCGAGAACGAAGGCGACCTGGTCATGGCTGCTTCCTATGTAAAGCCGCAGGATATTAACTTCATGGCTAAATTCGGCCGTGGATTAGTCTGCGTTCCCATGGAAGAAGAGCGCCTGCAGCAGTTGGACCTTGAGCCGATGCTAAAAGACAGGTCGCATTCAAAACAGGAAGACCCCTTAAAGACTGCCTGGGTGATTTCTGTGGACGCGGCAAGAGGCATCACTACCGGGATCTCCGCGCATGACCGCAGCCGCACTATCGAAGTCTTGATCAACTTGCAGAGTAAGCCCGAAGACCTTATCCGGCCGGGCCATATCTTTCCACTGCGCGCAAGAAAGGGAGGGGTATTGGTCAGGGCTGGCCACACTGAAGCGGCAATTGATTTCATGAAGTTTTGCGGGTTGTATCCGGCAGGGGTCATCTGCGAAATCATGAATGATGATGGCTCGATGGCTCGCCTGCCCGAGCTCCTGAAATTTGCCCAACACCATAATTTAAAAATCTGTTCTATCGCCAGCCTTATTGAATTCCGCAGGCGTTCGGAAATCTTGGTAGAACGGGTAGCCGAAACAATCCTTCCCACAGAGCTTGGGAAATATAAATTAATCCTGTATAAGGACCTCACTAATAACAAAGTGCATTCCGCCCTTGTTATGGGGGGATTTGGCAGTGACCCTGTGCTTGTGCGGGTGCATTCTGAGTGCCTTACGGGAGATGTGTTTGGATCTTTGCGCTGTGACTGCGGAAGGCAGCTAGAGCAGGCAATGCAGGCTATTGAAAAAGAAAATAAAGGCGTAATCCTTTATATGAATCAGGAGGGCCGTGGGATCGGGCTGGTTGAGAAAATCAAAGCCTATAATCTGCAGGATAAGGGCATGGATACTGTCGAAGCGAATGAAGCCCTGGGGCATGCTGCCGACCTTAGGAATTACGGCATTGGCGCGCAGATCCTTGTCGATTTAGGGATAAAAAATATCAGGCTCCTGACCAATAATCCCCGGAAAATCGTGGGCCTTGAGGGATATGGATTGCGCGTTGTTGAACGTATTCCGCTTGAGGTAGAGCCGAATCCGGTTAATTATAAATATTTAAAGACGAAAAAAGAGAAACTCGGACACGATTTAAACATCGAATAACACCCCTTGCCTAAACGCTTTGCAATTTCTGGCGCTTCGCTCCTAAAATTGCATGCGCAGGCTTCGGGGTAATTTTCCGGTTCGTAATAGCGGGAAAATTAAGGAGGTAAATAATGGCAAAGACAGTGGAAGGAAACATGATCGCCAAGGGAAAGAGGTTTGCAATAATAGCGTCGCGTTTCAATGATTTCATCACCAAGGAGCTGATTTCTGGTTGTACGGATACGCTCATCAGGCACGGAGTAGAAGATAAGGATATAACGTTGACCCTGGTCCCGGGCGCGTTTGAGATCCCTCTCATCGCCCAGAAAATGGCAAAGTCAAAAGATTTTGATGCGGTTATATGTTTAGGCACGGTCATCCGCGGCGCCACGCCGCATTTTGATTATATCGCCGCAGAAGTGGCAAAAGGCATAGCGAAGGTCTCTCTTGACGCAGGCCTTCCGGTGGTTTTTGGCGTGATTACCGCGGATACTATTGAACAGGCTGTTGAGCGCGCCGGGACCAAAGACGGTAATAAGGGGCGCGATGCCGCTGTCACTGCTATTGAGATGGCGAATCTTTTGACACAGATCAGATAAATCTATCGATGAGAAAACGCACTAGAAGTAGAGAGTTCGCTTTACAGGTCTTGTATCAGATCGATATCACCCATGACAATTGCGATGACGCTTTGAGTAATTTCTGGCAGGCGCATACCGAGGAAGGTATCGACGATGAAGTGATGGTCTTTGCCGGTGAAATTGCCAGGGGTGTCGCGGAAAAGCTGGTTGAGATCGACCGGAAAATCGCCCAATACGCGACTAACTGGCAGCTTGAGCGCATGGCAGTGGTGGACAGGAATATCCTGCGCATGGGCTGCTATGAGTTGATGTTTCGTGATGACATCCCGCCAAAAGTTTCTATCAACGAAGCAGTCGACCTTGCCAAGAAATTCTCCGGTGTTGAGGCAGGTAAGTTTGTCAATGCTATCCTGGACAAGATAAAGATAGAAAAAGAGAAATGAAGTTTGCCGACCTGCACCTGCATACAGTCTATTCTGACGGGACCTTTACGCCCGCCCAACTTATCGCGGAAAGCAAAAAAGCCGGGCTTTCTTGTATCGCCGTAGTGGACCATGACAATATCGAGGGGGTAGCTCCCAGCCTTGAGATCGCCAGGAAAGAGGATATCGAGGTCCTGCCCGGCATAGAGCTGACAGCTGAGCATGAAGGCAGGGAAGTGCATGTCCTGGGATATTTTATTGATTATAACAGCGAGGCCTTGATAGAAAAGTTAAAAAGCCTTAAGAAAATACGCGTTGAGCGTGTGCATAAGATCGTTGAGAAATTAAAAGAAATCGGGGTCGCTATCGATCCGAAAATTATTTTTGAGCTTGCTCAGGACGGGACAGTCGGAAGATTGCATATCGCCCGCGCGCTGGTTAAAAAAAAGGCGGTAAACAATGTTTACGAAGCCTTTCAGAAATATATCGGCGACAAGGGGCCTGCCTATGTATGCGGATTCAGGTTTAGTGTGCAGGATGCGATAAAATTTATCAAAAACTCCGGCGGAATCCCTGTCCTGGCGCATCCCTATAGCCTTAATAATGATGAATTGATCCTGCAATTTGTGGAGTACGGGATCATGGGTTTAGAGATACATTATCCCGAGCATTCGCAGTCGTTGGTTAACTATTACCTTGAGCTTGCCAGGAAATACAGCCTTTTAGTCACCGGCGGCTCTGACAGTCACG
>Ga0315289_10011979_pt1 | contig 12259 bp, 11 predicted proteins | sample YL17G11_40_MG_FD_203452 | JGI IMG/M metagenome (GOLD analysis project Ga0315289, IMG submission 203452) | Sediment microbial communities from Yellowstone Lake, YNP, Wyoming, USA - YL17G11_40 | ecosystem: Environmental > Aquatic > Freshwater > Lake > Sediment | place: USA: Wyoming | collected...
TCTGCGGCAACCGGCACAAAAGCTGCTGACGTTCCCGAAGGCGGTGGCCAGCGTAGAATTCATCAACCGGGCGCGGCAACAGAAGAGAGGACCACCCCATGACGCGGTTTATCGCAGGACAGGCGGCGGGGCATATCCAGACGCCCAGCCGCCATGCCGTGACTGCACCATATCCGACTTCGGCTCCACCCAGCCAGCGCTTGGTGTCGCTCGATGCCTTGCGCGGGTTCGCCATGTTTTGGATCATGGGCGGACGTGAGTTCGCCATAGCCGTTGTGCAATGCGTGTACCCTTCGCAGGCCGACGCGTTCGTCACGCAGGTAACCCATCCCCACTGGGAAGGATTCGTCGCCTGGGACATGATCATGCCGGTGTTTCTGTTTGTCGTCGGAACGGCGATGCCCTTTGCCTTGGGAAAAAGGACAGTGCAAAGCGGGTCGCTGGCGCCGACGTACTGGCGAATCATCCGTCGAGTCGCGCTGCTGTGGATTCTCGGAATGATCGCCCAGGGAAGCCTGCTGAGGTACCAACTCCAGGGGTTGGAACTGTTCAGCAATGCACTCCAGGCGATCGCGGTGGGGTATCTGGTCACTGCCCTTGCCCTGCTGCACTTACGCCTGGCAGGGCAGATCGTCCTGTTTGCCGCGCTGGTGCTGAGCTACGCGGCGCTGCTGATGTTCGTCCCCTTCGCCAACCACCCGGCCGGAACGCTGGAGCAAACGGTAAATCTTCCACGCTACGTGGACGAATTGCTGCTAGGCAGCTTTCGCAGGGACCATGACTTCACCTGGATCGTTACCAGCCTTGGCTTCTCGGCCACGGTCATCTTGGGAGCCATGGCCGGCCACCTGCTCAAAGGGCGGCTGGCAGTAGGACGTAAACTCCTGTGCTTAGTAGGACTCGGCTTGGCCTGCATCGCCGCGGGATGGGTTTGGAGCTACTGGTTGCCTTTGAACCGCCACCTTTGGACAAGTTCGATGATCCTCTGGACGGGCGGCTGGAGCTTCCTGCTATTGGCCCTGTTCTACGCGGTGATCGACGTGGGCGGGATCAAACGCTGGAGCTTTTTCTTCGTGGTGATTGGCGCCAACGCGCTGTTGGCCTACGTGTTCGACCACGTCTTCGATCGGACCCTGAGCGATACCCTTGTTGCGAACCTGGCCAATCAATGGCCGGCTCCTTACAATGAATTGCTCATGTCCGTCGGCGAGGTGGGACTGCTGTGGCTGGTGCTCTGGTATCTCTATCGCAATCGAGCCTTCCTGCGGGCGTAGCAGAGCCGCAGGTCCCGATCATTCGCCGACGTGTGGCACTGCTTGCCCGGAAACGACCCATTCGCCCGGCACTGCTTGCGGACGGTAGAACCGCCAACGCTCCCTGGGCAAGCAGTGCTTTCCAGTGGCGCAAACCATGAAGATGACTCACCGCAAGCAGTGGCACACACAACACTTGCCGCACGCCAGAGAATCTTGCGGCAGACGCCGCTGAGGGTCGGTTGTACCGCTGCCAAATCGTGATACGATAGGGCGTACACGGCTTTGATGCACGCCCTTGTCTGACGCTCAGGGAGGAACGTGGCCTTGCCGCCCCGCTTCAGCACGATCTACAACCAGGACTGCCTTGCCGGGCTGAGAAGAAACGTAAGACCATCAACATGTTATGCTGAAGCATAACCTACGAAACTTCATCACCGAGGCATCCCATGAAATTCGCCGTTTGCAACGAGACCTTCCAAGATTGGCCCTTCGATCGCGCCTTTGCCTTTGCCGCCGAGTGCGGGTACACGGGCCTGGAGATCGCGCCGTTTACGATCAACAACTACGCCACGAACATCTCGCCGCGCCAGTGGGCCGAGGTCCGCCGCCAGGCCGACGCGGCCGGACTTCAAATCATCGGCCTGCACTGGCTGCTGGCCAAGACCGAAGGTTTTTATTTGACGAGTCCCGATTCTGCCGTCCGCCGCAAGACCGCCGAATACCTGGGCCATCTCGCCCGGTTGTGCGCCAACCTGGGGGGCATGGTCATGGTGCTCGGCTCTCCCCAGCAACGAAACCTGCTACCCGGTGTATCGCTCCCAGAGGCCATGCAATACGCGGCCGACGTGGTGCAGGCCGCCGTGCCCGTGCTGGAGGAAACCGAAGTCGTGCTCGCCGTGGAGCCGCTCGGGCCGTTGGAGGGCAACTTCCTGGTCACCACCGAGGAAGGGGTGGATTTGGTCGGCCGGATCGGCTCGCCGCAGGTCCGGCTGCACCTGGACTGCAAAGCGATGTCGACCGAATCGGTGCCGATCCCCGAGTTGATCCATCGGCATCATGCCATGTTGGCACATTTCCACGCCAACGACGCTAACCGGCAAGGTCCCGGTTTCGGCCAGATGGATTTCGTGCCGATTCTCGCCGCCCTGGGCGAGGTGGATTACCGCGGCTGGGTGTCGGTCGAGGTGTTCGACTACACTCCCGGCATCGAGCGCCTGGCGCGCGAAAGCATCGAATATCTTCAGAAATGTCTGGCAAATCTGCCAAAATGACACCCGACTATCAGAAATGCAAAAAACCGGAAGAATTTTCAGTACCACTAGTCCACCCGGCTACTCGGCCCGTAGAATGTCGGTGATCGGCGGGTTCGTCTAAGCGTAGGCCCGGGAAGGCTTTCGGTTTATAGACAAATGTTCACTTCGATCGGCGTGGTCTTGTCGTTCCGATTAGGCACAGAAGTTGCTTTGTACCGGATGAACCGGCGTCAGGCAGCATGAAGCCTAATCTTGCCGAGAATCGGCTTTTCCCGACATTCGGCAGCAATTTCTGGTAAAATAAGCCCTGGTAAGGGTGTGCGGTCGTCGCCGGGCGGCCAAACCGCTGGATTTTCCCGGCCCGGCCGAACCCTTTCCTCGCGGGATGCGTAGCAAAAATGAACGGCACGATTGAACAACTTGCACCGCGTGCCTCCGGATCGGGTGCCTTGGCGGCCTGGACCGACGAGACGCTCCTGTCGGCGTACCGCACGCAGGGGGATCGGCAGGCGTTCGAGGAATTAGTCCGTCGGTATGAGAAGGAGTTGTACACGTACCTGCGCCACTACCTGGGCAGCGCCGAGATGGCGGAGGATGTATTTCAGCAGACCTTCCTCCAAATCCATCTGAAGTGCGACCAGTTCGAGCCGGGCCGCAAGGTGCGGCCGTGGCTCTACACGGTGGCCACCAACCAGGCCATTGATTGCCAACGGCGAAACCGGCGGCATCGGGCGGTCAGCCTTGACCGCCGGCCAAGCGACGATCCGGAGGACGACGCGGGCGGACTGAGCCAACTGCTCGACAGCCCGGAACCGGGGCCGGTCGAGCAAAGCGAGTCGGCCGAACGGTATGTCAAACTTCGCCGTGCGATTGAGGAGCTTCCCGAACAGACCAGGCAAGTGGTGATGTTGGTGTACTTCCAAGGGCTGAAGTACCGCGAGGCCGCCGAAGTGCTTTCCATCCCGGTCGGCACGGTCAAAAGCCGCCTACACGCCGCCATCCAAAAGCTCAACGACGCGTTAACTGCCACCCACCTTCCCCAATGACAAATTCCGCAAGAGAGCAATTGCTCGGCCACCTGCTCGGCGCGCTGGACGATGCCGAGCAAGAACTGGTCTATTCGCGTTTGCAGGACGACCCGCAGATGCGCGAGGAGTTGGCCGTGCTCAAGCAGCAATTGGAGCCGCTCGAGGCGGCCCGGCGCCAGTTCACTCCGCCCGCGGGATTGGCAACACGCACGTGTGCCGCGGTCTTCTCCTACCATAAGCCGACGGAACCTCGTGCCCGGCGGCGCCGCATGTCTCCCACGACGGCGGCCCCGGCCTGGACCGGTTGGGCCGGCTGGCGCGACGTGGCGGTGGTGGTGAGCGTGCTGCTGGCGGCTTCGCTGCTGATTGTTCCCGCCATCCAGAACAGCCGCTTCCGCGCCCAACTGGCCGCTTGCCAAGACAACTTGCGGGAAATCGGCCTGGCGATGACCGGCTATAGCGAAACGCACAATCGCTACTTCCCGCCGATCCCCATCCAAGGCAAGCTGGCGGCGGCCGGAATCTACGCCCCCACGCTGCTGCGAGGCCACTACCTCACCGAAGCCCGTCGGCTGATCTGCCCGGGCTCTCCTTTGGCCCAGCGCGCCGATTTCCATCTCCCCTCGCTCGATGAGCTGCGCTCGGCCACGGCCAAAGAGGCGCAGCGCCTGCGGGCGTTGATGGGCGGCAGCTACGGCTATAGCCTGGGCCATATCCGCAACGGTGTCTATGAGCACACCAAGAACTTGGGGCGAGCGAACTTCGCGATCGTGGCCGATGCCCCCAGCCCAGATCTGTCGGGCCATCAGAGCATCGACCACGGCGGCCGCGGCCAGAACGTGCTCTTCGAGAACGGCCGCGTGGCGTTCCTCACCGTTACCCGGTACGGCCAGTCCGGCGACGATTTCTTCACCAACGACAACGGCTTGATCGCCGCCGGCGTCCAGCCCGACGACTCGGTCATCGTCACCAGCGACACCCCGCCGATCATCTACGTCGGCAATTCGCGGTGACGCCGGCCTTTCCAGGAGCGCGGGCATCTTGCCCGCATCGAAGCGGCCAAGATGGCCGCGATCCCAGAAGGCCGCACGTCCTGTTAACAAGCCGTCCCCGCCGCACGGTTGAGCGACTACTTCCGGGCCGCCTCAGCCTCTTCCATCCATGCCGGCTTCAGGTTGTAGTACAAAACATCCGGGTCGATGTCGGCTCCGTTTTCCCAAGCCACGGTGCCACCTACGATCCTCATGGCCCTGAAGAGGGCCGGATCATTGCGGATGGACTCGAATATCGGCCCGTGCAGATATGGCTCGAGATTGACTTCCTTCTGGGTGTCGTTATCGAAGCTCAACAGCACTTTGAATCCCTGCCGCGGGTCGGCAGCGCGAACGCGAACGCGGGGACCTAGTTGATGATCCATTGCTTCCACTCCTGCTAATCGAGCGGTTCAATCTCTTCCAGGGGTAGTTGTTGACGCGCTCTATCCCAATCATCCCTTAGCTCGGCACGATGGGCCAGTGCCCACTCGATGACCATGCTATGCGCGCGTCGTGGTAGCCGACCGCGCAAGGTATCGAGTGTATCAATCGCATAGACCGCTTCGAAGTCGCCATACTCTGCGTGAAAATGAGGGGGCCGGTGATCGTTGAAGTACATGTACACGATGACGCCGAAGAACTCACTAATACGCGGCACGAGTACGCCTCCCAGGCTCAAGTGTAGGAGCCTGCTTCCCGCTCTGCGCCTGCGGCTTGTTCACGCCGAGCGCTTTGCGCATGTCGATTGTCCACACCAACGGTTCTCTGCTCGTTCACTGTGTCAGACAGAACGGCCGATTCTCACAAAGCGTGTATTTCGGTGAACGCCATCACTTTGTAGCCGTGATTATACCCCAATCTTCACGGGCGCTCAACCTGTAACTTGAGGGGATTCGCGGCGTCGAACTGCACCACCGGTAGCGGCTTTCTCGCGAATACCGGGCTGTTTCCCTTGTTTTTCCGTCTTGCCCGGTTCGCCAGTGTCGGGTACAAACCGCCCCATGAATGGGGCGCGGACGACAATCGCGCTGGTGCTGCTGGGGCTGTTGGCGCTGGGGGTACGGGTTTGGGTCGTGCTGGCACCCGGCGGTGCACAGGACATGCCACGGGAAACCCCGGCCAGCCGCATCGCCCAGACCCTGTTGGCCGGACACGGCTTCTCAGCGGAGCAAAAAAGGGGTCAGAACTATTTTCCTTGCCCTTCGGACATCGCACCGCCGACAACACCAACGGAAAGTAGTTCTGACCCCTTTTTTGCCCCCACGTCGGCCGAGGCCCCCTTCTACCCGCTGCTGTTGGCCGCTGCGTATCGCTGCTTCGGCACGGTCAGCCCGGCCGCAGTGCTAGCCGTGCAATTGCTGCAGTGCGTCGCAGGGGCTGTGCTGGTTCTGGTGGTGGCTTGGCTAGGCTGGTCGCTGCTGCCTGATCGGCCCGGTTTCGGCTGGTTGGCCGCGGCGGCTGCAACCTTCTATCCCCCGCACCTTGTGTTGGTCGCCCATTTGCAGGTGGCCGTCTGGGCCGCGTTGGCACTGAGCTTGCTTCTGGCCGTGGCCGTCTCGACACAGTGGCACACGGCCCGCTGGAGGGCTATCCTGGCCGGCCTGCTGGCCGGGCTGTTGCTCTTGATGGAACCGATGCTGGTCCTGGCGCTGCCGGTTTGTGCTGTGGCGTTCTGGTTGAGCGACGGCGAGTCCACCTGGGAGGCCCGCCTTGGCGGGGCGCGGATCGGCCGCGTCGCCCTGATGCTCGGCGTTGCCGTGTTGGTGATCGCGCCCTGGCTGGTCCGCAACCGGGTCGTCCACGGCCGTTTCACGTTTGTCACCACAGACTTCGGTCACGCCCTGTGGGAAGGAAACAACTCGATTAGTGGGGAAGCTGACCGGGACCCTGTTCCGCCCGGCGATCACGCTGAGTTTTCGGGCTTAAGCGAGCCGCAGCGCAGCCAACTGCTCCTGCGGCGTGCGTGTCAAGGCATTTGGGAGCACCCCACCCGATATGGCCAGCTCTGTTTGACCCGGCTGTACCACTTCTTACTGCTGGATGACACGCCCGGCAGCCGGCCGGAGCGGATCGCCACCGTAGCCTGGCTGGTGCTGGGGATGCTGGGATGGTGGCTCTCACGGGGCCGTTGGCGGTCGCTTTGGCCCACCTACGCGATCTTTGCCGTCTCTGCGTTTTTTCCGGTGTTGGTGAGCGTCTCGGCGCGGTTCCGCACCGCCATCGAGCCCATGACCTTGGTCTGGGCGTCTGCGGCAGTGGCTCCGGTGCTCGTGCGCCTGCTGCCACAGCATACAGTCAAGGTTTATCGACCTGGCGAACAAGCCCACGATATGCCGGGCACTCAGCACGTGCTCAAGGGTCCGCATTACGATCTCGATGATGTCGAGGTTGCTCGGCGGCGGCGAGCGGGCTGAGGTTTTGAACCAAAAAAGGGGTCAGAACTATTTTCCTTGTCCTGCGGGCATCGCGCCGCCGACAACAGCAAGGGAAAATAGTTCTGACCCCTTCTTTGCCCCGAGGGTGTTCAGTCGACTGCACGCTGCGTGTTGCCGAGAGGCAACATCGGCCAGGCTGACCCACGGCACGGCGGCCCACAGCCCACCGCTGTAACTGCTGTTCTCGTTGCGGCTTAAGGCGGCCGCCTGTTGGTATTCCACGCCGGTCCGCAGCTTGGGCACTCCACTTGCTCCCCCGTATTCCCATCACGGCCGGCACCGGGAGAGCCTTGGTCCCCTCGGGCTCTCCGGGTAGCCGGAAGATCGCATTGTCCGTCTTACCCTTGCGCACCGTCCCTAGGCCGACGTACCGTCGGCCGCTAAACGTCGCACAGGCCGACGTACCGTCGGCCGCTAAACGTCTGGTGATGCACGCTCGTGAGTTAATCGAACTGGCTGCGATCGTCTCGGCCCACGGCCCGGTGCTCATCCGCGGCAGCCAACCGCTTTCGCCCAGCGGAGTAGAGCAATACTGGACGGCCTCGAAGTGCCGCCTGGACCGCTGGGGCCACAGCCTGAAGAGCTTTAGCGACGCGTCGGAAACCACCGACCACGCAGGGCGTCAGGCCCACTGGCCGGTGATCCGCGGTGTCCTGGAAGAGATTCTCACCGGCGAGATCCTCACCCGCACTTGGACCGCCGTGCTCTGCGCCTACGATCGGCAGCATGGCAGTCCTGAAGCGGGACCAATCGTGCGGAGCGTGCTGGTCGGGCACTTGGAGGCTAGGCACCGGGTGCTGACGCTATTGGTCGGCGGACGGACCATCGATGCCGAGCAGGCCGTCAAACTCAACCACCTTCGCCGCCGCTGCGAACGCTGGAGCGACCTGCTGATCGGCTATTTGTCCGGGCTGCACGAAGTCAGCGAGTTTGCCGCCGACCCGCAGCGGGCGCGCGATTTCGCCGAGGACCTGCAATACCGGGGCAATCTTCGCGGCGGACGGCACGCCTGGCCGTTGGTCTTGGCTTCGCTGCGGTCGGCCTTTCGGCAGAGGCTGGCCGTGCCGAGCCCCAACGCCGATTTGAACGCTCGCATCGCCAGCAGCATCCTTTGCTGCTTTCAGCCGGAGTTGTTCGACTCGACCGGCATCTTCCGCTCGCTATGGCTCTGGCGGCTGTGCAACGTGACTCACGATGCCGTCGGCATGATCGAAGAACTTCTCGCCCTGGAAGAGCCGTTGCCGCAGGGGAATATGCCGACATCGGCTCACTCTTCCAATCGCCTGCGGCGGTTTGGAAAGTAGTGAGGCGCAGGAAGCAGACTCACGCATAAGCAGCGGACCCCCACCCATAGCTTTCGGCTACTTCCCTTGGGCTACCTTGACGTGGCTAGATCGCTTTGCTTTAATGATAACATGGGGAGTGGTCTGAATTGATGCCGTTGTGGCCAACGCGCGGGTGGCTTTTGTTGTGAAAGACGGGGCTGCTGCCGACCGCCCTGCGCTGATTGACCATGTAGGCCTCCCCACAACAGGAGAACCTGCATGCCGATGCGCGGCCTTGGATGGGGGTTGTTTCTGGCGGCCAATTTGTGGCTTTTGGTCGGCCGCGTGGAAGGCGGTTGAGGAGCCCGTAGTTGTGCCCCGGGGCGGGGCACCTCGGCATCCTACCCGATCACTTCGTCGCGCTATTATGCCGGCGTCACGGCGGCTGCGCAACAGGTGGCCCGGGCGCGAGCGGTTGCCGAGGCCATGCAGGCGAAGCTCTGGGCGCGGGCCGGGACTGACGCTGCGCGGCTGGCTCGTGCCGACGAGACCCGCGACAAAGGCAGCATCGCTCTGGCCAGCAGGCTCTACGCCCGTTTGGCGCTGTCGCGTCCCAGCACCCCCAGCACCCTGGCCGCCAAGGACCGCCTAATGCAGTTGGCCGCAGACGCCCGGACGAAACTGCGCGAGATCGACGCCTCGCTTGCCGAAGGCGAAGCGGTATCGCCGGGTGCATTGCTGGCTGCGGGCATTGAGCCGCCAAGCACCGACCGCCCCACGCCCGAGCGCGAAGCGCAAATCGCAGCGGCCTTTCGCCGGTACGATCGGCTCGTGGAAGATTACCGCGAGGTGCCCGCCGTGGCCGGCGAACTGAAAAAGCACGTCGCCAAGCAGCGCCGCCGGCCGGAACTGGCCGTGGTGCTTAACGAGCCGGAGGCGAAGGCGCTGTGGGAAGTGGGGCAGCAGCACGAAGCCGACGACCACGCCTGCTGTGCCTACTGGGTCTACCTGCAGGGGGCAAAACTGGTGCCGGCCCCTTCGGCCCGGCTGGCAGCAGAGCGCGCCGCCGAGATGGCGAAGGACCCGAAATTGATGGCTTCGGCCGCGGCCTGCCGAGAAATGCAGCGGTGTCACGAACTTTACAATCGTGCCGTCCGCGTGGTCAAGATGAATCCCGCCCGGGCGAAAGAACTCTTCACGGAACTGGTCTCGCGTGCGCCAACCGACAGCGAAGTCTATCGCGCCGCGGAGTGCTACATCGAGAGCTTGCAGTGACGCCGACGGCTTACGATCTGCCGACAGATCGACAAGTGATCGGCAAAATGCTGCCACGACAAATGGCCGGGCAAAGGCGAGCCGCAAGCATCCAGGAAATTCCCAACGCTGACTGCCGCAGGCCGCACTAGGCTGTCGACGAAGATGGCAAGCGGATCTGAAAGACGGCACCGAGGGCGTTGTCGGGCAGCAGTTCGATCGTTCCGCCGTGTTGTTCCACGATCTGTCGGCAGAGAGTGAGGCCTAATCCCGTGCCGCGGCTCTTGGTAGTGGCCAGCGGCTCGAACAGCCGGTCGCGCATATCCTGCCGCACGCCTGGCCCGTCGTCCCTGACCAGAATCTCATCGTATGAGCCCGCGTGAACAGCCTCGACGGTGATCGTGCCGGAGTGTCCGAGGCCTTCGATCGAGTTGAGAAAGAGCTGCTTGAAAACCTGCTCCAACTGGTCGGCATCGGCGGAGACGATGAACGGTTCCGGCTCGAGCAGGTAGCGCCATTGGATGTCGTCCGCCGCCGCGACGTGGGAGCGGGCTTGCGTCAGAATCGGGGCCAGTGCGACCTGCCTCTTGCTCAGCGGACGCCCCTGGCTGATCGCCACACAAGCGGTAATGATCTCGTTGGCCGCCACCAACTCCTCTTCGATGAAGCTTAAGTATTCGTGGCACTTGGAGTCTTGCGGAGGAATCTTGCGCTTCAACAGATAGGCCGCATTGCGGATGCCGCCCAGCGGATTGCGCAGATTGTGGGCAATGCTGACCGAGAGCTGACCGACGGTGGCCAGCCGGGTTTGCCGCACCAACACGTCGCGGGCCTTGTTCAGCTCGGCCTCGACCCGTTCCTTTTCTCGCCGTTGCAACTCCAGCACGCGCTGCTGGGCTTGGCGAATTTCTTCTTCGGCCCGCTTGCGCTCGGTGATGTCGGTAATGGCAGTCTTGCACCAGGTGATTTGCATCTCGGGCTCGGAAATGGGGATGCTGCGAAGCTGCACCGCGATCGGCCGGCCGTCGTTGGCAACCAGCGTCATTTCGGAAACAACTTCCTGCCGCCGGCCGACGCAGTTGTGCAAGTGCTCCAAGAATGCGTCTCCATCTTCCTGGGCTACGTAACGGAGGAAAGGATATCCGATCAGCCCATCGCGGTCGGCGCCCAGCAATTTGGTCCCCGCGAGGTTGGTTTCCTGCACATAGCCGTCTTCATCCAAGGTGACATAGCCCAGCGGTGCAAAGTCGTAAAGGTCCACGTAGCGATCGCGATACGCCTCCAACCGCTGCTGCACTTTGGCCAGCTCTTGGTTTTGCAGCTCCAATTCGTTGCGGCCCTGTTCCAGTTCGTACACCAACTCGCGAACCTCCTCGAAGGCAGGCGATCGCCGATCGTGAATGTGCGTGCGAAGCAACTCGTCCACCCTCCCCGAAAGGACTTCTTTCGAGGCCACGTCATGGGAACTACTCATCGACAAACCTCTCGGCCAACGGCGGGCAGATAGTAAGAAAGGGCACGGCGCAAGAACGAACAGGCCACCCATGAATCATAGCGCCCCCGCCGTAGGGAACAACTTGACGTGGCAGCGATTGATTGCTAAGCAGGTGGTCATTGCAAGTCACAAGTCAATCCTTACCTGGCAGCTTGCTGGCCAGCACCCACGAAAAGCGGTACCATGAGCGGTATAACTGCGTCCCGGCACAAACCTAACGCCAAGGAGAAGCGTATGATTTTCAACCATCCTCGTCCCGTTGCTGTCCGGTCCACCATTCTGTTGGTCAGTCTGTTGGGCATGGCCTTGCTCGCCGCATTCGGGTTTTCGGCGGTTGCCTCAGCGGCCGAGCGCCGTCTGCCACTTTCGGTCTACCACGACAAGATGCAGGGCGGCTGGCTGGGGCAGATGGCCGGCGTCGGCTGGGGACAGCCTACCGAATTCAAGTTCAAGGCTCAGATCATCCCCGAGGAGAAAATGCCGCCCTGGAACCCCGCCATGATCAACCAGCACGGCAACGACGACCTGTACGTGGAGATGACCTTCCTCAAGACGCTCGCAGACCACGGCCTGGATGTTTCGATCCGCCAGGCGGGCATCGACTTTGCCAACAGCGGGTACAAGTTATGGCATGCCAACGCGGCCGGGCGGCAGAACCTCGTCAGCGGCATTGCCCCGCCCGACAGCGGCCATCCCAAGTTCAGCCGGCATGCCGACGACATCGACTACCAGATCGAGGCCGACTACTCCGGCCTGATCGCCCCGGGTTTGCCCAACGTGGCCATTGCGCTGGGCGAGAAATTCGGGCGGTTGATGAACTACGGCGACGGGCTGTACGGCGGCCAGTTCGTCGGCGGCATGTATGCGGAGGCCTTTTTCCAGTCCGACCCGCGGAAAATCGTCGCGGCCGGCCTGCGCTGCATTCCCGCCCAGAGCCAATACGCCGAGTGCATCCGCGACGTGTTGCGGTGGTCCGAGGAAGCGCCGAACGATTGGCAGAAGACCTGGCAGCAGATCGAAGACAAATACCAGAAGAACCCGGCCTACCGGCGGGCCTCCTGCGACAAACGCGACTTTAATATCGACGCGAAGATCAACGGCGCGTACATCGTGATGGGCCTGCTCTACGGCCGCGGCGATCCCGATCAAACGATAGTCATCGCCTGTCGCTGCGGCCAGGACAGCGACTGCAACCCGGCCAACGCCGGGGGCGTGTTGTTCACCACGCTGGGCGCGGCG
>Ga0315289_10011981_pt1 | contig 12258 bp, 8 predicted proteins | sample YL17G11_40_MG_FD_203452 | JGI IMG/M metagenome (GOLD analysis project Ga0315289, IMG submission 203452) | Sediment microbial communities from Yellowstone Lake, YNP, Wyoming, USA - YL17G11_40 | ecosystem: Environmental > Aquatic > Freshwater > Lake > Sediment | place: USA: Wyoming | collected...
TGGGCTTTCTGTGCGCCGAGCCGCGCGATCTACGGGTAAATGCCGCGCAGCGTTGTCGCCTGGGCGACGCGGTCGAGCGCGAGCATCAGCGCAGCGGTCCGTAGGTCGGTTTTCTGTTTCTTCGAGAGGGCGAGAACGTCCGCCAAGGCGTGCTTCAGCATGCCGCGCAATCTGGCAGTAATCTCCTTGTCGTCCCAGAAAAACGACTGTAAGTCTTGCACCCATTCAAAATACGACACGGTGACGCCCCCGGCGTTCGCGAGAATGTCCGGAATCACCAAGACGCCATTCTTGCGGAGAATGTGATCTGCCTCCGGCGTGGTGGGACCGTTCGCAGCTTCGACGAGAATCTTGGGATTGATGTTGGGTGCATTTTGCGCGGTGATTTGTCGTTCGAGCGCGGCGGGAATCAAAATATCGCACGGAATTTCGAGCAGTTCGGCGTTGGTGACGCGCTCCGCGCCACGAAAAGCGACGACGGAGCCGCTGTCCGCTTTGTGTTGCGCGATTTTCCGAAGATTGATGCCGCGCGGATTGAACGCGCCACCTTTCGAATCACTGACCGCAATCACGTTGCAACCGAGGTCATTCAGTTGTGTGGCAACACCCATTCCGACATTGCCAAATCCCTGCACTAGGACGCGCGCGCCTTTCAGTTTCATCTTCAAATGTCGCGCCGTCTCTTCGATCACCATGCGGACACCCAGGCCGGTTGCCTCGCTGCGCAGGCGCGAGCCGCCGATAGATTCGGGCTTGCCGGTGACGACACCGGTGACGGTGTACCCTTTGTGCATCGAATAAGTGTCCATGACCCAGGCCATTACTTGAGGCGTGGTGTTGAGGTCTGGCGCAGGAATGTCGCGATCCGATCCAAGCATCGTTTCGATTTCGGTCGTGTAGCGGCGTGTCAGGTGCTGCACCTCACGCGGGGTCATGCGCTTGGGATCGCAGACGACGCCGCCGGCGCTGCCGCCGAAGGGGATACCGACAACCGCGCACTTCCAGGTCATCAACATGGCGAGGGCTCGAACTTGATCGAGGGTCACGTCGGGATGATAGCGAATGCCGCCCTTGGCGGGACCGCGCGCCATGTTGTGGTGAACGCGATAGCCGGTGAACACCTCGACATCACCATTCGCCATTCTCACCGGAAAGTGGACGGTGAGTTCGCGTTTGGTTGTCTCGAATACCTGCCGCAAACCCTCATCCAGATGCAACTTGTCCGCTGCCTGGTGAAAATTTGCCAGGGACATTTCCCAGAGTGATGGATCATGCTGTGTAGTCATATTCTTCCTCTCAGTTTCAACGAGTGCTCATGAGTTCCAAGGTGTAGGAACTCGCGAACAGTTTTATGGGTAAAGTCCACGTAGCCGCGTCGTCTCGGCGACGCGATCGATCGCGACCATGTAGGCGGCGACTCGCAAATCAACCCGATGTTTCTGCGCCATGACATTCACCGCCGCGAAACTGTCGTTCAGGATGCGTTGCAAGCGCGAGACGACTTCATCTTCACTCCAGTAGTAGCCATCCAAACCTTGCACCCATTCAAAGTATGAAACGGTGACGCCGCCCGCGTTCGCGAGAATGTCGGGAATAAGGAAAACGCCATTGTCGCGGAGGATGGGGTCTGCCTCCGGGAGCGTCGGTCCATTGGCGCCTTCGGCGAGGATACGCGGCTTGATGCGCGGTGCATTGGCTGCGCTGATCTGATTCTCCAGCGCGGCAGGCACCAGAATATCGCACGCGAGTTCGAGTAACTCCATATTCGTTACGGCGTCTGTGCCGGGGAAACCTTTAACGAATTTATTCGTCTTCACGTACCGTTGCAGCGCGTCGAGGTCAATCCCCTTGGGATTGTAGATGCCACCCGAGACATCGCTCACCCCGACGACTGGGCACCCCATCTCGTGCAGGAGAATCGCGCTGTACGAACCGACGTTGCCAAAACCCTGGACGACCACGCGCGCGCCGTTCAAATCCAAGCCCAAGAATTTTGCCGCCTGGGCGACCGTCAGACTTACGCCGCGGCCTGTGGCATCCACGCGTCCGCGCGAGCCACCAGTCAGAATCGGCTTGCCCGTCACAATCGCGCGTTCCATGCGTCCGTGGTGCATCGAGATGGTGTCCATGAACCACGCCATCACCTGGGGATTCGTGTTCACGTCCGGCGCGGGAATGTCGCCTTCCGCGCCGACCCAATCCGATATTTCGGTGGCATAGCGGCGCGTCAGTGCTTCCAGTTCGTGTTGTGATAATTTTTCAGGCTCAACCACGACGCCGCCTTTGCCGCCGCCGAAGGGAATGTCCACGACCGCGCACTTCCAGGTCATCCACATCGCGAGGGCTTTCACTTCGTCCAGTGTCACGTCGGGGTGATAGCGAATTCCACCTTTGGCGGGACCGCGCGCAGTGTTGTGATGGACGCGATGCCCTGTAAAGACGCGAATCTTGCCATCATCCATTTCCACCGGGAAATGGACGGTGATCTCGCGCTTGGTTGTGCCCAGCCGTCGCCGGAGTGCGTCTTCCAATCCAAGTTTGTCTGCGGCGATGCTGAATTGCTCCACCGCCACATCCCAAGGTGATTTCTTCTCTGTCATTATCTCACTCCTTTCAATTTGGGGGTGACAAGTCCATTGATGAGCATAAGATGGGCTTGCCACTAGATTAATTATACCATACCTTAAAGTGCATGCAAAGAATTGGACTTTTGTCACGAATTGGGATATACTGATAAAAGTGATATTTGGAAAAAGAGCGCGGGTGGTTCAACCCAGGAAAATTTTGCCGTGTCTGGGATGACACAAAATTCCACAATGTCAACGAGGAGCCAGAGCCAGACAGAGTGATCACTCTGGCACACAGCCGTCAGCTATTGTTTTGATCATCTCAATGCAGAGGTGAACTATGCGCGTGTCCGCCCACGATGTCGGGCAATTGTTACGCGAGCACACTATCGCGAATTCGATTTCGCTTCTTTCGGTGTTGAGCGAAATCCAAGATCGTTATCATTATCTTCCTCACAACGCACTCGTCCTCCTGAGCGAGACGCTGAACATTCCCCTCAGTCAGATTTACAGCGTCGCCACATTCTACAACGCGTTCAGTTTGAAGCCGCGCGGTGCACACCTTGTCCGCGTCTGCTTGGGCACGGCGTGCCATGTGCGCGGCGCGCCCCACATCCTCAACCGCTTTGAAACGAAACTCCACATTCGCGCGGGTGAAACAACGCACGATCGCAAAGTCACGCTTGAAACCGTGAACTGCCTCGGCGCGTGCGCGCTGGGTCCGATCACCGTCGTGGATGGCGCGTACACGGGGCAAATGGACATTGCCCAGGCGGATCGTTTGCTGACTAACCTGGCACGCGACGCGGAGCGCAAATGAAAGTTGAAAATGCTGAACAGTTAGCCGAGTATCGCGCGCGTCTCGTCCGGGCGCAAGACCCGACCCGACCGTGGGTTACCGTGTGCGGCGGGACGGGCTGTCGCGCGTATGGCGCGGAACGAGTGCTTGCCGCTGCGCGTGACGCTGCGCGCAGCGGCAAAGGCGCGTCGGTGCGGATGACCGGCTGTCCCGGCTTTTGCGAACAAGGTCCCATCGTGGTTGTTCAACCCGAAGGGATTTTTTATGCGCACGTCCAGCCGGAAGACCTGCGCGAGATTGTCGCGGAGACGGCGCAGCAGGGTCGCGTGATCGAACGGCTGCTGTACGCCGACCCCGCGACCGGTGAGAAGGTTGCGCATGAACGTGATATTCCATTTTACGCGAAGCAGATGCGTCTGCTCTTGAACCAAAATGGTTTGCTCGATCCGACGAACATTGACGATTACATCGCGCTGGACGGTTACGCGGCGCTTGCCAAGGCGCTGCTCCGGGACGGCGACAAAATTGTTGGCGAGATCACGCGTTCGGGCTTGCGCGGACGCGGCGGCGCGGGGTTCCCGACTGGCGCCAAGTGGAAGAGCGCCAAATCAGAAATCGAAAAATCGAAAATTGGTTACGTCGTTTGCAACGCGGACGAAGGCGACCCCGGCGCATTCATGGATCGCGCTCTCGTCGAAGGCAATCCGCATCGCGTCATCGAAGGGATGATGATCGGCGCGTATGCGATTGGCGCGACGCGCGGCTATGTCTACATCCGCGCCGAATATCCGCTCGCGGTCAAGCATCTCGGCATCGCGTTGGAGCAAGCGCGCAACCTGGGTTTGCTTGGCGAGAATATCTTGGGAGCGGGATTCGATTTTGACATTGAAATTCGCATCGGTGCGGGCGCGTTCGTGTGCGGCGAAGAGACCGCGCTGATTGCGAGCATTGAGGGGCGCACCGGCGATCCGCGCCCGCGCCCGCCGTTCCCGGTGTCGCGCGGGCTGTGGGGCAAGCCGACCGTGATCAACAATGTCAAAACGTGGTCGAGCGTTCCGATCATCATTGACAAAGGCGCGGAGTGGTATGCCGGAATCGGCACTGAGAAATCGAAAGGGACGATGATCTTTTCGCTTGTCGGCAAGGTCGCGAATACGGGGCTGGTCGAAGTCCCGATGGGGATCACGCTTCGCGAATTGATTTTCGGAATCGGCGGTGGGATTCGGAACGGGAAGAAATTCAAAGCTGCGCAAATCGGCGGACCATCCGGCGGTTGTATCCCTGAAGAATACCTCGACACGCCGGTGGATTATGAATCGCTCACATCACTCGGCGCGATTATGGGGTCGGGTGGACTGGTCGTCGCGGACGAAGATACGTGCATGGTGGACCTCGCGCGCTACTTTATGAATTTCGTCCAGGAAGAATCGTGCGGCAAATGCACGCCGTGTCGTCTTGGGACGAAAGCGATGCTCGATACGTTGACGCGCATCACCCAGGGGCGCGGCGCGGCAGGCGACATCGAATATCTCGCCGAACTCGCGGACGCCGTGAAAACATCGTCGCTGTGTGGTTTGGGGCAGACTTCACCGAATCCGGTACTGAGCACACTCAAACACTTTCGACAGGAATACGAGGCGCACATCTATGAAAAACGTTGCGCGGCAGCCAGTTGCCAGATGTTGGTGCGCGCCAACTGCGTCAGCGCGTGTCCTGCTGGTGTGGATGCTCCGGCGTACCTCGCGCTGGTCGCGCAAGGACGTTATGCCGAAGCATTGGCGGTTCATCGCGATGCCAACCCATTCGCGATGATTTGCGGTCGGGTCTGTCCAGCCTTTTGCGAAAAGCGCTGCCGGCGCGGTCAGATTGATGAGCCGATTGCCATCCGGCAGGTCAAGCGGTTCATGGCGGATCAGGCGTACTCCGAGCCGTGGATACCGCGAAAACTAGCGAGTGAGAAAAACATCCGGGTCGCTGTCGTCGGCGCGGGTCCTTGCGGCTTGACGACTGCGTTGCGTCTGGCACAGCGCGGCTACCAGGTCACGGTCTTCGAGCGAATGCCGCAACCTGGTGGGATGATGACCTATGGCATTCCATCCTATCGCCTACCGCGTGAGCCACTCTTTGCCGAGATTGACAACGTCCGACGCGCGGGCGTGGAAATTCGCTGCAACCTGGAACTGGGGACTGACTTTACGATCAAGAGTCTGAAAGCCAACGGATACCAGGCAATCGTACTGGCATTAGGCGCGCATCGAAGCCGAAACCTGGATGTTTTGGGCGAGGACAAAAAAGGCGTGTACCATGCCGTTCAGATGTTGCGCGACATCGCGCTCGGCAATGTGCCCGACCTGGCTGGCAAGCGCGTGGTGATCGTGGGAGGTGGGGATACGGCGATGGATGCGGCACGCTCGTCCTGGCGCTTGGGCGCGCAAGAAGTGCACGTGGTCTATCGCCGCACGCGCGACGACATGCCGGCGATTGACGAAGAAGTCGAAGGCGCAATGGAAGAGGGCATTCAATTTCACTTCTTGGCCACTCCCGTGCTGGTGTTGGGCGATCAGCATGTGACTGGCGTTCGATTGCAACGGCAACGCCTGGGCGAATATGACAGCAGCGGTCGTCGGCGCCCGGTGCCGATCCCTGGGACCGAGTTTGATATGCCGTGCGATCTATTGGTTCCGGCGATTGGTCAGATCACCTGGGTAGACGATGAAAGTCTGGGGATGATTCGTAAGCCAACCTTCGATGTAGGTAAGGCATTTGAGATTAATGTGCCTGGTGTGTTTGCTGCTGGTGACGCGGTCACCGGCCCAGCCACAGTGGTGCAGGCGGTGGCTCACGGTAACCAGGTCGCGCTGGCAGTGGATGCCTGGCTGACCACCGGCCAACTCGGCGACGTCTATTATCATCCGATCCGGCACGATATTCCGCAACTCTTCAACATCGAGGACTATGTTAATGCTCGCCGTCCTGTTCCCACAAGACTCTCGACCGGGGAACGATTCGAGCAGCCGGGCTTTGCCGAAGTGGAGTTAGGTTTGAATGAAACGCAAGTGCAAGCCGAAGCGCGCCGCTGTCTGCGCTGCGACTTGGAGTGGCTAGAACGCATAGGGGAGCCCGTGCCGTCGCCGACCTTGATTCAAACTATGGAGCCCGAATGCCTAAACTCACGATAGACCATCGCGAAATCCAAGTTGAAAACGACGCGACGGTTTTGCAAGCCGCGCGCGCGAACGGCATTTCGATTCCGACATTGTGTTATCACGAAGCAGTCGAACCGTATGCCGCGTGCCGTCTGTGTGTCGTCGAACTCGCGAACGCGCGCGGCAAGTTGGTCGCCGCGTGCGCGCAAGTATGCGAAGATGGGATGGTTGTGCTCACCAACTCGCCGCGTGTGCAGCAATCGCGGCGAATTACTGCCGAATTGTTGATGGCGAGTGGCGCGCATCTGCCGCTCGTGCAAGCAACGGCGAAAGCGCTAGGCGTCGAACGCGCGCGCTTCTCGTTACCGGCAGACGATTGCATTTTGTGCGGCTTGTGCGTGCGCGCATGCGACGAACTTGTCGGCGCACACGCGATCAGTTTGGCGCGGCGCGGTTTGAATAAACGGGTCGCGGCGCCGTTTGAAATTTCGTCCGCCGCGTGCATCGGCTGCGCAACGTGTGTGCTGATCTGTCCGACGGGCGCGATAAAACTTGAAGACATCACGCCAGCCCCCCACTCCGCACATGACGCGCGGATGTGTCACTTGTGCGGCGAACAGAGTTTGCCGCAAGAGTTTGCGGATGCCGAATCGTTATTGAAAGAAGAGGTACAAGCCGCATGACATGCATCGGCATTTTCCTTTGCACCTGTGATCAGGGAATAAACCAGAATATTGACGTTGACGCAGTCGAGAACGCGCTGCGCGCAGATACCAATGCCGTGTTCGTCGCACAAATGCCACACGTCTGTTTGCAAGACGGCAAGCGCGATCTGCGAAATGCCATCACCGCAAATGATCTCGAACGCGTTGTCGTTGCCGCGTGTCCCGCGCGTTTTCAGGAGAATCATCTACGCGCTGTATGCGTGGACGTGGGCATCAATGTCAACCACTTCGCGCTTGTGGATTGGCGCGAGGGCTGCGCGTGGGTGCATCACGATGACAAAGCGAGCGCGACCGCCAAAGCGATGGACCTGGTGCAAATGGGCGCGGCACGCGTCGCGAATGCGAATCCAATTGATAGTGTAATGACACCAGTCGCCTCGCGCGTGTTAGTGATTGGCGGTGGAATCGCGGGGATGACCGCCGCGCGGACACTCGCGGATCAGGGCATCGGCGTGACGCTGGTTGAGCAAAGTGCGCACTTGGGCGGGCAACTGTGTGGCATGTCACTCGACGGCGCGCAGCAAATGTATGACGCGACGCTCGACGCGGTGCGATATCACGCGTACATCCGCCTGCGTATGGATTCGCGCGTCGTTGCGATGTGTGGATCGGCGGGCAATTATCAAGTCGAGATTCAACGCGGCAACGCAACCGAGACGGTCCACGCGGGCGCGATCATCGTCGCGACGGGCGCGCAAGAATACCGCGATCCGCATCTGTACCGTTACGATGGGCGGCGCGTGGTGACGCTGGGTGAATTCGAAATTCAATATTCGACATTCGGAATTCCATCTTCCGTCGTCTATGTTCTTTGTGCAGGCGCGCGCGACAATCATATTCCGTATTGCGCAAACGTTTGTTGTCTTGGAGCGTTAAATCAAGCGACGCGCGTGAAACATGCTCAGCCAGACACGCGCGTCACGATTCTGTTTCGCGACTTGTACCTGCTCGGGAGTGAATGGAACGAAGAGGTAGTGCGCGCGGCGCGGCGCGTGGGTGTCGAGTTCGCACGGTACGCGCCCACGCATCCCCCGCGCGTGGAGGAGGGTGTTGTCGTTGTGCAGGATGAGTTGACCGGTCAGACGCGGCGCATCGAATGTGAACGCGTAGTGTTGGCGACGCCCCTCGTGCCGCGCGAGGATGCGGGTGTGATCGCACAGTTGTTACATCTCGCGCGCGACGACGATGGTTTTTTCCTCGATCCGCATCAACGTGTGCGCGCGGGGAATCGGAGCGAGCGCGGGATTTTTGTATGCGGCTCGGCGCATCGCCCTGTGGACGTGGACACTGCGATTTTGCAAGGGATGACGGTTGCGGCGCGTGCGGCGCGCTTTGTGCAACGGCGCGAGGTGATGCGCCCCGCGTGGAGCGCGCGTGTGAACGAACAACTTTGCACGGGCTGCGCGCAGTGTGTCGAGACGTGCGCGTTCAGCGCGATTGCGATGCGACCCACCTCCCTCCTCACTCCTTTCCTGGAAGGAGAGGGGCAGGGGGCGAGGTCAGTCATTGATCCGTTTTTGTGCCTCGCGTGTGGGAACTGTGTCGCGGCGTGCCCGTCGAAAGCCATCGAGATGCCGAATCCGAGCGACGCACAGATCCTCGCGCAAGTCGAAGCCGCGCTGGCATCGCGACGCAATGGCGAAAAGCGCCTGTTGGTTTTTGCGTGCGCGTGGAGCGGCTTTGCCGCGATGGAACTTGCGGGCGCGCGGCGGAGGACCTATCCTGCAAACGCGCGCGTGATCGAATTACCTTGCTCCGCGCGACTCGATCCGCTGCACGTGTTGTACGCGTTCGTCAACGGCGCGGAACGTGTGTTGCTCGCGCTCTGTCCGCCAAATGAATGTCACTTTGGCAACGGCAATCGTTACGCCGAAGCGCGCATGGAGAACCTGCGCGCGCAACTCGCCGTGCATGGGATTGACCCACAGCGATTGCAGATTTCGCAGATGATGGGCGACGACGCGGGTGCTTGGGTCAAAACGATAGAAGGAGGTTCACTTGTATACCACAAGACTCAATGACGAAGTCTGGACACGCGACCGCTGCGCGGGGTGCGCGATGTGCGTCGCGGCGTGCTCGAAACAAGTTTTGTTCTGGGATGGCGCCGAGCATCCGAAACTTCACAAAATCCTCAAGAGCATCGGCATCTCCCAGTTTGAACTCGACACCTGCTCGGTCTGTGAACATTTCTGCGAAGTGGCGTGTCCACGCCTCGAACCTGCCGCGCGCTTGCAGCCGCTTGCGCAAATGTCTGTGCGCGCGCTCGGCGCGCTTGGTGGCGGGGCGCCGAACGATGTCATCCGCAATTTGCTCGTCGCCGCGCGCGGCAGTGGGATGATTGACGGCGCGCTGATGATTGACTCAGATCGCGCGGGGAATACGCGAGCGCGCATCGTCACGAGCGCGGGCGAAATCGCAGAGACCACCGGCTTTCAGATGATCTGGACACCGCTGCTCGACGCGTTGAACGACGCGGTGTTCAACCTAAGTCTGAAAAACATCGCGATTGTTTCGACACCATGCACCGCCCAAGCCGTGCGCCGCATGATGGATTCGACACACGAACGGCTTGCGCCGTACCGCGATGCAATTCGCATCAACCTCGCGCTATTCTGCACTGGCGTGTTTCAACCCAACGCGTTCCGCGAGATGCTCGCGACGGGCGTGAACATCCCCCTGGAAAATATTCAGCGCATCACCGCATCGCCGCGCGAGGGGAGATTACGCGTGCAGTTGTGGGACGGGACGACGCGCGAGATGGATTTGAACGAGGCGGAGAAGTTCACCCGCGCGGGTTGTGCACGCTGCGACGATTATCTCGGCGAGAGCGCAGATATTGCCGTCGGTTTGGTTGGCGCGAAGGATGGTTATTCGACGCTGCTTGTGCGTACGCCGATAGGGCAGTCGTTCGTCCAGAACGCGACGACAATGAAGTTGATCGAAACAGTGGACGAGGTGGATACCGACGCACTGGCGCGCGCGCGCGCGGAGAAAGATCGGCGCGAACGCGCGCAGGCATTCGATGCGCTGCACGTGTTGATGCTCGACGCGCTGCGTGATCCACGCAAACGCGCGGAAGTCAAGATGCAATTCGATCTGCTGTACGGACGCCCGCGCTCGATTTCGAAAAAGGAGGATTATCGCTATGCTGGCTGCGGCGACTGTTCTGGATGTTAAGGATTTGGATTTGCGAGAGGCGAGCGCGGCACTCAAGCGTGCCAAGAACGGCGGCGCGATTGAGATCTGCAACACGGCGCATCTGCACGGTTTCTGCGCGGGCTTGAAAGAGGGGGAGTACGTCATCGTCGGAGACGCGGGCGACTACCTCGGCGTGCTGAACGATGGCGCGACGATTCGCGTGAACGGAAATGTGGGGCAGTACGTCGGCGACAACATGACGCGCGGGCTGATCGAAGTCAAAGGGAATGCCACGTATGGCGCGGGCTTGTATCCGTACAGCGGTACGCTCGTCATTCGCGGCAACGCGGGCGATTTCACTGCGACGATGAACAAGGGTGCGACGATCATTGTCTGCGGCGATGTCGGCGACGAAGCGGCGACGTATCATCTCGCAGGCGATTTCATCGTCGTCGGCAATGCGGGGCTGAACTTTGGCAACTATTTGATTCGCGGCAACCTCTACCTCGGCGGCGAGTTCAAGACACAGGGTCACAACACGATCATCGAAGCATTGACGCAAGAGGATGTGCAGAAGTTGCAGCGACTTTTCGAGCAGTTTGACATCAAGGCAGATCCAACCCGCTTTCGGAAACTCATCACCGAGACCGCAAAGCCGTTTTACGGGAGAATTTCAAAGAAGCACGAGTGACGAGAAATTCAAAATCCGTAATTCGAAACTCAAGAACACAGCAGTGAATTTCGAATTCCAATGAGGTGAAACATGGCTATCATAGGTGCATTCTGCGTTAGTGTAATGAAGAACGCATGCATCAACGCAAAGATGCCGGGCAAGTGCGCGACGTGCGTCGAGGTGTGTCCGTACGATGTGTATGCGCTGGACGCCGCGGGGCAAGTGTCGGTACAGAACTTCAACGCGTGCGTTGGGTGTCGCATTTGCGCAGAGTTTTGCCCAGGCAATGCGATTCGCATCAACAGCGCGGAACCTGAGGCATTCACGCGCGCGCTGTGGACATTCCCAACCGTCGAAGAAATCCACTACAAAGCGTTGACGGGGCAGTATCTCTTGCGCGGGTTCGGCACGATGGGACCGCTACCGCATTTCGATTCGATAGTTGTCGTCCCATCACAAATCGCGTCCCCTCCGCCGCGCGATAAATATCGCGAAGAATGTAAGGTGGATGTCGTCATCGGCGAAGGCAGATGCGAGAACCCGATTCACTTGAAATATCCTGTCGTCTTTCCCGCGATGTCGTTCGGCGCGCTCTCGCGTGAAGCGAAACTCGCGCTCGCGATTGCCGCTGCGCAGTTGGGCATCGCGACGAACACAGGCGAAGGCGGCCTCGTCCCTGGTGAGAATTATTTTGCGAACGGTTACGCGGATGAGGCGCGCACGGACAGACGTTGGGAGCCAGGCGGCTATCTCGTCATGCAGTGGTCAACAGGACGCTGGGGCGTGAGTGTGGATTACGTCCGCGCGGGCGATGCAGTCGAAGTGAAAATTGGGCAGGGCGCGAAACCTGGGATGGGCGGGCATCTGCTCGGCAAAAAAGTGACAGAGGAAATCGCGGCAGTGCGCGGCATCCCGGTCGGCAGCGATGCACTCTCGCCGTGTCGCTACTACGACGTGCAAGCACCCGACGACATCAAGCGTATGGTCGAGTTCCTACGCGCGGTGACCGATTACAAAGTGCCGATTCTGATGAAACTCGGTCCGAGCCGTCCGTACGCCGATGTGCGCGCGTGCGCGGAAGCAGGCGTGGACGCGATTTCGATTGACGGAGCGCACGGCGGCACCGGCGCGTCGCCCGACATCGTGACGCAAAGCGTTGGGATTCCGACGATCGCGTGTATTCCGCCGGCGGTGCGCGCGCTGAAGGAGA
>Ga0315289_10011982_pt1 | contig 12258 bp, 12 predicted proteins | sample YL17G11_40_MG_FD_203452 | JGI IMG/M metagenome (GOLD analysis project Ga0315289, IMG submission 203452) | Sediment microbial communities from Yellowstone Lake, YNP, Wyoming, USA - YL17G11_40 | ecosystem: Environmental > Aquatic > Freshwater > Lake > Sediment | place: USA: Wyoming | collected...
CGACATCGGGCTTGCCATGCCCATGTTTCATGGAGATGAGATCCTTGCCGTTGGGGTGGCCAAGGGTCACTGCTACGATGTAGGTGGGATGACGCCTGGAAGCTGGGGACCTGGCTCGTCGGATATCTATCAGGAGGGAATATTCGTTCCTCCCACCAAGTACTACGATCAAGGAAAGCCGAACAAGACTGTCATTAGGTTGCTGACGGCTAATTCGCGAATGGCGGACTACTTGTATGGAGATCTGGAGGCTTTGGCTGCCTCACTGAGACTAGCCGATCGCAGGATGCGCGAGCTTGTTGAGAAATACGGCGTTGAGACCGTGAAGGATGCGATGAGCAGCCTTCTTGAAGAGGGGGAAGCACGCGCTAGGGCAGCATTGAAGGGACTCCCCAAGGGGGAGTTCTACGTTGAGGATTATTTGGATGAAAGCTACGTTTCACCGGAGCCTTTGAAACTAACAGCAAAGATCAAGATTACGGACGACGCATTTACGGTAGATTTCAGCGATAACCCGAAGGCTCTTCCAGCCCCGCTGAACAACCCATACCCAAGTACCTTCGCCGCAGTGAGTGTAGTCTTTGTGGCATTGACCAATCCTCATACCTCGTTCAATTATGGACTTCTGAGACCATTGGAGGTCATCGCACCCCTAGGAACGATCTTCAACCCTCGAAGACCAAGTCCGGTTTCGGTGTATTGGGAGACAATGGCGTATGCTGCGGATCTCGTGTGGAAGGCCTTGGCACCGCATATGCCGAACAAGCTCTCGGCGGGTCACTTCCTCACCGTCGCGTCTGAGATGATCTCGGGCACCGACCCGAGAACCAACGAGTATTTCGTGTTGTGCGAGCCGAACCCCGGAGGATGGGGTGCAGGGATTGACCAAGATGGTGAGAGCGCATTGATGTCGTACGCCGACGGAGAGACGTACGCAAATCCAGTAGAAGTATTAGAGATACGCTATCCACTCATTGTGGAGAGATTCCAATTGAATGTTGAAGACGGCGTCGGCCACGGAAAGTATCGAGGGGGTTTCGGCATGGTTAAGGACTACCGAATACTATGCGATGACCCTATACTCACAGTAGACATAAACCGAGCGAAGTTTCCGCCTTGGGGTGTCGCCGGTGGACAGAATGGTACCTTGAACTACTTGCTGGTTATTCGAGACGGCAAGGAGATCATGAGGGTCAGCAGACTGATGAATCAGAAGCTGAAGAAGGGCGATGTGGTTAGCATCCGGACTGCAGGTGGGGGAGCGTGGGGTCACGCATACGAAAGGGATCCGAGGTTGGTGGCGGACGATGTTCGAAAGGGTCTTGTGAGGATCGATCAGGCTCGCGACAATTACGGAGTGGTCGTGAAGCCGGAGACGCTAGATGTGGACTTGGATGCTACACGCAGGCTGAGGGCAACCAGACCCATGCATACATAATATCCATCGGGCTCGCCTTAGTTCAATGTCCTGTAAGGGTTGTTTTCTCAGGTTCGACTGTCGTCAGGACCCCCAGACTTCTCTGAGAACCCTCAGAAAGTTATCTCCAAGGATCTTGATGATGTCGGCATCCGAGTATCCCCTTGATACCAGGCCACGAGTTATGTTCAACATCTTGGACGCGTTCTCGATACCCTTGGGGTATAGATGCAGAGCCGACTGGCCCGTGATGCAACCGGGACTGGGGATCTTGACATTTTCCTCGGCCATATAGTCGGTGAAGTCAGGACCAAGTCCCACGTGATTCACACCCACTAGGTTAGCAACGTAGTCTATGTGATCAAGTATCCTGTCAAAAGTAGGCTCCTTGCTGTGTACGAAAGGTGAATAGAAGCAGGTTCCGATTACCCCTCCCTTCTCAGCTATTGCGTGGATCTGATCATCGTTCACATTCCTAGGATTATCACACAGTGTACGTACGTTCGAGTGAGATGCAATCACTGGTTGTCTAGTCAGGTCCATGACATCCCAAAATCCTCTTTCGGGGAGATGAGACACGTCTATGGCGATCCGGAGCCGGTTCAGCTCAGGTATCAACATTGCGCCGAAGTTGCTGAGACCCGAACCTGACCTCTGCTCAACGCCATCTGCAATTTGGTTCCGGACGTTCCACACCGGACCGACGGATAGTACTCCCAACTCCTTGAAGACCTTGACGTATGCGATATCTTCACCCAGGGGCATGCCTCCTTCAAAGTGAAATACAAAGGCAACCTTCCCCTGCTGCTTGGCACGCCGGATATCGTCTGCGCTTCTTGCGTGCAGTGCCCATCCTTGGCAGGCGTCGATCTCCTCCTTCGCAAATGCGATGGACCGAAGAGCTGTAGATGTAGCCTGTCCGTAGCCTCCGTAATTGTAGCTTTCACTATCTGCCCACACGGCGAGAAGAGCACTGGTGATGCCTCCCATCTCGAGTTGGCTGCGATGCATTCTCTCTAGAATTGCTGTGCTACCTTTCATCCTTCTCCTCAGAATGTTTCCACCGATATCTGAGTGGCCATCGAATACGATGGCTTTCTTATGGAGGTCTTGAGCTCTCTGCTCTTCCTGTCTCGTCAGGGACTTCAAGACCCACCCAACATCGAATGTTTAGACAACTTGCAACTCTTCCTCAGGGTATGCCCCGGCGCTTAGGTTCTCGCGTCCCTCTTCGGTCACAAGAATTTCGTCCTCAATGCGTACGCCGAAGCGACCTGCTAGGTATATGCCTGGCTCCACTGTGAACACCATGCCCTTCCTGAGCCTGGATACATTCCCCTCGACTAGATAGGGGGCCTCATGGACCTCGAGCCCAATCCCGTGGCCCGTTCGATGTGTGAAGTTCGCTCCAAACCCCGCTTCAGCTATCAATCCTCTTGCTGCGCGGTCAATAACCTGGGCCTGGACCTCAGGCCCCACCATCTGTATAGCGTTTTTCTGCGCCTTCAACACGATCTCATAGATTCGTTTCAGATCCTCAGAAGCACTGCCGACAACTACGGTTCTAGTGAGGTCACCGAAGTACCATTCATATCGCCACCCGAGGTCAATCAGCACTGTCTCTCCTCTCTCTATTCTCCTGTCACTCGTTTCTGCGTGTGGGAGCGCAGAAACAGGCCCCGAAAGAACGCCCCCGAATCCGATGGGCGCACCACCCTGTCGTCTAATTTCAGACTGAAGTTCGTGATACACGTCCATCTCAGTTCTGCCGGGAGCAACGCTCTCAAAAGCCGCCTTCATGCCCTTGCCGATGATCTCGCAAGCCCTCTTGATAAGTCCGATTTCGTCCCTCGATTTCACCACTCTAAGCTGGTCCATGATGTCGGTTGCCGCGACGAACCCTACTTGAGATAGAGCCTTCTCGACACGATAGAAGAAGGAATATTGCATTTTTCCGTCAATAGCGATAGTTCCTCTCGCAAGATCATTCTCCCTCATCACTTGCGCGAGAATTCGGTAGGGGTCCTCTTCTTCTTTCCATATCGAGATCTCGGCTAGAGGAAGGCTCAAACCGCCTTCCACATGCTCTCTTTCAAAGCTCGGTACAAGGGCCATGGCATCTCCATCCGCTGGAATGATGATCGTTAAGAGTCTCTCGTAAGCCTCTTTCATCAGGCCTGTGAAATAGTACATGTTGACTCCTGGCGAAAGGAGAACTGCCGTGAGATCCATCTCATGCATGATGTTCTGTAGGCGCGAAATTCTTTCCTTGTACATTCTGCGGTACCAGACGTTACAAATCGCGGACTTAGACCTAATAAGGCTAAGGGGGGACGCCGCGCAGGAGTTCGGTTGCGCTCTCAGAAATACACACAAGGGTAATACTGGGGTACGGTCAACTCTTGGAACAGCCTGCGGGACTGACGAAGGATACCCATGTAACAGGCGTAGAGTCTGGATGTAGGTGAAGTGGGGGCAATGCTTTTTGCTTCTCTTATGAGACGCGGTGAACCAGACTAGCGAGATCAACGTCTTCAGGAGATCGTTCTTGACGGTGAATTCGACAGATGTTGTTGTCATTGGAGGCGGAGCAATCGGTGCTTCTGCTTCCTACTACCTCTCGAAAGAGGGTCTAAGAGTCACGCTTCTCGAGAGGAGGGAACTTGCATCTGAAGCTTCTGGGGCGAACATGGGCGGATTCCCGAGCCAGGTGATGAGTGACGAGGTCATGCAGCTTGCCGGTCAGAGTGCGCGAATGTATCAGACTCTTGGCGCTGAGTTAGGGTATGACTTCGAATTTGATCCGACCGGGTCTTACATACTTATGGATAAAGCGGACCAATGGCGAAGACTCGAAGAGAACGCTGAACGCCTGTGGCATCGACATGGGGTGAAGGTAGAGCTTCTCAACGAGAGGGAGCTACGAGAAGCGGATGCAGATCTCGCGCCAGATATTCCTGGCGCATCGTATTGTCCGGATGATTTTACCGTGAATCCTACGAAGGTTGTTTTGAGCTTTGCTCAAGCAGCGGAGAGACTAGGTGCCGAGATCAGAACCTTCACCGAAGTGGAGAAGATTTGTGTTGAGAACGGGAGCGTCAAGTCAGTCATCACCAGCAGAGGCGAAATAAGAACAGGATTCATTGTGATCGCTGCAGGCGCGTGGTCACCAAACGTAGGAAGGATGTTGAGACTACGGATTCCCGTGAGACCACGTAGGGGCCAACTCATCGTGACCGAGGCTTGTTCACGCGCAAGGATAAGGTACATGCTTGACATAGACTACTTGGTAACGGGTTATGACCTTGAGGCGGTTAAGACGGCAGAAGATCCAAGGGTCAAGCTTGGCGTAGCGACCGTTCTCACCCAGCCTCCAAGCGGGAACTGGCTGGTGGGCAGCAGTAGAGATTTCCCCGGCTACGACAAGCGCACAACTATAGAAACGCTCAGGCTCATCGCGAGGCGAGCTACTAGGTTCCTTCCAAAGCTGAAATACACGAACATCATTAGAACATTTGCCGGGCTCAGACCGTTCTGCGAAGATGATCATTTCATCATCGACAAGGTTGAGGAAATCAACGGGCTGGTATTGGCGACAGGACACCACGGCGAAGGCATCGCACTAGCCCCGTCGACTGGCAAATTGGTCGCTGAGCTGGTGACGAAGAGCCATACATCCTGTTCTATCGAACAGTTCAGCTACTATCGGTTCCGAGATCGTGAATTGACTGAAAGGGAAATGGGGACGGGTACCACATCGTGAGCATGAAAAGAAGAATCGAAAGAATGGTAGAGCGGGGAGCACCATTCCAGATCGATGTGGATGGGCAACCAATACTGGCCTATGCCGGAGAAACAGTTGCAGCGGCTCTATTTGCAAACGGAAAACGGATTCTAAGGTACACCTCCAAACGTCGTGAGCCGAGGAGCCTTTATTGCGGTATTGGTGTCTGCTACGATTGCTTGGTCACAGTGGATGGCCTGCCGAATCAACGCGCGTGCATGACTCAGGTGAAACCAGGTCTTGTGGTTAGAACACAACGCGTTGTGGAGTTCGGAGGGAGGCAATGATGCAAAGTACTGAGCTAGCAATCATCGGGGGAGGACCTGCAGGTCTATCCGCCGCTGCCGAAGCTGCTCGAGCGGGCGTCTCGTCGATTGTTCTTGATGAGAATCCCCTATTGGGTGGTCAGATCTTCCGCCAACCTCCTGCTGAATTCAGGGTCGTCAACCAGAAGAGAATGGGGAAGCAGTACGCTGACGGAAAAAAACTCATCGAAGAACTGACTGAATTCAAGGAAAAGATCGACACTTGGACCGGGAGTCTTGTCTGGGGATACTTCAATGACAAAGAACTGGCTGCTATGCGCAAGGGCCGTTTGGAACTTCTAAAGGCGGATCAGATTGTAATAGCTACAGGAGCTTATGATCGGCCAATACCGTTCCCAGGTTGGACGTTGCCTGGGGTTTTCACTGCAGGTTGCGCTCAAGCAATGGTCAAGAGCCAAGCTGTCCTGACCGGCACTCGATTCCTGCTTGCAGGGTCCGGCCCCCTGCAGCTGGCTGTGGCGCACCAGCTTCTCAAAGGAGGAGCCAAACTGGTCGCCGTTGTTGAAGCTGCGTCGATGATTGGATTGTGGCGTCGTCTACCCACGCTTCTGAAACAGCCCGGCCTTTTATGGGATGGTTTCAGGTATCTTGCGACGTTGAAGTTGCATCGCGTACCTTTCATGCAATCTCACATCATAGTTGGGGCTTCTGGTTCTGAGGAAGTTGAGGAAGCAGTGATAGCAGCTGCCGACGAGAACTGGCAACCGATCCCGGATACAGAACAGACTTTCGATGTTGATGCGATTTGCCTCGGATACGGCCTCGTTCCAAACACGGACTTGACACGGCTCTGCGGCTGCGCCCACGATTATGATCCCGACCCGGGGGGTTGGGTACCCAAGCGTGATGAACACATGGAGACCACAGTTCGCGGCATATTTGTGGCAGGCGACGCATGCGGAATTGGAGGAGTCCGCGTCGCTCTTGAACAAGGAAAGCTAGCGGGCATATACGCGGCGTGCAATCTTGGCCATCTGGACGAAGCCACTGCTGACAAGCTGGCGAGGCCGATCCGCAGAAAGCTGAACAAACTGCAGAGTTTTCAATCCGTAATTGCCGATCTGTTCAGTGTCCGTTCAGGGATTCATAGCCTACCTGAGAAAGATACGCTGATCTGCCGATGTGAAGAGATTTGTCTGGACGACATTCGAAAGGCAATCGCATCAGGAGCCTTGCATCCAGACGACATTAAGAGGAGAACAAGGGCAGGAATGGGGTACTGTCAAGGACGCATATGTGGTCCAACAATTCTTCGAATAGCCGAGCGTCAGTTAAGCTTGAGGCCTGGCGATATCGGTCCCGGCAGAGCTAGGTCACCTGTAAAACCCGTACCCATGAGCATTCTCTTCGAGTAGGATTCTCGCGGAAATCGTTCGTAGAGGGAAGCGTGTCGAAGATCCCGGTGAGTACACAACAATGAGAGTTCCCTCAAGATTCTCGACATTCGACAGGGAGGGTGTTGTCCTACTTTTTCTGGGCTATGTCTGCTTCTCTATGTTCGGGGCGACTCTGGGTGTAGCTCTTCCGGAGCTTATGCCGGAATTCTCCATCAGCGAAACTCAAGCAGGCTGGCTCTACTCGGCATCGCTTTTGCCTACGGCCATTCTCCTGACTCCTTCAGGATACTTCGCCGATCGCGTCGGGCGCAAGACGCTCCTCCTCTCGGGCTACCTTCTTCTAGCCATCGGGGTGACTGCGATGAGCTTCTCTCGGGGGTACCTGGAATGCTTAGCTGCTCTAGTAACGGCAGGTGCAGGTGCAGGCCTTCTGATACCCTCATACTACACGATGGTCGGGGAAGCCCTTACGCGGGCAAGAGGCCTCGCAATAGGATTTGCAGCAGGTGCATATCATCTCGGTGCTTCGATCGGCTCGATCCTGATAGGGTTCTATGCATCTCAGCAGCTGTGGAGATTCGCCTATTATGATATGGCGATCATCATCTTCCTTGTGATGGTGGTTCAGTATGTGCGTGTCAGACCGCTTCCCACAAGAACGAAGAGTGACGCGGCATCCAAGCTTCACCCCTCACTGATAACGATGATGAAGGAGAGGAATCTGCTCGTTTTATCGATTTCGTCCCTTTTGGCCAATATCGGTTTCTCTGCAGCCTGTGCTTGGCTGCCCACCTTCTTTATCTCATTTGCAGGCTTAGACACTGCAAGCGCGGGCCTCGTATTTGGACTGTTCCTGCTCACAGGCTCAGTGGCCCAGCCTGCCACCGGAGCTTTGTCCGACCGAATCAGAAGATCGCGGATAGCCTCCACCTGTGGGATCACTTCAGCAGTCCTCAGTGTACCTATGCTCATGACTCACTACTCGTTCTGGGCATCCATCGGCTATTCTCTTCTCTTCGGCTTGCTTCTCTTCCCGTTCTGGAATCTACTCATCACAATCGCCCAAGAATCAGTGCGCGATGAATTCAGGGCGTCAGTCACAGGAATAATACAAACCATCGGCCTCGTAGGCAGTGCTCTGGGTCCCATAATAGCCGGCAGCCTCATGGCTGTCGCTGGAATCAATCGAGCTTTGGTCTGCTCCATCACCCTCCCACTCCTGGCCTACGGTGTCCTGGCGCTAGCCATCCTCGAAACATCCAAATGTCAACACACTGGACATCTCATGAAGCGTAAACCTTAATCGCCGCCCGAGGTCCAATGCAGGATCGTCTGAAATGCGAATTACAAAGGTCGAAGGACATCCTGTACGCATGCCGATGCGTCGCTTCAGCGACGCATATTCGGACTACTTGACCGGCCAGTTTGTGCTTGTTGAGATCCGGACCGACGAAGGTGTAGTGGGCTACGGCGAAGCTCCTTGCACCGTCACCGTGGGGTTCTACGGCGAAACGCTAGAGACAGTAACCGCTTCCATCAGGAACTACATTGCCCCTAGACTGATAGGAGAGGATCCGCTCAACATTCGCAAGGCCATCTCAATAATGAATGTGGCGCAGGGAAACGCCTTCATAGCCAAGACGGGTATCGATCTCGCCCTCTACGACGTCGCAGGCAAGGCCCTCGGAGTTCCGACCTATACATTGCTGGGGGGAATGCAGAGAGACAGAGTGAAGGCTGCGTGTGAGATAGGTATAGTCAAGCCCGAGGAGATGGTGGAAGAAGCTAGACGACTCGTTGAGATGGGTTTTAGAGTAATCAAGATCAAGGCGGGAAGAGACGTCGAGGACGAGATGAGAGGGGTCAGAGCGGTTCGAGACGCCATAGGTCCGGACATGGAGCTGAGGGTGGATCCAAATGGAGGCTGGTCCCGTTCCGAAACGCTTAGGGCCCTGAAGGCGTTTGCGGACTGCGGAGTCAGCTACGTCGAACAGCCTCTTCCAGGCTGGGATCTTGAAGGTCTTGCGTGGATCAGAAAGGCGACCGGTGTACCCATTATGGTAGACGAAAGCGTCTGGAACCCGCACGATGTCATCAAAGTAGCTGAAGCTGAGGCCGCAGACATAATCAACATAAAGCTGACAAAAGCGGGGGGTCTGAAGAACTCCCTCGACATATACACAACCGCAGAAGCGCTGGGCATGCCATGCGTAGTCGGCACCGAACTTGAAGCATGTGTTGGCGTGGCCGCAAAGCTTCACCTAGCCGCGTCACTCGAAAAGCTTCCCTTCGCTTGCGAATTCACAGAACTTGCTTTCCACAACATGGCTGTGAAGGAACCTCTCAGATTAGAAGATGGCTGCCTGAGGGTGCCAAGAGGACCGGGTTTGGGAATCAGCCCAGACAGAGATCTCATACAAAAAAGCGCGGCTTCAGTGTGACAGTAGTAGGGCCGGCCGTGGGGTTCGTAGCACACGTTGTCAACGATCATCATTCAATGAAACAATATTCACGATTCAACACATGAAAAATCAGACTCGGGGCGCAAGCGTTTGTATCTGACAAACCAAGAACAACGAATGCTAGATGGAGAGGACGGCTATGCACTGGAGACCGCAATGTCCGTGCTAGTCAAGCTTGGTGACATGTATGGCGCGGATAAAATGATTGAGATAGATAATGTTCACGTTGATGCTTCCACGTATGCGGGGATCCATGAAGCAGGACTACAGTTTTGTAAGACCTTAGCCAGGGAAAATGCTAGGTTTCGAGTGCCAACCACTCTGTGCATCTCCGCCATAGATTTCAGCCTGTGGCGGCAGCTGCGGGTTCCGAGCAAATTTGCGAAGAAGCAGAGGGAATTGGCTGAGGCTTATGCCAGTATGGGCGCGACACCAACGTGGACTTGCGCTCCGTACCAGTATGGATCAGGAATAAGGTTCGGTCAAGATATCGCTTGGGCTGAGTCCAATGCAATAGCATTTGCCAACTCGGTCGTTGGTGCTAGAACGAACAGGTACGCTGATCTGGTGGATGTGTGTGCCGCGCTTGTGGGCAAGGTGCCAAGGTTCGGACTCTATCTCAATGAGAACAGACGTGGACAGGTATTACTATGCGCTGAAGCAATCGAAACGGAACATCTTTCATGCACAGACTACTCAGCTCTAGGCTACTATATCGGGGCTACCGTAGGCCAGAAGATTCCTGTGATCACTGGGCTATCTCCCAGACCGTCAATCGACCACCTTAAGAGTCTGGCTGCTTCGGCGGCTACATCGGGTTCAGTAGCTCTATTTCACATAGTTGGAGTGACTCCTGAAGCGAGGACCAGCGCCGAGGCTTTCGGAGATAGTCATGTACAAGAGAAGATATCCATAGGAAACGAAGAACTCGAGCGCGCTTGCATACAACTTTCTACCGTTCAAGAGAGTCAAGCCGACCTCATTGTGCTAGGATGTCCGCATTACTCTGTTGAACAGATTGGCGAAGCCGCCAGCTTGCTCGAAGGCAGAAAGGTCAGAGGGAACGTTCAGGTGTGGCTGTTCACTAGCAGGGCGGCACGAATGTTAGCCGAGAAGAAGGGTTACGTGAAAGCAATAGAGGCCGCAGGAGGGAAAGTGTTGTCCGACACGTGCGCCCTTCATCTGCCGCTGCACGGATGGAACTTCCAGACAATCGCTACAGACTCGGCCAAGATGGCTCATTATGCACCAGCCATAATCGGAGTAGATGCGGTGTTTGCCAACACTGCAGAATGCCTGAACTACGCCACGAAAAGGGAAGGACAAGTGACGTGCAAGTCTTGGAAGAAGAGATAGCACTGAAATGTCACGGGGTTTTCGCCGGAAAGGCCAAAGGGGAGGCTCTTGTTGCAACCCAACCGATAAGCTTCTGGGGAGGAATCGACCCCAAGACGGGACGGATAATCGATAAGAAGAGCGGATCCTTTGGAAAGAATATTTCTGGCAAGGTTTTCGTTTTCCCGTACGGAAAGGGCTCAAGCACAAGTTCTGCAGTGTTTCTTGAGGCAGTGAGATGCAACAAGGCCCCTGTTGCTATCGTAAACGTGCAGACTGAACCACTCCTAATCGTCGGAGTCATTCTGGCGATGAGACTCTACAGCAAATCAATTCCAGTAGTTGACCGCGTTGAAAAGAATCCGTGCGAAGTGATAGCAAACCAAGATTTCGTAGAAGTAGATGCGGACAGAGGCATCCTCGTGGTAAAACGGGCACGTCGAATGAAAGAAGGACCGAGACTTGGCTAGACTGTTACGACTAGCCCGAGCATACAAGCCTGGCGATTGATTCAGTTCATCAGCTGTTTCCCGCGAGGAACGCGTACGTCGGTTTTCTAGTATCGGCGGCATGATCCTACCTTCGTCGCTCTCCGAAGTGACGCGCGAGCATTGGTATCCGATCCGGATCCCGTGAGTGCCAATGTCTTCTCCTTGGTCACGTAGGAAAGTGAACTCCTCTATCGAGTGTCGTTCCCCGCTTCGAGTAGCGAGCATGGCGCTAGACCGCCACCTGACTCAAGTGCGATCGTCACGTTCGTGTTCCCGAACTCGTGATAGGTCGCGACCACATCAGTAGACGAAGAAGTTATTGCATTGATCTGAGGGTGTGAGCTATCCACCCTGATGTGTCAGTGATAAGAATGTTTGGAGTTGAGTCGAAGGCGGCGACGAGACGGTGGATAGAGAACTACTGCGGAGAAGATGGATCGTCAATAGAAAACTTGAGGGGTGGAGAAGTACAGAGATCGCGACAGCCCTACGAATCGATGAGAGAACAGTCTACCGCTGGTGGCGCATCTACAGGAAACACGGGTGGGAGGGTCTACACGTCAAAACCCACAAACCCCACACGATCCATCGAACCCCTCAACGAACAGCGGAACTCATCCTCCAACTGAGACGAACACGCAACTGGGGACCATGTCGAATAGAAGGCTACCTCCGCAACTACGCGAAACAACCAGTCGGCCACACAACCATCCACAAGATCCTCAACCAAGCTGGACTGAACAACCCAATCCCAAAGCCGAGAAGAATCTGGAGGAACCATAGATTCCAACGCGAGCATTCGAACAGCCTCTGGCAGGCAGACTTCAAGCTGACCGACAGGGATGAATGGATGATCAGCTACCTAGACGATCACAGCCGATTCGTTCCAAGCAGCAGGATCCATGACGACCCCACGGGGGAGCATGCCATCAAGCTTCTAGAAGAATGCGTCAAACAGTACGGCGCACCGCAACAGATACTCACCGATAGAGGAACCCAATTCCATCCCACACGAGGAGGCATCTCAGAGTTCACGGAGTTCTGCAGTGGAAACGGCATCCAGCATATCGTCACAAGCGTACGGAGACCATCCACAATCGGCAAGA
>Ga0315289_10011983_pt1 | contig 12257 bp, 6 predicted proteins | sample YL17G11_40_MG_FD_203452 | JGI IMG/M metagenome (GOLD analysis project Ga0315289, IMG submission 203452) | Sediment microbial communities from Yellowstone Lake, YNP, Wyoming, USA - YL17G11_40 | ecosystem: Environmental > Aquatic > Freshwater > Lake > Sediment | place: USA: Wyoming | collected...
GATTCTTTTAGAGATGAAAGAAGCTGTGATACCTTAGTCTTTACCTTAGTTAAAAGATATAATGACCATAGGAGAAAGGTGCCCTTATTCAAAAAAACTAAATTTACACAATTTACTTGACACACCCGCATATCCTCCTTTCTTGACTTTCTCTAATTGGATATGCCCTATCTGCTTATCTAAATCAATAAAAATTTACACAAAAGAATTTACATAATAGTGCATCCAAATGGATGCTGCATCCGTAGGATGCACTCCATAGATCCCCCCACTCTGACAACGAAAGAACATCCTCCTGTAGTTGATAGATTTATCGAGCAAAAAGCCAAATGAATTGGGCAACTATAACTAATTCGCAAGTTAATCTTGGGCGAACACGTAGGTTCACCCCTACCCTGTCTACTGTCTGCTGTATGCTTTTAGTTTCTTAAGTCTTTCCTTCGCATCCGCTACTTCTTTTATCCCCGGGTCAGCATTTTTCCAGATGTCCAGAAATTCCTCATATTTCTCAATTGCCTTTTTGTTCCAGCCCGATTTCTCATAAGCCAAGCCTAAAAGATAGTAAGCTTTCACTGCTGTAGGGGTCCATACCCTGTCATTATCATATCTCGAAAGTGCCTTTTCTAATTGGGCTACTGCTTCGTCCAGTCTGCCTTTCTTTAAGTAAATTTCCGCCAGCTGATAACGGAGATCAAAAGATGGAGTTGGTGAGTCCTTATATACTCTTTCTAAATAGCTCAATGCCATATTTGTGTCCCCTTTGACTAACTCAATTTCGCCCAAAGTCCACCAGTAAGAAGACATCAGCTTTGGATTCTTTTCTTCTATATCCTTTTTCAAAGCCCGGCTGAGCTCTTCAGCTTCGGCGATTTTTCCACTCTTGGCCAGTAGATAGGCATAACCATCCCTCCCATACACCGGGTCATCAGGTTTGGCTTTCTTGTATATTTTCATGCCTATTTCTGTTTCATTTAATGCTAAAACCATCCTCTTCTGCTCTTCATAGAGATATGCCTTACTGAAATGTTTATATGAAATCATCTCTCCCTCAACTCGTTCCATTCTGTCTGCCGCAATGCCATCATCTAAAACCTTAAGTGCCTCCTCAAATTTCCCCTGGTATAAGGGCACCAAAAACAAATCTATTCTTCCCCCTGATCTTAAAAGCTTGTTGTTGCTGGAAGAAAGCGCCTCATAACAGCTTTCCGCTCTGGCATAATCCTTTTTGAGAAGATACATATTCCCCAGTTTGTACTGAGTGTTCATGAAGTCCGGTTTTATCTCTAATGCATTCTTGTAGGATTCTATAGCCTGGTCAAGCTTACCATTCCAGGCATATAAATCAGCTCTTGAATCGTAGGGATTAGGTTCATCCGGGGCTAACTCTATATACTTGTTTATAGCCCAGATGGATTTCTCAAAATCGCCCATTTCATTGTAGGTATAGGCAAGCATATTGTATGCCAGCTTATACAGAGGGTCTATTTGTATGGCTTGGTTAAGGTAATGAACTGCTTTTTCTAACTCGTGGAGATTTAAAAAATAAATCATCCCTAATAGATAAAATGCCTCTTTTTCGTCGGGATAGCGTTCTATTACCTTTTTGAGTCCCTTAATCGACTCACTGTAATTCCGTGATACATACGCGGCCCAGGATTTTATTTGATATTTTTCCCTCTGACTGGCTTTGTCCGAATATTTCACTGCTTTAGCTGTTAATCTTTTCAGTTCTTCACCTTCTTTTAAGGAAGCCAACCTGTAATATGCCATCGCAAAGGTCGAATCAATCTCTATGGCTTTCGTGAGACTTTTCTCAGCCTCAGGGTAGTACCACTTATCAATGTAATCAACTCCTTCGAGGTAATACCGGTATGCTTCCGGTGAATGGGTAGTAACATCTGCTACTGGGCGGGCTATTTCCTTTTGAGCTTGGTCAGGAAGGGAAAGATCTTTCTTGATTCCTGCTGCCAGCGTGTCAACTAAGGAGAATACATCCTGTTTTGTTTGCCCCATTATTCTCTGAGATGCTATCACCTGCCCACTTTTCACCTCCACCAATTGAGTGGTTATTACCATTCTCGGTTCCACTTGAACGATACCCCCTAATACCATCCATTTAGCATTGGCTTTATTGGCTACTTCGGAAGCAACATTCTTGTCTATGATTTTGGCTCCTTCCTTTCCCATTAACTTCAAAATATCATATAATCTCTGACTCGAAATAACTCTCATATATTGTGATTCCGAAAGAGAGGTTATCAACAGATTAGTTACTATCTCTCCTAACCTTTCCTTATCCTCTCTATCTACTAGATTTTCAAAATACATTATGGCTAAGGAGTTCTCTTTGGCTACTGCCCCCTTTTCTGTACCTATTTCAAATTTGAAAGGTTTGAGAATCAAGAAAAGCAAGACCAGAATTACAACAATTGATGCAGGAATTGCAAATGGAAGAACTTTCCTTTTAGGCTTTGGTACAATAACCTCTTTTGAAATCTGTCCGGTTTTTACATAATCCAAACTCTTTCTTTCTCTTCTCAAATCCGCTAACAATTCATCAGCATGCTGGTATCTTTCCTCTTTATCCTTGGTTAATGCTTTCGTGATCATCCTTTCTAAGTCAGGGGATACCTTATTGTTATATCTGGCTACTGGCTGAGGCTCTTCATTGATTATAGGGTAGACAATAGCGGCTTGATGTTCTCCTGCAAAAGGTAAATTTTTGGTCAAAAGCTCATACAGGACAACTCCAAATGAGAAAATATCGCTTCTTGAATCAACTTCTTCACCTTGAGCTTGTTCTGGTGACATATAAGCAAGGGTGCCTAAGGTTGAGCGAGTTTTAGTAAGCTTAGTGGCTCCTTTCAATTTTGCTAATCCGAAATCCATTATCTTAACCTGACCCCGGGGACTGAGCATTATATTATCTGATTTAATATCCCGGTGAACAATCCCCTTCTCATGCGCTATGGCCAAACCTTCACATACCTGAATGCCAATATCTAAAACCTTTTTTATCGAAAGAGGTTCTTTCTCAATTACCTGTTTCAAAGTCCTACCTTCACAATATTCCATAACTATAAACATCTGCCCATCAAATTCATCGATCTCATAAATGGTGGTGATGTTAGTATGGTTTAAAGCTGAAGCAGCTTTGGCTTCGTGGATAAACCTTTCCTTCTCAACAGCATCAGCAGTCAGATGTTGGGGTAGAAACTTCAAAGCTACCAGACGATCCAGTTTGGTGTCCTGGGCTTTATAGACCACCCCCATCCCCCCTTCACCCAGCTTCTCCAGGATCTTGTAATGAGAAATAGTTTTACCGATCATTTGGTTTCACTCATCAATACAATATCATTGCTTTGTTCCCCACGGACGACGGCAAGGTACTTCCCATCCTTGGACCAGGCAAAATTGTAAATGATATCTGTTGTGTAGTGCGTCAACTGATATGGCTGCATCGTGTCGAGCGGGAGAACAAAGAGATTTGAGACCCCGCCACGCGTATCGATGTAGATAAGTGACTTACTATCCGGCATCCAGTTCAGATTCCAAGCTGCTGTTAACGGAGGATCGAACACCTTCAGCAGTTTGCCGTTATCAGTGGAGACGATAGCTTGCCGCCAGCGGCTCAATTTTACATCATAGTAACTTGCCACTATCAGCTTTCCATCGAATGAAATTCCACTTAAACGCATTACATCATCCGATACCTTCGTAAGTTCACCCCCTCCAGACGGTACTTTCCAAATCTTAATCCTTCCTTTATCACGGTAGCTATAGAAATAAATCCATTTACTATCCAGCGAGAAGATTGGATTGTAATCATCCACTCCTGATGTCAGCTGCTTTTGGTTGCTGCCATCTATATCCATCCGCCACACGTGCGGGGTTATATCACGACAAGAAATATAGGCGATTGAAGTCCCGTCCCATGAAACAGACGGAGACATTTCCGTTGTGGAATCCGTGGTTAATTGCTGGCGGTTTGAACCATCTCCATTCATAATCCAGATATCATCGTTTCCGCTGACCTTTGATGCAATGACCAGACGGCCATCTGGTGTCCAATCTAAACCACTCATCCCTTCGAAGTTTACAGACCGGGAGGTGACTTCCTTGGCACACCGGTCATCTCCTTTCGGAAGGATGGAGATATTGCTGTTGTAATTCATCTGCACGACCAGGAGTTTAGACTGGTCAGCAGTGATGCTCAGACTGGAATTGCCATAATCGTTCAAATCATTGGTGATACGATGTACTTCACCATTCCCGACAGATACATACCAGAGCTGAGTATTGGATCCCGAATGGTACTCTGAGCCGAGCACAATTATTCCTCTCTTGTCGTTTGTCCAAACCACCCTGGACAAAGAATTCCATTTGTGCGACGTTGCCAGGTGCGAGCTACCATCAGCAACTGAGACCAGAAGGACACTTATATATAAACCTCCGACAGTGCTCCCTGCAGCACAGGCTATGGTTTTTCCATCAGGTGACCATGCGGGTGCGTCAACTCCCGTGTTAATGAAAAAATCCTCCCCACGGCGGCGAACCAGCTTTTGCTGAGCGTTCCCGTCCGCTTTACATACCATAAGCGCTTCCTCCCCTTCAGTTGGAAACTGGCGGAGAAACGCTAACCGGCTTCCGTCCGGCGAGACGGCGACGGGACTGCTGATATTACTCAGCAGTTTCCTGGGTGAACCGCCAAGAACAGGAATCTGGAAAAGTGCACTCTCGCGGTTTCGTGAATCATATACGACATAGTAAATATGCTCACCATCGGGCGAGAATGTGAACCCCCCGTATCCAACATCTGTTGGCGCAATGATCTGGATGCTGCTGGCAGTGCTCACCTGCCGCATACATACGCTTTGTTTCCCTGATTCGGTAACCACATAGACCACGTATTTTCCATCCGGAGAAAGCATGGCCTGCAATACCTTGCCGTTAGTCGCGATTCGTGACAGCTTAAAAGAATGAAAAGGGTAGTGTTCTGAGACCCTTCTCTTCTCTCCGCTAATAAAAAATCTCATAACCAGGAAGATAAGGAGAACACCGACAATTCCTATACCAGTGCCCCAGAAATATTTTCTGTTCTTCGACTTCGTAGGCTGTGAGATGGATGAAGGAGAGGGCGCCGAGACATCGCCTTGAGCCACAGAGATATCCGGGCTGGAGGTCCTCACAACTCTTGTCGATTGTCTCTTGAGACGGCGCAAATCGATAAGCATATCGTTCACCGACTGGTAGCGGTCGTTCGGATCTTTTTCGAGCGCCCGGTTGATAACATGGAGAAACTCTGAAGAGAGCTCGGGCAAATACTTCTGAATCGGTTCCGGTTCTTCATTCAGGATGGAATACATCATCGCCGCCTCATGCTCTCCTTTGAAGGGAAGTTGTCCAGTGAGCATCTCGTAAAGGACAATGCCAAAAGAAAAAATATCAGACCTCGCATCGACCTCCCCTCCCTGGATCTGCTCAGGTGCCATATAGGCAAGGGTCCCAACCGTGCTGGAGGTTTTGGTAAGCTTAAGAGAACCTTTCAGCTTTGCCAGGCCAAAATCCATCACCTTGACCTGGTTCTTGGAATTGATCATTATGTTGTCTGATTTAATATCCCGATGGACTATCCCTTGACTATGTGCCTCCTTTAACGCCTCCCCAATTTGAATGGCATAGGTTATTGCGTCATTCAGAGACAGAGGCTTGCTCTCAAATTTCTTTCTTAAAGTTACCCCATCCACATATTCCATAACTATGAACTGCTGTTCACCCTCTTCCTTGATGTCATAAATTGTGCAGACATTGGGGTGATTGAGAGTTGAGGCTGATTTAGCCTCCTGTAAAAAGCGGGCTTTTTCAGCTTCACTGGCGACAAGATGAGGTGGGAGAAACTTCAAGGCTAAAAGTCGGTCAAGCTTAATATCCTGGGCCTTATAGACCACACCCATCCCACCTTCGCCTAACTTTTCGAGAATTTTGTAATGTGAAATTGTTCTGCCAATCATTTTAAAATATTCTCTTTATAGAACTCATCCCCTTGCCCCTTCTCCCCCGCTGAAAGCGGGGATCTTCGACTTAACAAGAGAAGGGGAGCTTGAGTCCCCCTCTTCTTAAGAGAGAGAGAAAGGGTGAGTTCGCAATGTGATATCGTTTTACCGATCATATTATTATTGATTCAATCCTTTACCCTTTCGGCTTCAAAAGCTCCTTAAATGGCGGGTAATCCCACAACGATTCAAAATCAACGTCTGTATGTAAATCAATAGTATAGGAATACCCCTGCAAAAAGCTCTCCTTCAGAAGGGCTATAGCCTGTTCCTTTTCCCCAAGAATTGCCGCAATACAGGCACGGTTATAAGTATGCCCACCGAAAAGATATGGCATCTTCAGGTTTTTGAGCCATTCAGAGACTTTCAACGCTTTTTCCCGGTCACCTTGCCGTGCTGCTATAAGACCAAGATACCCTTGATAATCAATGTTGTCAGGCGACTTCTTGGCAAGCTCCTCGAAAATGCTCTTTGCCTCCTCCCATCGCCGAGAGTCGTACATTGTAAGGCCATAGGCGCGGCGTAGGAGGGAATCCATCTCCTCAGCCGGTCTGCTTCTGTACCATTGAACTGCCTGGTCAAAAATTGTCATAGTAGCGTCTGCATACCCGTGAGCGCGCAATTCTTCTCCAGCAATTCTCATTGTACCTCCAGGAGTACCTGTGGCCCTCCCGGGTTTAGTAAGGGTTAGACTTTCTTCAATAAGTTTTTTGATCTCTCCTATCTTCCCCAGAGCAGCGAGAGCACGGACTTCATATTGTAAGGGACCGAAAGAGGTCGGGAACCTTTTGCGAGCCTGTTTTGCGATTTCGAGTTCCTTTTTGTATTCCCCTAAAAGGTGATATGAACCAGCGAAGTTACCCCAATAGAAGAGCCAGGCTTGTTCCTGGTCAGCCATCTTGAACGCCTCAATGGCTTCTTTCGGGTGATTTACGGATAATGCGTCCAAGCCCCACTCATAAGCATAGAAAGGTCCAGGCGCGATCTTGGCTACTTCTCGCATAGCATTTTCAAGGATTTCATTCTATCACCTGAAACCCAACCGCTTTCCTCGTCCAACTGCAATTGCTGAAGAGGAGTGAGCTGAGCACGGTGAGAACTGAGAAGTCTCAGCAGAGAATCTGCCTGTGCCACTTGCCCGAGGTTTACATATGCAGCACACGCGTCGGTCAACGGAAAAAAGAAAGATGTGTCTATAGCGTAAGCCCGCTTGAAGTATTCAATTGCTCCCTGATAGTCGAACTGTTTTAAGAAGAGGTCCAATCCCTGGACGTACTGTTGGTATGCATCGTACTTAGGAGGCTTTGATACCTGCGTAGCCCATCCTTTCAGCCGTTCATCCAGCACAAGGGCAAGAGCACCCAGCACCCGCTGGCGCAGGGATTCAACTCCGTCCATGGTTTTTCTGGCTTGAGAGGTTACCGGTTCAATCGCCGTAAGAAGCTTTTCATTAGCATCCATTACCTTCGCTTGAAACTCGATAGTATCACCTAACTTGTAATAGGAACCAATCACGATCATGCTTGCACGAGTTGCCTTGGCAATTGAGCGGACACTCTTTAGTTTTTCAAGCTCGGGTATTCTTTCTGGCGGAACAACTTCGGCTAAGCCTGTCTGCAAAAGGCTCTGGGTGGTCCAATCTGCAACCATCCGTCCCAGAGGATTAAGCGACACATCTCCGGTTTGGTTCTGGAACGGCACCACAACCACCCGTTTGGCAACCTGTTTTGAAGCTTTAAATGGATGCACGAAATAAATCACAACAACTGCTCCGATGACCAGAACCGCTAATCCAACCAGCCATATTAGGCTCTTTCGGAAAAAGCTCGGTTGAGAAATGATTTTTGGCTCTGCGGGCAACGGTTGACTCACAATTACTTCCGGCACACGGTGCACGCGTGAGGTATCTTTCTTTAGCCTGCGCAGCTCGATAATAACGTCAGCCATCGATTGGTATCTATCGTCAGGAGTTTTCTCCAGCAAACGATTGAGAATGTGAATCAGGTCTGAGCATGTATCAGGCAAATACTTCTGAATCGGTTCCTCATTCACAATCGAATACATCATCGCTGCTTCATGATCTCCGCGGAAAGGAAGTTGTCCAGTGAGCATCTCGTAAAGAACAATCCCAAAGGAGAAAATATCAGACCTGGCATCGACCTCCCCTCCCTGGATCTGCTCAGGTGCCATATAGGCAAGCGTTCCAACCGTGCTGGAGGTTTTGGTAAGCTTAAGAGAACCTTTTAGCTTTGCCAGCCCAAAATCCATCACCTTGATCTGATTCTTGGAATTAATCATTATGTTATCAGATTTAACATCCCGATGGATTATCCCCTGGCTGTGTGCCTCCTTTAATGCCTCCCCAATTTGAATGGCATAGGTTATTGCATCATTCAAACTCAGAGGCTTGCTCTCAAACTTTTTCCTAAGTGTCACTCCATCCACATATTCCATCACGATGAACTGCTGTCCTTTTTCCTCTTGAATATCATGGATTACACAGACATTAGGATGGTTTAAAGCTGAGGCTGCCTTTGCCTCTTGCAAAAAGCGGGCTTTCTCAGCTTCACTGGCTACAAGTTGAGGTGGCAGAAACTTCAGGGCTAAAAGCCGGTCAAGCTTAATATCCTGGGCTTTGTAAACCACCCCCATTCCACCCTCACCTAACTTCTCTAAGATATTATAATGTGAAATTGTTTTACCGATCATGATTTTATTTTGTTTTTCGGTTAATCAATTCCTCAAACGCTGGATAACCAGCTAAATTTTTATACCAGGGATGCAATTTTATATAAGCCGGGGTTATAATATTATTCTTTACCAAAAATTCCAGCATACGCACTGCCTCTTGTTTTTGTCCGGTGAGCGAATAAACGAAACTAAGGGGTTGAACAATTTCCCAATAGAATGCCCATTCTATACTCAATAGGGATTCCCCCAGGCTACTCCGCACCCTCTCTGCCTGTTCCAGAGCTTTTCCGGATTCCCCTTTTAATGCAAAGGCTAAGGCTATTCTTAAACGACTGTAATATTCATCGGGAAGACCTTCAAATTCCTTGACTAAAGGCTGATTGAACCGGATGCAGGAATCTAAATATATCCCCGCCTGCTTTTTGTTTCCTCTCAAAAACGCCAGGTAAGCCATTTCCACAAAGTAATCTGACTCCGGGTTTTCACGACGAGCTTCATTTAAATAAAAAGAGGAGCTGTCCTCCTCTCCTGACAATATAAATATTCGCACCAAGCTCTCCATGGCATCGTTCGAGTGAGGATTTGTATTCAGCGCTTTGTAGGCCATTCTTTTTGCTTGCTCCAACTCACCCCAGTGTATGTGCCAATAACTCATTGCAGAGTATGTAAACATATTGGGAGGCTGAAACTCCAATGCTTTGTTAAAATACTCCTCTACCTTCTTCCTATCTCCCCAGAGTGAGTATAAGCTTATAAAACCCAAAAATAAATAGGCCTCAGTAGGTTTCACCTCCAACGCTCTCATTAAAGCACTCTCAGCTTTGGGATATTGACCAGTCCAAATATACCACGCTCCCAAAAGCCTCCAGGCTTCTCCATAGTTGGGATTGGCCTTGACCACTTCTTCTGCTTCTTGTATGGCATCTTCGGTTTTTCCCTCTGTCCAATATAGCCTGGAGAGCGCGCGATGCGCCTCAGCTAAATCCGGGTCAAGAGCTAATGCTTTTAATCCAGTTTTTTCAGCTTTTTCCAGCCAGGATTTCTTGGGATCGACACCGAACGACACAAAACTGGAATAACAGTCCGATAACCCTGCATAGGCTAAGGCAAAATTGGAATCAGCTTCTAACGCTTTTTCAAACATCCTGATTGCCAGTTGCATGCTTTCTTTGGTATATCCTCCACTCCAATATTCTTCGCGTCCCTGCAAGTAGTAATTATACGCCCGTGGATTCAGGGTGGGCTTCTTTTCAATCCTATCCAATTCAATCGGAGCAAGGGCAACCTTCAATGCCTGAGCTACCGCCTTAGCTACATCTGCCTGAATGGCAAACAAATCCTCCATCTGCCTATCGTAGCTATCTGCCCAGACGTGGAATCCATCACTGGCTTTAATCAACTGGCAGGTGATTCTGATTTTATCCCCATATTTGCGAACTGAACCTTCTATCACATAGTTCACTTTTAGCTTATCAGCTACCTCTTTAAGATTTATTGCTTTATTTTTAAACTGCTCAATATCGCTTCTCGAAGAAACCAGCAATCCCCCAATTTTGGATAATTGGGTTATAATATCTTCGGTCATACCTGCTGAAAAATATTCATCCCCTTTGTTCTCAGAGAGATTTTGTAAATAAAGCACTGCAACGGAAGGTTTCCCCTTAACGGTAACCATTCCTTTCTGCTTGAAAAATGCCAAGTAACTTACTAACAGTAGCAGAACCACTACGATACCTGCAAGCAACGGAACGACCCTCTTTTTTGCCACCTCCGGAGGCACGGCTGGCTGAGTTGTTACGGCAGTTTTCACATATTCCAGGCTCTTCTTCTCGTGCCTTAAATCTGCCAGTAAGTCATCTATATGCTGGTATCTTTCCTCTTTGTCTTTGGCTAATGTTTTAAAAACCATTCTCTCTAATTCAGAGGAAACCTGGTTGTTGTATCTGGCTACTGGTTGGGGCTGTTCATTTATGATGGAATAAATAATTGCGGCAGGATGTTCTCCTCCAAATGGGAGTTGTTTGGTTAAGAGTTCATATAAAACTACTCCAAAAGAAAAAATATCTGACCTGTTATCTACTTCTTCCCCTTTTGCCTGCTCTGGGGACATATAAGCAGCTGTTCCTAAAGTTGAACCGTCTTTGGTTAGATTAGTTATTCCTTTCAACTTTGCCAAGCCAAAATCCATTATCTTAACTAAACCTTCATTAGTTAGCATTAGATTTTCGGATTTTATGTCTCTGTGAACAATCCCCTTCTTATGTGCAGCATTTAGACCTTCTCCTATTTGGATGGCTATGTCTAATACTTCTTTTAAAGATAGAGTTTTTTCTTTCAAGAGTTCTTTGAGCGATTTACCTTCAACAAAAGCCATCGAGATGAAGCATTCCCCTTCGGCTTCGTCTATTTCATATATAGTGGCTATGTTGGGATGGTCTAAGGCAGAGGCAGCTTTGGCTTCATGCTCGAATCTGGTCTTGGCTTCACCATCACATAAAAGATGCTTTGGCAGAAACTTTAAAGCCACTATCCGATCCAGTTTTGTATCCTGGGCTTTATAGACCACACCCATACCACCTTCGCCCAGCTTCTCTAAGATCTTGTAATGTGAGATGGTCTTACCCAGCATTCCTTCTCCCTGATAGAGCTTTGAATGTGCTTTTAATAAAACGAGAAGTTTCCTAATTGTCAACTAAGAAAATAAAAAGGTAGTGTATTCAATTAAATGCTCCTATAAAAAATACCAGGGACAGAATCCACCTGTAGCGGATTCGTCCCTACAACAAAAATCCCACCTGGGGGGCAAGGTGGGAATACTGAGAAAAAGGGTGGAGATAAGCTCCACCTCTACACGACTTTAAAATGATTTTTACACTCAGGGCACTTTCTGTCATTCCCAACAATTCGATGTATCCTTATCAAATCTTTGTTCTTATCCCAACATCGAGAACAAAAAGGTCCGTCTTTTTTACCTTCTTTATTAATCCAATAAGAATTGTTTTCGTATATCAGATCTTCTTTAATTCTAAGTTTTTCTTTTAAATCTTTATTTTCATTTTCTAAATCAGCAATCCTCTTTTGCATTTCCAAGAGCTGTGCCTGTGCATCCAATATTTGCTTATATTGTTCAATTTTACCAGACTCTTTATAAAGATCAGCTGATAATTTTAATGCATCGAAAATTGACATAATTCACCATCCCTCATTCATCATTTCTTTTATATCTTCCATCTTCTATCTGTCATTTTATTGCAAGGCTACAGCCTTGCCCTACGATTCATATTCTTTTCCCTTGAACTTTTGAACCTTTGAACGCTTGAACTTTTATTCTACTTCTATTCCCTGTCTACTATATGCTGTCTACTGTCTACTCAACAGTAACGCTTTTCGCCAGATTCCTTGGCTGGTCGATGTCACATCCACGCAGGACTGCCATATAGTAGGCTAAAAGTTGTAAGGGGATGATAGCTAAAAGAGGAGTCAACTGTTCTAAGGTTTGGGGTATATAGAGCA
>Ga0315289_10011984_pt1 | contig 12256 bp, 11 predicted proteins | sample YL17G11_40_MG_FD_203452 | JGI IMG/M metagenome (GOLD analysis project Ga0315289, IMG submission 203452) | Sediment microbial communities from Yellowstone Lake, YNP, Wyoming, USA - YL17G11_40 | ecosystem: Environmental > Aquatic > Freshwater > Lake > Sediment | place: USA: Wyoming | collected...
CGTGTAGACCGTGCGCCAAACCTTTCAGTATCCTAGAATCGGATCGTCACCTCGAAACCTCGACAAACCCTTCTAGGACCCGCTAACTCTGGGTGTCTTTCAGTATCCTAGAATCGGATCGTCACCTCGAAACTGGTGCGGAACCACGAGTAGACCCCGTCTCTGCTCTTGCTTTCAGTATCCTAGAATCGGATCGTCACCTCGAAACTCGGTGGCATTGCTGTGGGGGCGCAGGATCGCGGAGGCTTTCAGTATCCTAGAATCGGATCGTCACCTCGAAACTTCGTAGGCTCGCAATTGGCGCACATCCGCAAATTATCTTTCAGTATCCTAGAATCGGATCGTCACCTCGAAACCTGGCAGACGCGGTGCGGGGGATGCCGGAAGGATACTTTCAGTATCCTAGAATCGGATCGTCACCTCGAAACGCGCGTGAGTTCAACGCCGAGGGGCACCGCCAACCGTGCTTTCAGTATCCTAGAATCGGATCGTCACCTCGAAACGTCCCCCACCCCACACAGTCAGGCGCTCAACCCGCCTTTCAGTATCCTAGAATCGGATCGTCACCTCGAAACGTCTTGGCGCTCGGTGATGCCGAGGAAGATGATCGCACTTTCAGTATCCTAGAATCGGATCGTCACCTCGAAACCCGCTCCTGCGCGCAGGTTCTGCGGCTCCTGGAAGGCTCACAGGCCGCTGCGCGGGCCTCCTGGGGCTTCCTGGCGCGTCGGCCCCACCGCTGGGCCCCTCTCCAGGGCGGGGTTTTCCGGGTTTCATCGAAAAGCGAATCTGGCGTCGAAAACGGCCTCATTTTCGGACGCCGGCCGGCATAGGCGACCTGCGATAGGTCATGTTTGGGTTGATTGTTGAAGCAGGTCGCGGTCTTCGGGGGTGGCTGCGGCTGCCATTTTCGGACGGCCAGTCCGCACTCGCCCGCTAGTCGTATGTCAGCGCACGCAACTCCACGTCGGCGCAGTAGCGTCGGTACTCGCAGTCCACGCAGCGATCGCGCTGGCGGGTTGGCTCCGGCATGCACTCGCTGGCCACCATGTGCCGGATGTCCTCGAGCGTGTGCACCACCCTGCGCTTGTCCAGGCTGTCCAAGGTAATCTCGCTGGCGCGCCGGCTCGGGATCAGGTAGAAAAAGGCGCGCTGCACGGGCAGGCTCCACGTCTCCTCGATCAGCAGCGCGTAGGCCGCCAACTGATGGCAGTGATTGCGAGCTGGTTTGCGCCGCGTGTTCTTGTATTCCACGGGGATCGCTTCGTCGGAGGTCAAAATCAGCATGTCCAGCAAGCCGGAGAGGCGCAGCCTGGGTGAATGCAGCGCGACGTGAAAGAGACGCTGGCCTTCCTGCAACCCGTATGCCCGCAGCGAGCGCCTCCCTTCCAGGTCCTCAGTGCGCGCGTGTTCCTGCTGGCCGTCCTCCATCTTGTAGGTAGGGCGACGCGGAACCGGTAGGCAATAAGTATAGTACAGAATGCGCTGGCAGTACAAAAACTGCTTGACGTCCGTAACCGTCAGGTACAGGCGTGCGGCGACCTGGCCGCTCATGACTTGCTCTCCGGCACCTCGCAAGCGCGGATGTCGATCTCCAACACCTGTCGCAGGTCGCGGTCGCAGATCGGATAGAGGCGCACATTGCCGGCCTTTTTGCCCATCTTGCGTTTCACCTTGAGCATGAATTCTTCCTGCAGGTTGCGATTCAAGTCCCCCAGGAAGGCCGAGTACTGAATGCGCAGCAGGCCATAGTCCTTGCAGAAATCGGCGATCTTGGTGCGCACCTTGTCATCGGGGATGTCATACACGACCAGGCACTTCATGCCACCTCCCCGCCCTCGACCGTCGCCTGCCCATCACCAGCCGCAGATGAAGGGTTTGTACGGCCCCTCGTTGCGCACAAAGGTCGCCAGGTGACGCGCCTGCCGCTGCAGGATAGTGCGCAGCTTGTGCTTCTGCTTCTCATAGCGCTCCCTGCCGTCGAGCCGCTCCAGCACGGCCTTGGCCAGGGTCCTGCGCACCTCCGGCGGCAGGCGACCTTCTTCATCCACCGCGCAGTGCACTCCCTTGTTGAACAGCCCGAAGACCACCCGATCCACGACCGGGGCGCGGAACTCTTCGATTACGTCTAGCACAAGGCTGGGCTTGCCCGGCCGGTCGACGTGCAGGTAGCCCGCATAGGGATCGAGGCCGGCCAGGAGCACGGCCGACTCGACCTGGGCGTAGAGAATGCCGTAGCCATAGTTGAGGCAGCAGTTGACCACGTCGCGCGCGCCCCTGGTCTCGCGCCCTTCCCAGTCCACCTCGACCAGCAGGAGCTGCCGCAGGGTTTGCCAGTACAGGTCCGCGCCGCGTCCTTCGTAGTTCATGATCTGCGCCCGCAGGTCGTCCACCTTGTCGCCGCGCAGCTTGCCCAGGGCATCGGCCAGCACCTGCAGGCCGATGGCGCCGTCCCGCGCCACGCGGTACAGCTCGGGAGCGGTTGTCTTGCGGTACTTGGCCATGTAGCGCAGTTGGTTGGCCTGGTTGAACAGCTTGCCGGTCGCAAACGTCAGCGCCAGGGTCAACCCCCGCCGGTCATTGTAGGCCAGCAACTGCTCACGGCGCGTGAGCACGGTGCCGCTCAGCGCGGGAGAGATGACGTGGGCGTAGGGATGGCCGCTGAAGGTGAGAAAAGTGATCTGGATGCCACGTTCGACGCAGGCCGCGATGGCGTCGCTGGAGACCGAGATGCCCTTGTCGGCCACCAGCACGGCGCGCAGGTGCAGCAGGGGCGCCTCGCACAGCAGATCTTTGGCCTTGTGCACTTGCAGACGCTCGGAGTGCAGCCCCAGGCGCGTGCCTACTTCGTGCAGCACCAGAGTCTCGTTGTCCTCTCCCTCTAGGCTCAAGCTTGTGCTCCTGTGAGTGTGTACCAGCCGCTGCCCTTGACGGCGTCCTTGCCCACGTGCGTGAACTGGCCCCACACCAGCCAGGGCAGGAAGGGCCGCAGGTCGCCTTGGTAGGTGGCCTGGCCCAGGAAGCCGCCCAGCGGCGTGTGCGCGTTGCGGCGCGTGGAGTAGCTGTCCAGCTCCACCCACTGCGTCCGATCTTCCGTTAGCTCTACCAACCGGGCCAGCTCCAGCAAGCCGCGGAAGTCCAGCTCCAGCGGCGTATCGCAGTAGGCGCGCGCCAGCGCCGAGAGCCTTTCGAACAGGCGCTGCAGCAGCGGACGGAACAATGGCCGGCGCACCAACACCCCGTGATCCACCAGGCGTGTGGGCGTGCGGAACGTCAGGCTGACCCCATCGCACGCCAGGTCGTCCACGGCGCGCGTGATTTGCTCGTGGGTAATGGGCACGTCGGGCACGCTGACCAGCGGGTCATCGCCGGACATGACCTGCTTGCGTTCGCCCGTGAGCGAGTTCTCGGCCCAGATCTGGCGCAGGGCAAAGGTGCCGCGTCGCCAGCCATTGGACTGGGTTTTGCTGCCCAGGCCCTCGCGCTGCAGGCCGTGGCTCGCCACGACCACATAGGGGAACAAGTTCAGCGCACGCGCAAACATGGTCAGGCCAAACTCCAGGGTCTGGCCGGGCGCGTAGCGCCACGCGTTGCCCACGGGCGGCTCGATGGTATAAGGGCGCGGCACGTCGGCCCCGCGCTGGGCCTCGTCGTCGACGGTGGCCAGCAGGAAGCTCACCGGGCAGCCGGCGTGCAGGGGGCAGGGCTGGCACGCGTCGTACTGGTGCTGCACACAGAACTGGTTGCGCAGCACGTGGAACAGCGCCCCGCGAATGGCCGAGCCCTGATGCTCGTTCAGTTCGATGGGCGTCTGCACCTCGGCCGCGAACTGCAGACGGTGGGCGGTAAAGTGGCGCATGGTCTCCTCTCTCGGCGATTGAAATCGCACTTGGAGGGCACAGACGTGCCGGCCGTCCGCCTACGCGGACGGGACGCCTGCCCTCCTCGCCCACGCAGGTGCGCCGGACACGCCGACTCCTCGTCCACGCAGGTGGACGACCGACCCCTGGCCAAGCCGAAATCGCACTTGGAGGGCACTGGAGTGCCGACCGTCCGCCTGCGCGGACGGGACGCGAGCCCTGCTCGTCCACGCAGGTAGACGACCGGCCCCAGGCCCTCCAAGCCCGAATTCATTCGGCGGCTGGCGGCTGGCCCCCACCACCGACTCCTCGTCCACGCAGGTGGACGACCGACCCCTGGCCCTCCAAAGCCCGAATTCATTCGGCGGCTCCTGCGGCTCCGGCGGCTCCCGCCTGCACCTCCTCAAACGCATCCTCCCACTCCGCGACCAACTCCACAGCGGCGTGGTGCGCCTTCTGTCCCTTCACGTAACCAACCACCTTGTCCACATCCCAGCGACTGACAGAAAAGGCGCCATAACTGCCCTGCCACTTGAAGGTGGCTTCTGGCTTGAGCGTCTCATTCACGAAATGCGACGACACGCCCTTGACCTGCTTGACCAGGTCAGCAATCGCGCTGGTCGATGGGATGGTGACGACCAGGTGCACGTGGTCGGGCATGCCGTTGAGCGCCAGCACCTGGCATCCCATCCCGACGGCCTCGCTCTCGATGTTGCGAAACACACGCCGTTCAATGTCGGCCGTGAGCAGGGGAAGGCGGTCCCAGGTGGCCCAGACCAGGTGGATGTAGAGAGCGAGCTTGTTGCGACGCATGGGTGGTCTCCTTTAGCCGGCGATTGAAATCGCGCTTGATGGGCCTTACGGCCAGCCGTCCGCCTGCGCGGACGGGAGTGCCCTATCATCACAACTGTAGCCCCAACTCGGTGCTATAGGGTGTTTCTACGATTCTCGGGTAGCCGTCCTTGCCCTCTCTCGTCAAACCCTTCTTCTCAAGAGCACTGAATTGGCCCCAACGAATCGGTACCAGCAACTGGCTCGCTGCCAAAGGTTCGTCCTGCCACATCCGTCTGTACTCCATCTCTTGAGACGCCGGCAGGACCTCGACGCTATCAAAAGCCCGATAGAACTCGGTCTCCAACTGCTGGTTCGAGTCAAATGCCCGCAGCGTGGCCAAGGGACCGCTGCAAAAGTCGTTGTAGGTCCGCTCATATTTCTGGCTCCAACGCTCGGCGATCTGATCCTGGTACACTTGATTCAGCCAAGCAGAAATGCCCTCTTCGTCAATCGCGTGGTCAGCACCACTCTCCAGTACTCTCAGCGAGGCCTGCACCAGGTCGGCTTCATAGATTCGCTGTCCGTCATCCGGCTTGGTAAACACATGCACTGGAGCAGTCTCCTTCGATCGTCGCCGGTTGACCCGTCCAAACCGTTGAACCAGTGCTTCCAGTGGCGCAGGATCGGTGTAAATGGTGTCAAGATCAATGTCCAGACTGACTTCAACGACCTGTGTAGCAACCAGTACGATTGGCCTGCGCGAGGTGGATTCGGAACCAGTCGCTTGACGAACCACACCCTCTTTCATCAGTCGGTCGCGTCCGTTGAAGCGACCATGCAGCAGTACCACTTCCGCCTTGCCTGCCAAACGCGTCGTTGCTTGATCATAGACTTGCTGAGCACGCTTGACCGTGTTGCAGCACACGAGCACAGACTGTCTCTCGCCTGCAACTTGCACGATTCGGGCAATCCAGCGATCCTCCGTCAGGTCGCCTTCCATCAGTCGCAGCGTATGACGGCGAAACCGCGCAAACAACTCGCTACTGGCCCGAATGACTGTATGCTCACCCAAAGCATCGGCAAGGCGCGCCTGCAGCAACCCTGGTAACGTTGCCGACATGACAAAGAACCGTGCTCCGAAATGCTGGCGCAGGTACTTGACCGTGCCCAGAATCATGGCAAGCCGCTCCGCCTCGTAGGCGTGGATCTCGTCCATCACAAACACCGCGTCAAAGTAGTCACTCAGCAGCGACTCATAGCCCCTGAGCCGGAACGGCCCCTTGAGCATTTGATATGGGCTGAGCACTCGTACAGGAAAGTAGTTCAACTCTGCGAGGTTCTTACCCCAGCGCGCCATCCGTTCCGCAGCCTGCGGGCTATAGTCTTGATCCAACAGACGCCGATAGAGAGCCAGTGTGCTGCGACTGTGCTCCAGCCCGACTTGCCGCGGAAAAGCTCCGCGTTCAGGATTGTTCAGCCGGTCATACATCGCATTCATGCTGGCCTGGTAGGGAAGCGCGTAGAACAAGCGCGGTACCGGGCGCGCGCTGGTGGCCTGGGCGCTTGCCCACAAGAGTGCAGCCTCTGTCTTACCACTGCCTGTCGGCGCGGTCAACACAGCCGATCCCACCGTCTCAGCGCATCGCCGCTGATGTACATACAGTGCTGTGGGTTTGATCTGCAGCCGAGCAAGCAGATCGGTTGGCCTGTCCGATAGCGGTTTGGGCAGATTGTCCGTGTGAGCGGAAGCCATGTGGTCAGATGATACGAGATGCCCCCGCAAAGCAAGGGTTCCGATCGTCATGGCTCGCTCTTCATGGCGATCGAGAGTTCGGACAAAGCGCACATAGGTCTTGAGCCAGAACGCTGCACGTTCTGCTCCTTGTTCATGCACAGCGCGCACGGCTTCAGTCTCTGGCAGTAAGGTCGGCGGTCTTACGCCGGCCTGGCCCAAGCGCAATGCTCCGATCCACGAAGTTGGGCACTCACTGAGCCAGCGCCACAACCCTTGCAGTGCTTCGTCGGGCAGTTCGGCGATGGGCTCGACGAGCACGTTTTCGTCCGAGAGCCACAAGCTGGAATAGACACACTTGAGTTCACTGGCATCGCGGTGGTGAGAAGCTATCGCGGCAGCAACCCATTGACGCTCCTCCTCGGACAGTCCGCTGGCGATCCAATCCAAGAACGCCAGGGAGATGACCTCATGGCGATGAGGCCACCTGGGACCGCCACATAGCGCATCCTGGAAACCCTGCGCTGCTTTGCCCCAGTCGTGCAGGAAACACGCCCAAAACAGACAGTGCCACAGCGACGGAGCGCCCAGCGCCTCCGGAAGGTCCGGACGCAGGCGGATTGTGTCGGATAGCTTCTCCAGCACATTCCAGGTGTGCTGCGCCAGGCTCTCCGCTTGGCCTGCCACGCCCTTCGCCGCACTTTTGGCCCAGACGTTGTCAAGCCAATCAGGCCACAAGCGGATGATCGTCATAGTCCCCCACAAACGTGTGGAAAAGCAAGCCCAGGTGGGCACCGTTGTCGTCGGGTGTTTCAGGATCAACCCAATAGCCGCTGCGCACTGGCAGGTTGGCAAAGCGTTTGAAGTCAGCACTGTGCACCCGCCGTTCGAGCACCACATACCGGGCGAACACCGGTGTGCGCCCACTTTCGTAGTCCAGGTAGCGCGGCATCAAGACCACGTAGCCCTGCAACGCCTGAAACGCCATGTGGTATGGCGCGAGCGTGTGTTCAAAGTACGCTTGCTCGGCATCAGCCAGGTCAACAACGCCAATGCTGGTGTACGTGAACAAGTCCTGCGAACGGCCCAGAACCACAGGGTAGTGCGGGCTGCGGAAGGCAGGCTCCCATTCCGGCTGGTTGAGGTAGAGCACCAAGCGAGGTCGGAACAGCATGGCACGCTTGAAGGGGTTGACCGCGCCTTCCAGTACTTTGGGCAGCGCTGTGCCCGGCAGCTTGCCACTAGAGGCACTCAGCACATGAACATGCTCCACATCGTCGAATTGCGCCTGGTAGGTAAAGTGATAGGCGAACTCGATGCCCGCTGGGTCCACCCAGTCACCCAACGCGCTGCAGATGTGTCCGTAGATGGTCGCCGGTGGCGGCATCGCGAAGGTAGGATGCACGCCTTGCATGAAATGCGGGTAGCGAAATGACGTCGTTAGCCCTTCGGCCACGATTCTGAGCACATGCATGGCAATGCTCCTTTAGCCAAGCCAGGCAGCGTGATCCGCCTTTTTGAGATCCTCGATCAGCGCAGCGAAGGCTTCGCGTGGGTGTTTGATTACGATGTGGCTGTCCTCTTTGGTGGCAGCGAACGCCTCGAGTTTGGCGCGCTCGTCGTCCAGATAGCCACGCACCCAGCCTACGTAGACGTCCGACAGAATCTCATCCTTGAACACTGCCAAGGCTTCCTTGAGCGCGTCAATCTTGATTTCGGGTAGGCCTCGTCCATTTGCGCCAACAATGTGACCGAAGATGTGATTGCCGCCTTTGGTCACGGCCATTACCACCAGGGCCGGCGCGACGTCAGTGTAGTGCAGCGTTTGCTTCGCTCCGCCATCCAGGACAGCCAGCCCCTCAAATAGCGTGGTGATGCGCTCAAGCCGTTGACTAAGTGGGAGGCGATAGGCCATCTCCTTCTTGTCGCCCTCTCGTTTCGCCAAGTCCTCCAGGTCACCCTGTTGTGCCTTTTCAATGCGTACCCTATCAAGGTTGCGGAAACCGGTCTTGCTACGATACCAGAACGTACCACCCACGTGAAGATCCAAGGAGAAGAGCCCCTTCAGCGTCGCGCGGTAGAACTGATGGCGGTGAATGACTGGGAATTCGTCGACTTCGCTCGTGCTCTCTTGCCTCGCCATCACGCCAAAGTCCTCAGTGAGGCTGACTGGAGCGAGTGATACCAGCGTACTCACCCTGAAGGGAGAGACTCGGGTCACCGTCTTCTCTTGGCCCTTTGCGTCAGTCTCCAGTGGTGTCAGCCCTTGGTACTTGGGGTCGCTCTGGCGAGCTTTCTTGGCAGTCGGACTCGTCGCCGGAGAGCGCATGTACCCGAACAAGTCGTCGTCCCAGTATTCGATTGGGTCAGCAGCAGTATATGCAATGTCAGTTTCGCGGTACACTGGCGCTGCCTTCCACTTCGGCTGAGTCTGCCCAAGTGTGGTTCGCAGCCAATACCGAAACGCCTGTGCGGAGACGTAGGGGAAGGAGCCTTCCTTTGTGCGGATCGCTTTGACCCCCACCGCGTTCTGATCGGCCTCACCGGGAATCTGCCCCATGTTGTTCAGGGCTGAAGCTGGGGCATCAATTAGCATCAAACCAGTCACAAATGCCATTCGAGTCCTCCTCTGATCGGTCATGTGCGGCTTCAAGCCGCGGTTTCCTGTTCCTCAAGCGTTTCGGTTGCAAGGTCCGCATTGGTGGCCAGCCAACGCTTGTCTACCAGTCTCTCGATTATCCTTATCACCATCAGATCGCGACCCCACTTCCATCTGTCTCCCATCAGGATGCCGTCCTGTTCCGCTTCGAACACCTGGTAGAATTGCTCGAGCGTAATCAGCGGGTGGTTGTTTTGTTCGGCGCACCGTCGGTCCGCCCTTAGTAGAGAGGTCCGGAAGTAGTCATAGCGTCGTTCAGTGGAGAGGACGCGAAAGAAATCCTTTCCTCCCGTTTGGACAATGTAATCCGCCAGACGATCACCCAGCTTCTCAATCTCGTCAATGCATTGTCTGTTCATTCTCATCACCTTCTCCAGGAAGAGCCTCGTTAGTTTCCACGAAACGAGTCCGATTTCCTCCCTAAATGAGTAAGTACGAAGCAAATGCTTTCGTACGAACTCCCGCGCGTTCGATGGCAATCCAAACAAGTCTTCATAAAGTGAGTTCCACTTGCGTCGATTGTCCTCTTCATCCTCCTTCGCCGTCTGGCTCTTGGGCTTTGCGGTGTGCCACGCACTTTGGGCAATGGCAGTCCACTGGCTGTGGTATTTGGGACTGCGGGCGAGACTCAGGAACTCGATCAGTTCCAGTGGCAAGTGGTATATGTCTAGAGCGACGGATTTCCCATTGTTAAGGTGATACGCCGTCACTGAACAGGGCCGAAGATCGTCGATCATCTCCTCTCTTCGTATCTGTATGTCTAGTAGTGTCTTAACAAGTAACGTCTTCGTCGAGAAGGAGGCCTCTTTGAGTTGCTCGCCATCCTGCTGGTGAGCTAACAGAAGAGCTTGCTGGTTCTGACGCCAGAACTCATCTGCGAACTCGAACATCAAATCCTCGTTGTCAGAGTGTACGGCAAGTAACCGACCAGCACATTTGGCGCAACCAAGGGGGAATGTTTGGATGCACAGCAAGGCTTCTCCAGAGACAGGCACGCCAGGGTCACCGCCTGGATGGAAGTTGATAACATCCTCACCTGTGAGCATTGGAATGTGTTGACGAAAGGCGCGCCCTAAAGGCAACTTGTCAGACAGCGCCAGGCCGACCGCAGGATATCCGGTGAAAACACACTTCTCGTTCAGCTTCGGTGTACCGCTGCGATACCCGCGGAGTAGGCGCTTTGCATAGTCTGCTCGTTTCTCCGGCTGAGACTCAAACCCATACTGGGCAAACCAAGAGTTGCTGGTGAAGGCCACGGTAAGAAAAGCTTTCAGCGGCTTTCGAGCGTATTCCCGTTCGATGAAATCCGCCACCTTGTCCAGGTCCGCTTCGGTTATGGAGGCCAGGTTAGACTTGCCGACGAAGGCCGCAATCGTCGCCGCACCTACGTCCACCAATGGGTGTCCCGTGTATTTGAGCATCTGCACCTCCTGGTCAATAATCCCTTTGTCTGCTCACCAGTTCCTTAACCTATTGACTCGCTCTCCTGTACAATTCTGCCGACTGCCGCGCTTCGCGTGCAATCTCGGCCCGCAACTCCTCTGGCTCCAGCACTTCGCAGTCCTGCCCCCAACCTCTGAGCCATGGTTTCATCTCCAGCGGCATGGCCACGCGCACGCTCAGGATGCAGCCGCCGTCATCGCAGTCCTCGAGCACCTGGCTGGGGTGCCAGACGCTCTCCTTGACGCGGCGCGTGACGCGCGGCGAGAAGCGCAGGCGCACCGTCACCGCTTCGGGGCCGTACATCACACTCCAGGCGCTGGCCAGCAGACGGGGGCCGTCGAAATCGACAGGCAGCTCGAACGTCTCGTCGGTCAGCTCGGCACGCTGGATGCGCTCCATCTTGAAGGTGTGGACGTCATTGAAGTAGGAACTATGGCCGATCAGGTAGGTGGAATAGCCTTCGCTGGAAGGCTCGATAAAGTAGGGACATACCAGGTACTCGTGCACGTGCTCGCTGTGGCCGGCCTGGTGCCAGATGCGCACCTGGCGGCCTGTGGCCCAACCGAGGGCCACAACCTGGAAGACGGCGTCGAACTGGGGATTGTCCGGCTTGAAACCCAGCGCCTGCACCGAGCGCTGCACGTGCGCGGCGATGGATTGCGGCAGCACCTGCGCCAGCTTGGACAATGCGGAGACCACGTAGGGGTTGTGCTGGTCGCTGTAGCGTGCCAGCAGGCGCGCGGCCAGGTAGAGCGAGGTTGCTTCGTTGAGATCTAGCACCAGGGGCGGCAGGAAGTAGCCCTCGAGCACGCCATAGCGCTGCGCCTCTTGCCACAGCGGCACGCCCGTGCGCTCCAGCGACTTCAAGTCGCGCTGGATGGTGCGCGTGGCCACGCCGCATAAGCGCGACATCTCGCGCACTGTCACCCCGCGCGGGTGGCGGTACAAGAGGTGCGTCAGCTTGCTCAGACGCTCGGCCTTCTTCAGGCTTTCTGGTTCCGGCACGTCTCACCTCGTCGCGAGAGTTGCCTTCATTATACACTTGTGCTGCGACAGGGTGTGTCGCACGAGCGAGTGCACTTCCACGACTATCTACGCTAACGCCGGTCCCGTGACAGTCAGGCTCCGCTGGCCCAGTCCGACCGACTCACCGCCGCAGCCCTCCTACGCCAACAACTCTACCGTGTCCCGCGCCCACGGCATGTGCTGCTTGCGGTGCTGGCGCGGCCAGGGTGTCGCTCACTGGCCCAATCGCACCTCGTTTGCACTTCCAGCACTTGGCGGCTACAATGGGTTCATCCTGGTTCCGCCACTTGTGGCAAAGGGAGACTACAGTATGACCAAGCCCTCGAACAAGGATGCAGCACGCGCCCTGCGTGAGCAGGGGGCCCACTACGTGGTGGGCACTCAAGGCCAACCCGTGGCCGTTCTCCTGACGCTTGAGGAGTATGACCGTTATCTCGACCTGCTGGACGACGAAGCCGACAGCCAGGATGCCGACTTGGCCGCACGCCTGCAACAGGCCTCCGTCCGGACTCCTCGTCAGAAGCGGCTGGACTTCCGCGAATACCTGCAGCGGCGCGAGGCATCCGATGGCCAGGTATCGCGTTGAGCTTCTCGATCACAAAACCCAGCAGCAGCTCGCCCGTATCCACGAACCGGATTTCCGCCGTGTAAGCGAGGCCATCCTGGCTCTGGAAAATGATCCCCGGCCGCCAGGGTGCCGCAAACTGCGTGGACTCGATGGTTGGCGCATCCGCATTGGCGGCTGGCGCGTAATCTACCACA
>Ga0315289_10011986_pt1 | contig 12255 bp, 10 predicted proteins | sample YL17G11_40_MG_FD_203452 | JGI IMG/M metagenome (GOLD analysis project Ga0315289, IMG submission 203452) | Sediment microbial communities from Yellowstone Lake, YNP, Wyoming, USA - YL17G11_40 | ecosystem: Environmental > Aquatic > Freshwater > Lake > Sediment | place: USA: Wyoming | collected...
AGGGGGCAAGGGGACAGGCAATGCTGCTTCAACTCGAGGCCGGCTGCTGCTGCAACCGCTCGGGCAGCGGCTTGCCGCAGATGAGTGACGTCCCTCATTTAACATCCAAGCGCTTGAACAAGCACAACCGCTGCTTAAGCACACGCCACAGGAAGAGCGGATTACCGATGAGGTAACGTTGCCACAAACGACGGGGCTCAATGATAAGTCGTCCTAGCCATTCCAGGCCATGGTCGGTCATCCAAGAGGGGGCACGGCGAAGTTCGCCAGACACATAATCAAACACCGCTCCGCCTGTGAGGGCTACATTAGCCTCAAGGCGGTCCCAGTTTTCCATCAACCATCGTTCCTGTAGGGGCATTCCGAAACCGACAATAAGGACATTAGGCCTGGCATCATTAATTTTCTGGATAACAGCGCCATTTTCGGGACTGCCGGGTGTTTTGTTGAAGTAGCCGTGATGTACCCCAACGATGCGGAGCCTAGGGAAGCAGTTCTTCAAGCGAGTTGCAGCTTTATCGGCCACACCTGGGCGAGCGCCCAAGAAGAAAAAAGAAAAGCTGCACGATTCCGCGAACTCAGCTAGTTGCCATATCCAATCAGCATAGGTGATGCGCGGAGGAATACGATAACCCAAGACGCGAGCACCTAACCTAACACCTGCGCCATCGCAGAAGACAATATCTGACTGGTTGAGGAAGTTACACAGCCATGGATGTTCGTGGGCAAGATTCAGACAATGGACATTGGTGTTTAGAATAAGCATGCGTCTACCAGTCTCAATGCCGGCCTTCATAATATCATGTAGACTTACCATATCCAGTGGGTAAACCTTAACTCCCAGGATTTCGACTGGTATTATGTCAATGACTTTCGTTCGATGGTGATCAGTCAGCATGTCTGTGCTTTTCTGCCAGAATAGACAACATCAACTCTTCATAACGTCGGCACATAACATGTTCAGGGAATTGGGACTGTACCCGCGCATACCCCCTCAACCCCATCTCTTGCCGAAGGGCCTCATTGCTCAACAGCAAAAGGATTGCTTGTGCCAGCGCGGTAGCATCCGCTTTAGGTACAAGCAGACCAGTCTCCATGTGAACTACTACTTCACGTGTTCCACCCACATCTGTAGCAACAACGGCCAGCTTGGCTGCCATAGCCTCCAGAATAACGTTCGGCAAGCCCTCGTACAGCGAAGGCAACACGAACAGGTCTGATAGGGCAAGCAACTGAGGCACATCAGCACGAGAACCTAACATACGGAAATGAGGAGACAAAGCAGACTGTTGAATAAGATATTCGATGTTGCCTCTATCCTCACCGTCTCCAATGACCATAAAGACCACATCAGGACAAATCGCCAAAATCTGGGATGCAGCCTGAATCAGAAAAGCATATCCTTTCTTGGGGTGCAGACGGGCTACTGTAACCAAAACAGGAACTTCCTTGGGAATCTGCAAAGAATTTCGTAGATCATCTAAATCTTGCGCCGACCAACGTGTTCGGTCAAACTCTGCCAGATTAATCCCATTCGGGATGACTCCGACTTTTTGCGGCAACATACCTTGAACTTCAATACAGAATTGCCGTGTTTGTTCGGACACTGCTACCATCTTGTCCACAAGGCGCGAATTAACTAACCACGCATCCAGGCGCAAGAACCATTTTGGAAAATCGATTAAGACACCGCGTTGCGAAGAAACACGCACTGATACGCCAGCAAGCCAAGCGACCACAATACCCAGTACGTTGCTGTAATGAGTTAATGTCTCAACTACCTGAAACCGCTCATGTCGAAGCAACCAATATAGCCGCCATAAGGCACGGGCTGCTCTTAAGCTATTCATAGTGCGAGAGCCGCCGGGAATTCTAGCCTCCAAATTCAAGATCTTATAGGGTTCTCGTTGACAAACCTCCTCCATCAATCCATATTTGTCGTAAAAAAAACAGAGCGTTACAGCATATCCTTGCTCGTGAAGATAACGAGCCTGCATAAAGGCATTTTTTTGCGCACCAGCGCGTTCCAGTTGGGTAACAAGGATTAATATTGAAAAGGGCTTACTGCTGTTGTATGTAAATAATGTATGTAATGTCGACATAGTTCAGGTCCTAACAGCTATAACACTTTTGGTGAGTCCCAGAAATTTCTCTTGAATCACTTCAGCCTCTGAAAAGAGCGCCTGCAGCTCTTGTGTATCTAACAGATAAATAGTATCAACTTCAGACAGATAACAGTTACGTTTTTCGGTAAGAGGCGTCCAGTAAGCCGCAATTAGTCTCCGCAAAGCGCGAGGCATTTGGTGATAAAAGAGGCCATAGTAGTGAGGCTCGACAGGGAAATATCTATATGGTGTCTGTACCCAATACCGCCTAGCAACCCTCTTTATCTCAGCAGCAACCTTAGGTTGATTGTCACGCCCAACATGCTCAAGGAGAGAATTGGAATAGGCCACATCAAAGGATTTATCTGGATAAGGCAAGGCCGTGTCCTCTTGACGTAAGTAGAAAATATTCCCATCCCCCCATTGGCCCTCGCGCAAGGGACTCAATGCCACGCAAATTACACTGCCTTTGTAACCCAATTCTACCCAGTCATCAGGCAAGCCGCCTACATCCAGAATTCTGGCCGAGAGAGTAATCTGCATAAGCTCGAAAAAGTGCTTGAATCGCTTCCGTCTAAATCGATTCATACCACTCCTCCTTTCTGGGCAATCAAAAGAATTCCGCCAACGCCAGCGTGGTTGGCGAGTTTGTCTATCGCCTTTAACAGTCTATTGGCCCCAAACTTTACAGAGTATCTGCCAGTCTGCACTTTCAGAATGGTAAATCCTGCTATTTGCACTAACTCAGAAAGGGTACTCCGGGTAAAATAGTAGCAATGAGAGGAGATAAAATCTCGGCGCACTAACCACGTGAAACGAGTGAAACGATAGACAATAATTCTTGGATTGTCGAAGCTAGGGACATCAATGAACAACCATCCCGCCGGCTTCAGGTGCTTGTAGGCAAAGGACAGGACTTCAAGAGGATTTTCCATATGTTCCAGCACCTGTATGAAAGTTATGGCTTCAAAGCTACAATCTGGGAACAATTCCTGCTTGTAAGGCGACGCAAGCACTTGGGCTCCTGAACGCTTCCTAGCAAAAGAAGCTCTCAGTGGATCAGGCTCCACCCCGCTTGCATCAATACCCAAATCTCTCAAGGCCGAGATGAATTCTCCATTACCGCACCCTACATCCAGCAACCTGTTACCATACCCAAGAAGACGCCCTATCTCCTGCAGGATATCAGACGTTCGGGTGAGCCTATCTTGATCGAAGCGAATCTCACGCTTACTCAGAGAGATTCTTCGTTCATAGTATGCATTTACGGTGTCAAAGGATTCATCAAGTTTGGCTAATGCTCCGGCGCAGTCTCGCTGTCGAACCAGGCCGCACCGGACACAACGGATTATTTCAACCCACTCGTTAACAAAGACCCGGTTAAAGTCGTGTCCACCACATAGAATGCAAACTGTCATATGATTCTCTCAAGGATATCAAGCATTTGGCACGCCACTCTATGCCAGTTAGCCTCGACCTCGACCCTGCAGCGGGCATTCTGACCTAGTCGTTTTGCTAACTCGCGGTCACTCAGCAATCTAATCAACGCACTGGCAGTTGCCTCTAGATCATTGGGATCTACAAGTAAACCAGTTGTGCCATCTATCACCGTGTCTGTTGTACCACCATGACGACCAGCAATGACAGGTTTTCCACACGCCGCTGCTTCCAGCAATGTCAAACCGAACCCTTCTACTAAAGGCCCTTCCTGTCGACTAAGCATGGCATAGACATCGCAAGCGTGGTAGTAAGCTGGCTTTTCAGCCTCACTTATATATCCAGCAAACACGACATGGTTCTCGAGACCCAACTCGGCGGTCAGTCTACGCAGGCGCTCTTCATCTGCTCCTGTACCCGCTATAATATATACAACCTCTGACACTGATCGTAGAACTATGGGTAGCGCTCTCAGAACAGTATCATGGCCCTTACGCGGGGTCAACCTGGCGAGCGAGAGGATAGTTTTCTTGCCAGCTAAGCTATGGCGCTGAATGATCATATCGCGCTGAGCAGGGTCTATGTGCCATTTAGCTGGATCGACCCCCAACAGCGTCACTCTTACTTTGTGTTCAGGAACCCCAAAATCCGTCAACAAGCCTTTGGTGTAATGGCTAATGCTCAAAACTGTACTGGCGTTACTGTAGACTTGTCGAGCTAAAAAGCGACTCAGGGCATTGCGGTCAGCCAATAGAATATCGGATCCATAAGCAGACACCACATAGGGCAAGCTGAACCGGGAGGCGACGCCAATCACTACGAGACCTGTACGCCAATCTGAAGCCCAAAGACAGGCTGGCCGATACATACAAGTGTACTTTGCTAAAGCACTGAGTCGAACCAGATGGCGGACGGGACGCAACGGATGCTCCCTGATCCAGTGTATGGGAAAAATCTGCGTTTTGTCAAGAGATGGATCTACAGGAGTTTTACGTGCTGCAATGATAGCGATCCGTTGACCCAAGCCACTGATAGCCCGCGCCAACTCATAGCAATAGGTGGCAACACCACCCACTGCTGGATAAAACTCATTGGTAATCAAGAGTATGCTCTGCACCGGGGCATCCATAGCTCACTATCAAACTAATGCTCGTGGCGGATATCTGTCCATTTGAGGGGCGGAGAAAACAATCGATCTACCGCCTGTCTGCAACTTGAGAGCATACATCTGCAATCGCCCGTGAAATTAAGGGCCAAGAAAACTGTTGCGCTAGCTGCAATGAAGCGATCCCGATGGCAGTCCGACGCTCAGCGGAATCCACCAATTCGACCAAAGCCCGAAACAAAGCAGTGCCGTCCTTCGGGGGAACCAAGATCACGTTCTGACCTGACTTGAAAATGGGGGGGATTGTTGGGCTGCTCGTAGAAACAATCGGTAGCCCATGGGCAAAGCCAACCATTGAAGAGGTACGACGAGATGAAATTCCATCATCGTAGGGCACAACGTATATATCCGATGCAAGAAGGTACTCTGAGATCTCGTTCTCAGTGCAATCTCTGGTCCAGATAATATGATCCTCAATTCCTAATTTTTCTGCAAACATCGCGAGTGATTTGCAATACGACTCAGCAGTTGGTCGCACATGCCCAAAAATCAAAAGTCTAACATCACGCCCCGAGTCAAGTAAGAGGCGCATCGCTTTCAGCAGAGTCTCCAGGCCTTTTCCCTGGTAAATCAGGCCAAAATGGCTCAGCAAGACTTCATCTTGCGAGATGCCTAATCGAGCCCGAACCCCAATCCGGACATGTTCTCGACGACCCCATAGTTTGTCAGAAGGAAGAATATTCGCCCCTACTGGTACACAACTCAACTTCCTTGCGGCTGGGCCATAGAGTCTGAGCAGCTCCGAAAGATGGTGTTCATTAGTCACGATAATATGATCGCTACACGCAGCCAATAGCAAGGCACTCAATCGTGTAGGTGAAACAGGAGAGGGGTTGGCAATGCTATGGAACGTTGTCACTAACTTTCGAGATTGCGATTTGGTAACAATCGGCAGCAATGCGTTGAAGAAAGACCATCGCTTACCATACATATTTGGCTGATACTGAAGGCTGACAAGAGAACACCTCTGGACATCCAAGAAAGAGCGAACGACCTTCAGTGCAGCTGTATTCCAGTTTCTAATCAACGGGAACACTGCCAAGTTTGGGTCGAGGACACGAGGGCCAGTATATAGAGTCGAGGTCAGGATCACAATCTCGAAGCCCAGCGACACTAGGCCACGAGATAAATGGATAGTATAGTCTCCTATCCCACACTTCTGGCCCGACCGTTGCGGTGGAAACGTGCTACAGATAACACATACTTTCATTCTTTCGCTCTTTCATTCCACCCCTTCTGATAATATCTGCCTGTGCCAGCGTCAAACCCACCATCACAAAATAGAGCCGTCCAACTTGCGTATATCCTCCGAACGCATACCCACCATACAGGATTGAGAGTGTAGAGACCATGGCAAAGATCCAAAATGCCATTGCCAGGCCTCTATCACTAATCCGCAATCGCTGGTACAATCTGAGCCCCTCATGTAAGTAGGCCAGTATGAACAGGACAAAGGTCAAAGCACCCAGAATACCAGTCTCTGCCAAGATCTGGAGCCCTGCATGGTGGACATTGTAGCTATGATCTGGCCCAATCCGGAGAAAGGTCTTGGCTTTCTGATCAAGATAATCGGGCAGTAACAACTTGAAATTATCCTGTCCTACACCCACCAGTAGTCTATCTTGAAACATGTTCAGAGCTGCGCGCCATACATAGAAACGAAAACCGACAGTCGTTCTACCAGGCTCGCGAATCTGTTCCCAAATCGACACGATACGTTCTCGAAACACACCACTAGCCAAGATTATCACTAGTGAGACGCCGACGGTGAAGAGCAGCAGCGCTACCCTGCGTTTCTGAATCCTCAGGGCAGGTATGAGGGACAACAGTGAAGCAATCACGCAGTCAACCCACGAGCCTCGCGTGTTAGAGGCCAATAATCCTATCACTATAACACCTAAAGCAAGAGCGTATAGCCAGAAGTTTGAGCGCTTGGAGCTGTACAGCCACAAGTTGAAGATGATAATGTATCCTACTGACAAGTACCAACCCAGTCCGTTTCCTAAGGTGCCAGTAGCCCGGGCAAAGAAATCACCTCCTGACTCTGCCGCTACATAGAGCACCCCCCACCTCATCAGATACTGTATTCCGCCAAGCAGACCCTCGAATACCATGAAAACCAACAGGAAGGTTAGAATCTGGTGCACATGCCGGTCTTTATATGCTACTAGACGCGTCGTATAGAGACAAAGAACTGAAGCTAACAGATAAGTCAAACCAGGCCGGGCCACTTCCCTGTGTACGCTAGCCAGTGCACAACACACATTAGTGACCAAATATAGGGAAAGGGCAAAATCTACCCATCGCATCCGAATCTTCCGTTTTCGCAGCACTAATGTATAGAACAATGCCAGGCTAAAACTGCCTACCATAACGGCGTAGAACAGCAGACGATTGTAGCCCAAAATCCGAAGTTGGGTAGCCTCTCGCCAACTTAGAAGAGACTCGTACAAAATAACTGCAAAGACTAAGGTGACCGGAAAGCGAATTGCTGTAATGAGGAAGGCTATACTCCCTAATGCTACCGTCACCAACGCGACCCGATCTTCAGGGATCAAAGTCATCATTACAGGCGCTAACAACCCAGAAACAATAGCCATCAGGAGAATGACTGCGTTAGGCAGCCATTTCCCATTTTTACCTAGCTGTCTGCGGGTATCTTGCGCAACCTCTATCATTACTCAGCCCTTAGCCATTTTGAGACTATTTGTCTATCGCCATGTTATCGGGGGAACAATTCTTTTGGAAGACTGCAATAACGCATACTAGGAAGTGCTGCCCATACCGGTGTTCTAGATAGTCCCACCCAGCATCCAAACACTTTCCGATCCATCGAACTGCCTTGACCCTGGTGGCTAAGTGAGACTCGGAAAGACGACGCGGCAAATCACGCAGCCATTGGTATCGATATCCTGTCCTATAGCCAACAGCCCAGAGCCAATTTAACCCTGCCTTCTTACCCAGTCTTTGGAGTCCACGAACGGAAAATTCAGTCTCATATCCCCAGGGCCACTGATCTCGCCACATCAAGATATGCTTCTTAATCGTATACCAATTATACTTCTGGGGTACATCGATTACCAGATATCCCCCTGGGTGTAACACACGGACCTGTTCGGACATGACTCGGCCAAGTAGTTCATCGTCGAAGTGCTCTAATACACCCTGGCTGAATACGATGTCAAAAGCCCCATCGCGGAAACTCATACAACTGGCATCACCTGTGACCAAATGGATGATCCGGTGGAAGTACTTCGCTATGGCTATACCAGTTTGCACTGCTTCCTCAGTTAGGTCCACTGCATAACATGTTGCTCCCATACGATCAGCCACGATATATGAGTCTATAGCCGAGCCACAGCCAATTTCTAAACAATGCACAGCGTATTCTGTTCCCTGTCGGTCTTTAATGAGCTGAGCCAGTACCTGATACAATGGTTGGCGTGTGTCCAGATGTCGCTGAATATCAGCGGAATAATCCTCGCGTATCAACCACTCTCGCCAGATTCTCTCGTAGGTGCGTGGTGCCATCAGAGCTATTATCCGAACCGAAGTTAGCCATTCATGCTGCGGAGCTAAACCAGGTAGCTATGGTTGCTAACCGAGGGCTGATTCGCCCAAGCATCTCACAATCTTCTGCTGCTAATGGCTTCCACCACATCAATGCCAATCCTATAACTAGGCCATAGGCACTGCCCACTCCTAGCAGTTCATACCAAGTCCGAGCTGGCACAGGAAATAGTAGAGCTGCGCCTATGAACATAGCAGCCACCGTCTTTAGAGAAAAGTCCCAGGGGTACTGCTGTGGGCTAAATCGTTGAAGCGCCAAGAACTCCAAGGATATACCGAGGAATGTAGCAACTCCAGTGGCAATCACGGCTCCTACAACTCCGTGCAGGCTGATCAAGAACACACCCAAAATCACATTTACCACTCCGGAAATAGCTCGAATTATCAAGCCCTCCCTTTCTCGCCCCACTGTGTACAGAGCCATCAGATGTAACCCGCCTCCCAACAGACCAAAAGGGATCACTGTTAGTGCTACGAATAGGCGCAGGACTAGTGCACTGAAAACATATTCAGGGCCATACAATAGTGTTATGATCTGGGGTGCATACCATCCTAGGAGTAAATACGAAGGTACAACGAGAAGAACAGACAGCTTCATAAAGGTGCGCCATCCGCGTGAGAATCCCTCTTCCCCCTCACGTGCGTACAGGGTTGAAAGAGATGTGAGAACAACCTGCGCCCCTACCGTGATCACGCCAATAAGCTTCCAAACCAAAGCTGTACCCACCTTATAATAGGCCACAGAGCGGGTCCCCTGCACAATATATCCTAGCAACAACACATCACTTTGCTCAGACAATAGGAACGTAATCGCAGCCGCAGCCCAGGCAGAGAGTCCGAATTTTAGCACAGGCTTAAACTGGTTCGCCCCCCACTTCTTGCCCTTTCTCGTATTGGCACCCTGATAGGCCAGGGCATAGACTAAAGCACCTGAAACCCAGGCAATGCAAGTTACTATCAGCAATGACTGCAGGGAAATGTTCTCGAGACCGGAAAGCCAGAACACGGCTCCGATGACAATAACCTGTTGCAGGGTATGAGAGAGAAAGACTGTCCCGATGTCAATCCGAGCGATATAGAACGACCAAAACAGATTGCATGCCTGAGTAAGCAACAATAGAACCAGTATGTAGTTCACGTACGGTAGCATCTCGCCGTGCTTCAACCAACTAAACAAGGAAGGAGCAAACAGTGCCACTACTAAACTGACAATCAACGCTAGCCCCATTCGAATCACAAGCAGGGGAAGAAAGAAACTGGAGATCTGCACGGAATCAGAAATCAAGCGAGGTAGATACTTGTTCAGTATCTCCGAAAAGCCTAAAGAAATACCTAATCCAACAAAACCGATCCATCCCAAGATCAAAGAGTAACTCCCAAATCCGTCGGGTCCCATCCGTCGCGTCAACAGAACCGATATCACAAAAGATAAACTCACCTCTATCAATTTGGCAATCTGACTTTTGACTATTCCCTTGCCTAGCATAGATAGCAACTCCGGGCCGTTCTGAGTATTATGCTTGCCATCATCAACTCACCGTTCGTTATGAGATTTCTCATTCCTGAAGCAAAACAGCCAAAATGCCGCGCACCTGCTCATCGTCTGGATCAAGGCGTAGTGCCTCTTCATATGCAGCGATTGCCTTGTCAATCAACCCGGCATCTTGACATATGTCACCTAAAAACCGGTAGGGCCACTTTCGATATGAGTCGTCAGGCCACAGAGTAATGGCTTGTTCGATCTCTTCTTCGGCCAAAGCCACGTCATCATACACCTGATAGAGTGCGTTTCCTAACCGCAAGTGCGCCCAATGATGCCGCGGATTCAGTGCGATAGCCTGTCGGTATTCCTGAATTGACTCGTAGAGATCACCTCCCTGCCAGTCATAAACCTCCCCTCGCTTATAGTGGCAATCTGCTGCTTCCTGAATGGTGCTGAAATCATCTGCCTCCAGGGCCACCTCGTAAGCTGCCAGCGCATCATCCACCTGCCGGGGCTCTAGCCGTGACTGATAGATTACTCCCACCCGGTAGTATGGACTGCTCCGACCTACATTGGCAAAATTGTCTGTCTCAATCGCCCGCTCGTACGCTCTCAGTGCTTCCCTCCACTGCCCCTGCCTCTCATGAGCCAGCCCTGCATAATACCATGGGTCCCCCCACTCTGGTTCTGCCTGCGCTGCCCGCTCATACCACGTCAGTGCTTCCCCGTATCGCTTGGCTTCCCATGCCTTCTCCCCGCGCCGCATAAATTCCCAGGCCACGTTTCCAGCGCGGCGCCAGACAGCCATGGCCTCACCCTCCCGTCCCTGGAGGGCCAGAGCAAAACCCAGCCCGCGCCAAGCAGATTGGTCCTCGGGTGCATAGGCTACGGCTCGCTGGAACAACTCTTCCGCTCGCGTCGCTACCAAGGATGCTGGCCCGTTCGGCGCAGCAACCAGGGCCCGCGCCAGTACCACCATCCCCGCGTTGCTCCAGGCTTGACCAGGCAACGCTGATCCGCACAACACAAAAACCAACAGAAGAGTAAGGGTGAACCACAATGGATATAGCTTGGTGCAAAAACTAGTCTGTTTTTGCATCCAATCGTAGAGCTTGCATTTACTCACCTATAGTACTCCATCAGCTTAGCTCAGAGAAACTACCGGAAAACGCAGTGCTCTATTCTTCCCTAGCGTTGACAGGCCTCTAGCCCTTCAGTCGCCTCTTCGAAGTCAGGATCCAGCTTGAGAGCACGTTCAAAGTAAACGACAGCCTGGCTGCAATTTTCCATACGGCGATATGACTCACCGATGCCGCATAGTAACGAGCTCTTTTCCTCTATCGCTACAGCAGACTCAAAAGACTGAATAGCAAGTGGAAATTCTTCAAGAGCAAAGTAACTCCAACCAACCATGGCCAACGCTGTGGCATTCCCCGGTTCTAGCTCTGACCACCCCTGGAACATATTGAGAGCTTGGCGGTGCTCGCCTAAGGCACGGTAAGCATAACCCAACCCGCTGATCATTCCGATATTTTGGGGGGCCAGTTTCAAGCCTCGTTCAAAGGCAGAAACAGCATCTTCCGCTTGACCCTGCTCAAGATAAATCCAACCCACGCGCTCGTACACGTCCGCATTCTCTGGATCAATTGCCAGACTCTTTTCGAACTCTTCTAACGCTTGAGTCTTGTCTCCAGCCACTGCATAGACCCGGCCTAAACCGACATGCCAACTTGCCTGCTCCTCTATACTTAACGCACGTTGAAAAGAACTCATCGCCAGTGTGTTGTCACCAGAAAGCAGGGCTGCCCATCCGACCATTCCATGAGCTTTCGCTAAACCTGGTCTCAGTTGTGCCCATTTTTGAAAAGCTGACAAAGCATTCCTGTAATCTTGCTGACGGTAATAAACGCGCCCTAATCCCTCATACGCACTAACATTTTCTGGATCACTCCGAATCGCCTCTTCGAATTCCTTGCTCGCTTCTTCTACCTGATCGCCGTGGAGATAGCACCACCCAAGCAGGCTTTTCACTTCAGCTTGTCCGGGTGCGAGTCGGCTCCATTGTTTCAATGGCTCTAACGCATTCTCATACTGCTCAAGAGCGTAAAATGATTGCCCTAACCCTTTCCATCCGTCACTCCACATCGGCTGCAATGCAGTTACCCGCTCAAACTCAGCCACTGCCCGCTCAAAATCCTCTAACCCGAAATAAGCCCACCCCAGCCTCAGCCGCGCCTCCGCGTCGTCCGGCGCCACCTGCGTCCACTTCTCGTACCAGCCGGCCGCCTGCTCCCATTCCCCTTTGGCCTCGTAAGCCTGCCCCAGGCCCTGCAGCACTCTGGCCTCGTCCGGTTTCACCCGCTCCACTCTCTCGTAGGCCGCGATCGCCGCGTCGAACTGCCCGGCCTGAGAGAGGTTGTCCGCGGCCTCCAACAGTCCCTCGATGGCCTGCTCATGGTCGGGATTGCGCTCCAGGACCTGGTTAAACCCCTCGA
>Ga0315289_10011987_pt1 | contig 12254 bp, 5 predicted proteins | sample YL17G11_40_MG_FD_203452 | JGI IMG/M metagenome (GOLD analysis project Ga0315289, IMG submission 203452) | Sediment microbial communities from Yellowstone Lake, YNP, Wyoming, USA - YL17G11_40 | ecosystem: Environmental > Aquatic > Freshwater > Lake > Sediment | place: USA: Wyoming | collected...
AGGGCCGGCGAGAGGCCGGACCTCACGGAGAAGCTCTTCGGAACCAGGAACCTGAAGGAGGCCGTCGAGAACGCATTAAAGGCCTCCGCCCAAGTTTTGGAGGAATAAAATGGAAACCTTCTACGCTAACGCGTTTACGATAGGGATCGCCGACGGCAACGTCCTGATAGTCTTCGAGCTCCACATCGAGGGAAAGGAGAGTGGGGAGAAGGCCATCGTGATGAGCCCCAACGGCTTCAAGACCCTGATAAAGAGTGCCGAGAAGGAGCTAGAGGAGTTCGAGAAGGAGCAGGGCAAGATCCAGGAATGGACGAACCTTAACCCTGAGAGGCCCTTCAGCTTCATAAGGTGATGTCATGGCCAACCTGAGGGGCGGAGTGACTCCTGATAGACGGGGTGAAGCGACCAGGCTGTCAAGCCAGCACATACACGTCTGGGCGAACACCTGGGCACGCATGGTAACGGTCGACCTCAGTAAGGACGGGAGAGCCTCAATCTCAGTGACGGACGGACAAAAAAGGGTGCTTGAGGTGGAGCTGCCTGACAACGAGGGGGAGAATGTCGACAGCTTCGCTCCGGTGATACACCTGAAGGGCATCGACCTCACTCCAGCGATAATCGCGGAGCTGCTAGGCAGACCCGAACCAGTACCAGTACCACTTTTGGAGGAAACTGTATGAGTTTTGAACACAGAAGCTCCGAACGGTTCAAGGACCTGCTTGAGGCCCTGAACGTGCTATGTGAAGAGGTGACGTTCACCGTCAACCCGGAAGGGTTGACGGCGACCCAGATGGACCCAAGCCACTGTGCCATGTTCAACCTGAAGATACCGCCCTCAGCCTTCGAGAGGTGGCAGGTCGTTGACGAACAGAAGTTCGCCGTCAGCGTGACGGACCTAGTGAAGAAACACCTGAAGAACACCTACAAGGACGAGTCGGTGGAGATCTCCTACGACATCGACAGAGCCAGACTCAACATCGTCCTGAAGAGCGACATAATACGGGAGAAGAACTTGCCGGTGCTGGAGCCCTCCGACGAGGAGGTCCCACAGCCGAAGATCTTCTTCAAGGCCCACGCACGGGTACTGGTGAAGGGCCTCCTAAAGGCACTCAGGGACTTCAACGAGCTCGGCGAACACGTCACCATAAGCGTCAAGGACGACGTCCTGAGCCTCAGACAGCAAGGCGACTTCGGAGGACAGAGCACACCCTTCGAGAAGTACAGTGACAACGTTCTCGAGCTCAAATGCGAGGAGGACTCGGCGACAACCTACACTACATCCTATCTGTCCAAGATGATCAAGGCCCTCCAGCCACTCAGCGAGGTGGTGAACCTCGACTTCTCCACCGACATGCCCATAAAGATATGGCCAGAGCTCGAAGTTGGATCACTCGAGTTCTACATAGCACCCTGCACTGGGGTCGGTGATGAACCCGTGAGAACCGAGACTGAGGAGAAAGCCTACGAGGAGGAGACTACCGACGTCTCCATGCCCGAGGACATCCCTGAGGCGACTGAGCCTATAACTGAAGAGGAACCCGCCCCTGAGCCTGAACCCGAACCTACACCGATACCTGAACCTACACCCATATCCATGCCGATCACGATTGACATGAGCGTGCTGAGACGGCTCAAGCTGTGAGCCCTTTTGGAGGAAAAAAAATACAGCCAGGACTAAGGTTAAAGTGGTAATAATGAGAGGACTGTTCGGGTTAACGACCACGGAGAGGAAGTAACTAGACTTGGGGGATTGAATGGAAACACAGAAGACATCAGAGGAGGTCGTCTACGCGGCGACGATCCAGACACTCAGCAGCGATGCCACGGGGGAGATAGAGAGGCTACTCCAGGACATGCTACAGTGGGAGAGGAAACACCCTCCACAGAACACATGGGATGGATTCGAGTGGTACATGGTACACGGCGACGCCAGGACGCTGAACAGCCTGGTCACCAAGCGGATACTCTCGGTTCGGCTGAAGACGAACAAGACCTGCAACTACAGGCTCTCGAACGTAAATGCCGTGGAGAGGGCCATCTGCGACTACCAGGGTATGGCCACCCCACAGGAGGAGACGGCGGAGATCCCGCCGGACCTCTTCGACATCATCATCGGCCACGAAGACAAGAAGCACATAATAATGAGGAGCATAGCCTCCGACAGGCCGGTCCACTGCCTCCTCCATGGAAGCATCGCCTCTGCTAAGACGCTGATGCTTGAGGAGCTGTCCAGGCTACCCAGGAGCAAGCTCGTCCTGGGGAGCAACCTGTCGAAGGCCGGCCTCTTCGAGCTCCTCTTCAACGAGAGACCAAAGTACCTGATAGTAGACGAGCTCGAGAAGGTGGACGACGAGAACAACCTCGCCGCCCTCCTCAGCCTCATGGAGAGGGGTCTGCTGACCGAGACCAAGTACAGGCGATACAGGAGGCTCCAGCTGAAGTGCTGGGTCTACGCCTCGGCGAACAGGATAGACAGGATATGGCCGGAGCTCCTCAGCCGCTTCTCCGCTAAACTCAGGTTCAGGGACTACACGGACAAGGAGTTCTTCGAGGTCGTCGTCAACGTACTGACGGCGAGGGAGGGCTTAACGGAGTCCATATCGGCGTACATAGCTGACATGACCCTGAAAGACCTGAACAGCAGGGACGTGAGGAACGCCATCGGCGTATCCCGTTTGCTGAAGACGAAGGACAAGGCCGACGTCGACCACATCGTAAGCATCCTGTCAAGGCAGAGGTAGCCGAATCGGGATCTTCCATACGCTCTCACCGATAATGAGGCTGCCCTCCCACCCTAAACAGCTAGCCTGTTCTTCCCTATTTTTTAACTCAGCATGAACTATCCTATGACAGTTTGCACATAGAAGTTGTACCCCTTCCAGTGCAAGGCCTGTGACCACATGGGGCCGATAGACGAGTTCATCTTCGACGAGTGATTCCATTTTGGGGGAATTTGATGGTCAATGTGAATCCGAGAGTATCCCTCTTACGTCATCGATCTTCTTGATGACCCTTATCTTGTACCCGAGGCCTTTCAGCTTCTTCCGTTTCTTCTCGTCGTCGACTCTGACGTAGTCCTTGTCGTGGTCTGGGCCGTCGACAAACACGACTGTGTTGGGTTTATAGAAGAAGTCGGCCTGAGCGATGGGTTCTCCTTTGTCACTTAGGAGTTTCTGTGCTTCGTCGGGTAGCTTCATTCTCAGTTCCTTGATCTTTTGGAGGACTTGTTTCTCGAATCCCGACTCGGTCTTCTCGTATAGTGCCTTGTAGTGTTCCTCGAATGGCTGGTAGGGTTCGCATTTTGCGTCCCTGAGCTCGGTTAGCTGCTGGGTTATCAGGGTCCTGTCGAGTAGGTGGTGCTCCCTCTGGTTCCAGAACCTGAGGAGGCAGGCGTAGCAGGCCTTAATGCAGGCGTCTGGCTCCTCCTTGCCGTCGAGGGGGTCAACGTGGATCACCTCCAGGGCGTTCCTGAAGAGGACGGCGAGTATCTCGCAGTTCAGCAGCGTGTGAAGGACGCCGATTCCGCCCTCCTCCACCTCGTAGATGACGACGTGGTACTGGTTCTCCTCCTCGGGGTTGGGGGTGATGAAGCCGTCTACCTCGTCCTCGTTCAGGTGGAAGGTGCGTATCAGGGACTGGAGTAGAGCCTCCTTGAGGGTTGTGTAGAAGGCTCGGCTCTCGTCCTTCTGGACCGTGGGGGGCCTGGGGACGGTGAGCTGGACGACGTCGTGGCTGCCTTCGAGGGTTATCCAAGCGTCTCGGATGATGTCGTTGGGGAGGGCCTTGTTCTTACAGGGTTTGTTGGACTCGGGGTCCAGGTGCCTCTTGACGCCCTCCTCCGAGAGCCATTCGTGGCAGGCCTGGCAGTAGTTGAAGCCCCTCACCTTGATCCTGTTTTCGGTTTTTTTACGTGTTCCGTGATTTATTGTGACTATCTTCCCGTTGTGCTCATAGGAGAATAGTGTCTCTTGGCCGTCAGGTTTCCTGAGTTTAAGCTGTATCGCCTTTTCTAACTGGGGGGCATAATGAGAAGTTATATCGTAACCTGTAATGCCGCGTTCCTCCTCCTCGCAAGAGATGACGTCGCTTCGGATGGCGGCCATGCTGGGGAGTTCGAGGCAGTTCCGGTTGGGGGCTACTCCCTCGAAGCTGGCTCCACAGACGGGGCATGCGGCCTCCTCTTCAGCTCGGCTGCCCTGGAGGACGTTGGCGCAGGTAGGACAGATCATGGTGGCTGAGGTCCTGGGGCGGCCCTCCTCGGTCCGAGTTCGTGCCCTGTTGATTGTGTATTTGGCTCCCTGGTAGTAGACGGTGTTTCTTGGGGCGAACTCGTTGATGGCGATCTTCCTGCTCCGGGTGATCTCGGTGATGCCCTTCTCCGCGCCCTTCCAGTTGTATAGGCTTACGCTGGCCATGGAGGTGGGGAAGCCGTAGTTGGGGAGGAAGCCGTGGACGGCGAGGTATCGCCAGGTGTAGAAGCCTTCTCCGCCCTCCTTCATCTGCTGTATCTTTGTCTCGATGGCTTGGCGGAGGCCCTGGAGCTGCCGGGTGCTGTTGACCATGACCTGCCGGTTTATCTGCTCCCACTCGGCGTAGAGTTCCCTGTACTCGTCTCTCCAGGGGTCGAAGGCCTCGTTGAATGCCTTCTCGAAACCAGCTATGAGAGCGTTGATGTAGGCCTCGTTGAACCAGTTCAGCTCCTTGATCTCTGTCTCGAAGGCCTTCTTGATTGTTTTAATGATCTCCTCCTTGGAGAGGAGGTTTCCTCTCAGTTCTCTAAGGAGGTCCGGTCGGATCTCAAGGGTGCCGGTGCCTGTGGCTGGGATGTCGATTATGGTGGCTATGTTAGGGGGTAGCTTGAACTTGTTTTTGCGGAGGGTTTCGAGGATTATGGCGTTGAGGTGTTTTCGTATGAGTTTCTCGTTGTCCATCAGGAAGCGGGGTGGGGTTATGCGTCCGGCGACGATCTTCTCTGGGTTCTTGTAGAAGTACTGGTCGTGGGGACCCCTGGATGAGCCGGTTCCGCAGTAGGTGACGATGGTTGAGGGCTGGCCCTTGCGTCCGGCTCTTCCGGCTCGTTGGGCGTAGTGGCTTGGGTCGGGCGGTACGTTCCTCATGTAGATGGCGGAGAGGTCGCCTATGTCTATGCCGAGCTCCATGGTGGGTGTGCAGACGAGGACGTTTAGGGGCGTGGCGGGGTCTTTGAAGGTGTTCTCGAGGCGCTTCCTCTCCTCGCCTGGGACCTGGCCGCTGTGCTCCTTGGCGTAGCTGTAGACGTGGCCGCCGAGGTCCTGTGCGTATACAGTGTGGTAGTAGTGGTTGGTGCGGTCTTCAACGATGAGCTCGCCGCAGCCGGGGTTAGTGCAGAGGTTGATCTCTGTCCAGTAGTGTACGCGACCGCACTTGGGGCAGAGTCTGAGGTTCGGGTCTGTTACGAGGTTGAGTTTGATGGGCTCAGTGGATACCTGAATGAGAGGGGGGCGGTTCTGGACGTCGAGGCGCTCCAGGTAGTGCTCCCTGAGGAGGAGGTCGATGACCTTCCCGGTGACGTCCTTCGCGTTCTCGCGGTCGGCGATGCCAAGGGTGCGTTGGGTCCAGCTGCTGATAAGCCTGCCTTTTAGGAGCCTGTGGACCTTGACGGTCTGGGAGTTGTGGTAGACCCTACGCTTCATGGTGAAGTCATCGCTGTAGCCGATGACATCGAAGGCTCTCAGAGCTGTCTCGAAGAGTGTGTTGGGCTCGAACTTCTCCTCCCACTCGGCCCAGTTTCGGGGCGTGTCATTGGTGAGTTGGTGGTGGATGGCGCCTCTCCTGCGCATGATGTCAAGGACACCAATGAGGTACTCAGCGATGTATTGGGGGGTCAGCCTTGTGAACTCAGGCGCGAATTTGGACCAGTTCTGGTCCTTGACGAGCTGATCCAGTCCCAGGTACTCGACCCTGAGGAGTCCTGCCTCCTCTAGGCTGAGGGGGGTGGATAGACTACCAGCGACCAAGTCGCTGAGTGTGAGGAAGGTGAGGAACTTCTCGTAGTCTTGCTGGTACCTACGGCTGCCGGACGTGAAGTATCGTCCCTTCGGCTTCTCGTACTCGGGGAGGATGCGGTTGGTCTCCATGGCCCTGTGGATAGCCCTGCCTGAGTCGTTGACATCTAGGGTGCCCCCTCGCTCCCTGAGGGCTTGGTAGAGGGCTTGGCGGAAGAGGATGCGGTTCTGGAAGTCGTTGAGGTGGGCGGCCTGGAGGGCCGTGTCCTGGCGGCTGTCACTGAAGGTGATGACCTTCTGCTGGCCGCGGGGGAGCTTGTTGAGGAGGCTTGAGACGATGATGTCGGTGGCGGTGCTTCTGCCGACGCTGCTGAACTCGAAGAGTTTGTTGTACTCGCGAGGCTTCTTTGTGTGGCTTACGCCGCAGGCGGGGCAGAGGCGGAAGGGCTTGGGGGCGACCCAGACATCGATCCTGGAGTCGTGGGTGCAATCCGGGTCGAGCTTATTGCAGTCGGGGCAGTAGGTCGCCCTCTTTGGCAGGGCGTCTTGGAAGGACTTCTTGACCTTCTCGGCGTCCGCGAGCCAGGACTCGGGGATGGGAAGGTTCTCGTTTTCGTGGGTTACGGGTGTGAGGTAGGCGTCCCGGCCTTCCATGCTCTCGTCCATGGCGCGGGGGTTTACAGACCCGTCCTCCTGGATGGAGGCGCCGTAGTACTCCTGGCCGCAGGCGCGACAGAAGGCCATGGGGAGGCTGGGGCGAGTCAGGCCAGCCTTGGCGCATTCCTTGCACTCGATGTCGCCAGTATCGTCGAGGTGGGGTCCCTCGTGTGTGAGGCAGCTGTTGATGGTCCCTCCCTTGGAGAAGAAGGTGTGGAGCTTGGGGACGATGACGGGGCGGCCCTCACCGGGGATGGCCGCGGCGGATCCGGCTAGGATGGCAGCTTCGAGTTCGGATTGGGCATCTTGGAGTGTGGCTTCTAGGCGGTATTTAGATCGGTACTCGTCGGCGATGGTGTTGAGGGGCTTGGGGTTTCTGGCGGTCTGATCTTGGATGGTTACGATGGCTGGGTGGCTGAGGAGGAGGGCTCCGAGGCCTTCCGGCGTCTTCTCAGCTTCTGTGAGGGGGCGTCCGAGGAGGCCCTCAGCTAGGGGTATGGTTTTTTCGATGGTTCCGTCGAACTCCCTGACGTTCTGGGGATTGAGGTTGATCTGTGCGGGGAGTGGGAGGTGCCTGCTGTGTGCGGGGAGGGGCTTATAGGTCTCTTGGATGATGCTTGTGGGTTTGAAGGGTTCGCCGAAGAGATTTGTGACGATTTCGGCGATGACGGTGGCGGGGTCTTGCTTTGTCTGGCTCTCGATGGTGGCGCTTGTCCCGATGCAGCGAAGGGTGTGACCAGGGGCGGTTCTCTGCTTGACTCTTCTGACTAGACAGGCGGCGTCTGCTCCACGGTGGCCCGTGTATGTGTGCATCTCGTCGAGGACTAGGAAGCGAAGCTGGGAGTTGTCGGCGGGGAGGATGGGAGCGTCCTCGAGACGGGTGAGTAGGAGGTCGAGCATGACATAGTTGGTCATGAGGATGTCGGGTGGATTTCGCTGCATTTCCTCGCGGGAGAGAGCCTCGCTATCGTAGGCCTCGCGCTGCTGGAGGCGCTGGATGGCCTCCTCCTGGCTTGTGGGGGTGTCGCCGGTGTAGAGACCTATCTTGAGGCCGGTGCCGTGGAGGAGTTTGGAGAAGACATCGTACTGGCTGTTGGCGAGGGCGTTCATCGGGTAGACGATGACGGCTTTGACGCCCTGGATGCCTTGGCGTTTGAGCTTGAGGCACTCGTTGACTATGGGGATGCCGTAGCAGAAGCTTTTGCCTGAGCCTGTTCCGGTGGTGACGATTACATTCTCGTTCTCTCCGAGGATCTTGCGGATAGCCTCTGTTTGATGCTTGTAGGGGGTTATGGTGTTGCCTCTGTCATCGACGAATATGCTTGGGATCTCTTTCTCGAGGACGCCTTCATCTACTAGCTTGTAGAGGGATTCTCCCTCCATGTATCGGCGGTTGAGCTCTATGAGGGGCTGCTGCCAGAGGACGGTTCCTTCCCTGATCTGCTCGTCGACCCACGCCTTGATGGCGGGGTTCCTGAAGCGCTGGAAGGTCTCCACGTACCTCCGGTAGGATGCCTTTACCTCGTCGAGGGCGAGGAAGGGGTTAACCTGCTTACTCATTGTTTCTCCTCCATCATGGGTTTGAGCCTGTCATAGGCTTCTAGGACGAGACGCCTGGTACGGTACTCGCCATGCTGCCTCTCCTCGTTCTTCCTGAGGACGGGGAACTGGTCTAGAATGTATCTCAAGTCCTCTTTTGATACTTTATATAAATATGCATAGATTGCATCAAGTTCAGCTTTCAACAAGGCTCTTCTATCATCATCCCAGGTAAAGGGTTCGCCTTTATATCCATAACTCTCGGCGAATCTCTTCATATCAAAGCTAGTATAAGTCAATTCCAATGAGTTTTTTAGAATAATTTTATTGACGTCATTATTCCTACTCTTAATGATTGGCAGTTGTTCTAAATCATATAAGTTAACGTGAACACCACTTATTTTTTGCCTACAAACATAATCACATATGATAGAACTGAGAGTAGATGATAATAGCATCCCTTCCATACTGTTATTGAATATAATTATAGGTAATGTATCTCCAAATGCGTTTACGGGAACAATTGCGCAAACAAGAGTTCTTTCGTTTGTTGAATTAGTTATTCTTCTGTATCCGATAAATTCTGTATGTTTTAAACTGTCTTTTAAGCGATCGCTAATTTCGTTCTCACTCACATAGTAGCGAGGTATAGGTGAGAATCGAGGATTCACGTGCTGCTCGAGGGTGGTGTTCTCGCCGGTGCCCTGTAGGCCACTGGTTTCTATTACTGAGTTGTATCGGTGATCGTAGTACCATATCATCTTGCCCTCGTAGAGTGGGAAGAATCGTTCTCCATTTGTCCTCCAGAGTCCGCCGTGGTTCTCAGGGTCTTCCGGTTGAGCACCTAACTTTTGGAGCTGTTCGCGTGACTTGAAGAGCTTGGAGTCAGTTGACATGTCAAACATACGTTGGAACGAGACTCCCCAGGGATTCGACAGTATTCTGCCCGTGGATCGCTCTTTTCTGACAAGTATGGGAGCTTGCCTATAGAGGTATCTTGTTAGCTCCGCGTCCCGCCTGGTCCTGAAGATGGGGCACGTCAGGGTGTTCGGGTTCAGGGTCTTGAAGTCATCCCTGATGAAGGAGAACAGCTTGGAGTCGGGTGGCAGCCTGCTCATGGCCTTGGGCACTTCGGAGTCGTCCTCTGGTAGGAGCTCCAACACCTTCTCAAGCTCCTTCGGATCCAGGAGGTAGAACGCCATCGGTATGTTGGAGACCGCGTCGCCTCCGCCTCCAATGGTGAGAAGGCTGAAGCGAAAACTAGCATGAATCGGGAATATCTGTTCGCGGTTCTCGAAGTCGAAAAGGCTGAGGAGTGACTTCTCCTCAACTAGCCTAGCGAAAAGCTCCTGAGTATAATAGTTGGTGGCTATCCCAGTTGGCACCACAAGCCCTGCTCGTCCCCTGGGCCCCAGCAACCTCCAGCACCTCTCAACAAAGAGCTGGAAACTATTCAGGCTACCCTGAGCAGACAGCTTATACAATCCCGAGCCACTCATGAACGCTGAGGTCTTCTTGTAGGCGTACCAGGTATCCACATACTCGCTGTGAAGGGCCCTATCCCTCTCATCTCCATCAAGCAAAGCCTTGATTCTCTTCCGCCTGCTCGACTGGCTCTTCTCCTCCTCGATCTCCCTCTTCCTACCTGCGAAGAACTTCTCCTCCTCGAGCTTCATAACCTCCCAAGGTGGGTTGGTCAGGAAGCAGTCGAAGCCACTGGCCTCCCTCTCGAAGACCTCAGGGAACTCTAGGTGCCAGTTAAAGAACCTGTACCTCTGGGAGAACTCATCCACGCCACCGAGCAGGCGCGGGTTACCACGCCCCTGAACCACCTCCCGGAAGCCCACCTCAGTCGGCGTCACCCTCTCCTTGTTGCCCACTACCGAGAGCTCGCCCGTCAGAGGCCAGAAGAACGAGGAGACCCACGTGTCGTAGATCGCCTTCTGCAGCCTGTAGGAAACCCTCCCCAAGATGCTGCGGTAGGCGTCGGCCTTGGCGCCCACTGCCTGGGGGCTATCCTCCGGCAGCCCCTCCAGCGCCGACACCTCTCGAACGTAATCCCTGTACCCAGCCCCACCGAAGAAGCTCGTCAACGAGGAGGCCCCCATCGGCTTCTCCTTCACCTTAGCGGTCAGCTTCGCCAGCTCCCGGGCGACCCTCGTATCCTCCCGAGGTACCCCAGTCTCCGGCTCACCCTTCAGCGCCGTGAACGCCTCCGGGTTGATCCCGTCCTTAATGATCTCGGGTGTCGCCCCGATCAGGCTGTCACCGCACTTAATTCTATGGTCCAAGAAGTTCAGCGGCTTATCCTTCACGAAGGCGTGGAGCCAAAGAGAGATCTTCGCCAGCTCCACGGCGAGGGGGTTCCTGTCGACCCCGTATATACAGTGCATCAGCACCGTCCTCCTCGCCTCCCTGAGCCGCGCCTCACTCGGGAGTTCCAGCCCGGACTCGATCTGAGCCAACCGAAGCCCCAGATAATCCAGGGCCGCTATGAGGAACGTGCCTCCCCCACACGCCGGGTCGCAGACCTTGACGCCGAGAAGCGCCTCTCTGCACGACTCAGCCGTACCTCCCTGAACCGCCTTCAGGCGAGCCTCCACCACAGGCGCGAGAGCCGTCTTGACGAGGATGTTCACGAGCCCCCTATGCGTGTAGTAGGAGCCCGTCGTCTTCCGCTCCAAACCCCGAGGCAGGAGCAGGAACCTATGAGCTGGGTAGACCTCACCCTCCACGACCCTCGGCTCCGATAGAACAGTCGGCCTATAATCCAGCAGGCTCTCGTAGATTGAGCCTATCTCCTCCACGTCGATGTCGATGTAGCTGATCCGGCTCCGGACGCCATCCCTCTCCACCGTAGTGAGCTTACGAATGACAACGAGCAAGGTATCATTACGGCAGGCTAGATCGTTCAGCATCGAGGTCTTAGCAGGGCTGAACAAGTCCCCGTTGTAGGCCACGACCCCCAGCTCCTCCGACCCCGCCTCCACTAGGCCGAAGGTCCTCTGCAGCCCGCGCCACAGGTCCACGTCGCCATCTGACTCGATGGACCGCTCCGCGAGGCCTCTAAACTTCGTGACGCTGTACTCCCGCCCGTAAAGGGTCCCCTGCCCGGGCAGCATCCCCCTCTGCTCCGCGTAAAGGATGAACATGACCCGGTAGAAGACCCGGAGAAGCTGGCTGAAGAACTCCTCGGCCCGCCCCGGCTCCTCCTCAAGCAGCCTCAGTTCCTCCTTCCCCAGAAGGTCATTCCCCAAGAGCTCCAGGGCCTCCTTCACGTTGTCGCGGAGTTGATCCCCGATCTTCACCCCCGTCGACCTGCTCCGCTCGTAGAAGCCCTCGATTGGCGACCTACCCTCAGGCCCCTTCCTGAAGCAGTTCGCGTGAAGAAGCAGGTAGAGGAGCCTGAACTCGTCCAAGTTCCGGTCCTCAAGGATATTCTCAAGGTCGAACTCGACGTAGCCCCGGGTGTACTCGTGGTAATACTTCCTGAGGAGCCTCACCGACCTCCCGTTGAACAGGATCCCCCATTCCACGTCCCTCGATAGTACCAGGAACCTCTGCATCGCGTCATGGGGGCTCAGCTCGTTCCTGTCGCTCCCCGCCCGGGTGTCGAAAACCTCCCGCGCCAACACTATGTGGATCCTCGGCGCATCTGCAGCATCCCAGCCCCGGTGGGAGAGGTAGATGGACGTCGACTGCTGCTCCGAGGGCCCCTCGATCACCTCGTTACCACGCTGAAAAACTGGGTCGAACCCGAGGAACCTGAAGAACGGCAGAGCCCATGAGCCCCTCAGCCGGGATATATCAAGCTGATCGACCCTCGGAGCCACATAATCCCAGTTCTCCGTCGCCCACTCCCAGAAGGCAGCCACCTTCGCCTCGAACTGAGTCCGGGTCAGCCCTCCCTCCCCCGCCTCATGGTACCCTGAGACAGGCAGACTCGGGTCCTTGTCGAAGTTGTCCCTGAGCCTGACCAGAGACTCCTCCGTCAACACACCGCCGCTCGTCGAGACATGAACCAGGTGCGGAAGAGGCTGACCCAGCCTGTACCACGCCATCCTAGGCGCCCCT
>Ga0315289_10011989_pt1 | contig 12253 bp, 11 predicted proteins | sample YL17G11_40_MG_FD_203452 | JGI IMG/M metagenome (GOLD analysis project Ga0315289, IMG submission 203452) | Sediment microbial communities from Yellowstone Lake, YNP, Wyoming, USA - YL17G11_40 | ecosystem: Environmental > Aquatic > Freshwater > Lake > Sediment | place: USA: Wyoming | collected...
CGACGATCTGCTCCTCCTTGAACCTGCTCTTACGCATCCAGTCCTCCCTTCTGTGCCCGCCTTGCGGCAAGGCCCATTCTACCGGAGGACTGTCATAATATCTGGACTAGTTTTCGGGGGCAGACCACCAGATCAAGGGCTGGCAAAGCGCGCACTTGTCCGTCTATGGAGATGATCTGCGCCATGGCGACGTCTGGGACGGGCCTCTTCTTTCCGGCGGGCGCCTGTCTGCCGGGGAGGCGAACAGACTCAAGGACTTCGTGCATTGTGCCATTGCGAATGGCTCGTCGAGCTGCGGGCAGGCCCAGACCTATCACGTCCCAGATGAGGATCTCGTGATCCACAATGCTCCCGTGGCCGAAGACTCTGCAAAGTTGAGGACGGATACCGGCTGGGACGGGTCAACAGTCAAGACCACGCTGGTGTCGCCCAGTGAACGACGAATTGACCAGACAACTGTCGCCGATGACGTCATCCATATGGCAGATGCAACGAGTGAAACACTCGAGGTGGCGTCCCCAGAGCCCGGAACGTGGACAGTCGAGCTCTACGGCACGGATGTGCCGCCTGAAGGAGAGGATGCAAATCTGACCATAACGGTTTCTCCTGATGCGGCGCACGACGTAGACGCGGATAGCGTATTCGATTCGGTGGACAATTGCCCGGGGGCGTGGAATCCTGGACAGAGCGACGTGGATCAAGACGGCCTCGGCGACGCCTGCGATCCAGACATCGATGGCGACGGCGTTGCTAACGAGCCCGACAACTGCCCGGCGGTCGCCAACCCAGACCAACTCGACTCAGATCACAACGGAATGGGCGATGCTTGTGACCCCGGCGGCGTGCTCGACTCCGACAGCGACGGCGTGGTAGACAATCTCGACAACTGTCCCTTCGACGCCAATCCTGACCAGGCGAATATTGACGGAGACGCGTGGGGAGACGTGTGCGACCCGGTCACCGATGCTCCTGTCGGCGGTGTCGGCGGTATCGCCGAGCTTCCGGACATGGCGGATTCGGCGAGCGGCTCGCCGTCTCCGCCGTACGCGGCGCTGGCGGGAGCGGCGGCAGCAGTCGTCGCGCTGGCGGCGGGCGGTTGGTACGCGAGGAGGCGGTGGCGGGCAGGGTAGGGCTCCGGAACACGAGCCGCGTTCTTTCTGTAGGGTCGGGCACTGAGTCCCGACCCTACATTGATCGCGGCGGTTTGGGCTAAGGACGCGCGGGCTATATAATCAGGCTGAGAGCACGTGTCCCCGGACTGGAAGCGGACGATGGGAAGAAGCCTGACCCGCAAGATCATCGACGAGCACCTGGTCGCCGGCGAGGCGAGGGCGGGCAAGGAGATCGCGCTGCGCATCGACCAGACGCTCACGCAGGACGCGACGGGCACGATGGCGTACCTGCAGTTCGAGGCGATGGGCATCCCCCGCGTGCGCACGAAGCTGTCGGTCAGCTACGTCGACCACAATATGCTGCAGGCGGGCTTCGAGAACGCGGACGACCACCGTTTCCTGCAGAGCATCGCCGCCAAATACGGCATCTATTTCTCGCGGCCGGGGAACGGGATCTGCCATCAGGTACACCTGGAGCGGTTCAGCGCCCCCGGCCAGACGCTCCTGGGCTCGGACAGCCATACGCCCACGGGCGGCGGCGCGGGTATGCTGGCGTTCGGCGCCGGCGGGCTGGACGTGGCGCTGGCGATGGCGGGCGAGCCGTTCTATCTGGTCATGCCGCAGGTGGTGCGGGTGAACCTGAAGGGTCGCCTGCCGCCCTGGGTCGCGGCGAAGGACGTCGCCCTGGAGCTGCTGCGGCGGCTGACGGTGAAGGGCGGCGTCGGGCGCATCTTCGAGTACGGCGGCGAGGGGGCGGCGACGCTGTCGACGCCGGAGCGGGCGACGATCACGAACATGGGCGCGGAGCTGGGAGCGACGAGCTCGCTCTTCCCCAGCGACGAGCGGACACGGGAGTACCTACAGGCGCAGAAGCGCGAGGAGGCGTGGAGGCCCCTGGCTGCGGACGCGGACGCCGAGTACGACGATGTGATCGAGATAGAGCTGGACAGGCTGGAGCCACTCATCGCCCTGCCGTCGAGCCCGGACAAGGTGGTGCCCGTGCGGGAGGTCGCCGGCACGGAGGTGGCGCAGGTGGCGATCGGCAGTTGCACGAACTCCTCTTACGCCGACCTGCTGACGGTGGCGGCGATCGCCAAGGGCAAGGTGGTGCACCCGAGCGTGAGCGCGGCCATCAACCCCGGCTCGCGGCAGGTGCTGATGACGATCGACAGGGACGGCGCCCTCGCCGAGCTGATCGCGTCGGGGTTCCGGGTACTGGAGTCGTCCTGCGGGCCGTGCATCGGGATGGGGCAGGCGCCGGCGTCGGGGACGGCGTCGCTGCGGACGTTCAACCGCAACTTCCCCGGACGGAGCGGGACCGTCGGCGACCGGGTGTACCTGTGCAGTCCGCAGGTGGCGACAGCGACGGCGCTGAGGGGAGCGATCACGGACCCGCGCGATCTCGGCGAGGCGCCGCGCGTAGGGCTGCCGGCGGAGTTCTGGGTGGACGACTCGATGATCATTCCCCCGGCAGAGAGGCCGGAGGCGGTGGAGATCATACGCGGCCCTAACATCAAGCCGCTGCCGCCGGCGGAGCCGCTGCCGGAGACGATAAGGGCGCCCGTCCTCCTGAAGGTTGGCGACAACATCACGACCGACGATATAATGCCGGCGGGGGCGAAGATCTTGCCCCTGCGGTCGAATATCCCGGCGATGGCGGAGCACGTCTTCCAGCGGGTCGACCCGCAGTTCCCGAAGCGGGCGCGGGAGGCCGGCAGCTCAATCGTGGTCGGCGGCAGTAACTACGGGCAGGGCTCCAGTCGCGAGCACGCGGCGCTGGCCCCGATGTACCTGGGGCTCAAGGCGGTGCTGGCGAAGTCGTTCGCCCGCATCCACGCGACGAACCTGGTGAACTTCGGCATCCTGCCCCTGCTCTTCGAGAACGAGGACGATTACGAGCGCGTCGAGCAGGGCGACGAGCTGGAGATCGCGGGCGTGCGCGAGGCGATCCAGCGAGGCCCGACCGTCCGCGTCCGCAATCTGACCCGCGGCAGCGAGTTCACGGCCAGGCACGGTCTCTCTCCCCGCCAGGTGGAGATTCTGTTGGCGGGCGGCTCTCTGAATTATGTAAAGACATCGCGGGCATAGGCCATCGATGACGGGAATAACGTAAGGAGGCAAACAGCGTTGCGTAGCAAAGTAACCATCGTCGGCGCCGGACAGACGGGCGGGAGCATGGCCCGCGACCTGGCGGCTAAGGAGTACGCGGACATCGTCCTGCTCGATGTCATCGAGGGCATGCCCCAGGGGAAGGCGCTCGATATCTCGCAGGCGGGACCGGTCGTCGGCTTCGACAGCAGGCTCACAGGCACGAACGACTGGAAGGACAGCGCCGGGTCGGACATCATCATCATTACGTCCGGCAAGCCGCGACTGCCGGGAATGAGCCGCGACGACCTGGTCACGGCTAACACGGAGATCGTGAAGTCGGTGACGGAGCAGGCGGCCAAGCATTCGCCTAACGCTATCATCATGGTGTTCGTCAACCCGCTCGACGCGATGTGCTACGTGGCTAAGAAGGTGAGCGGCTTCCCCCGTCAACGCGTCTTCGGCCAGTCGGGCGTGCTCGACGCCTCCCGCTTCCGGATGTTCATCGCCAGGGAGCTGGACGTGTCGATGGAGGACGTGCAAGCGTATGTGCTCGGCGGCCACGGCGATGATATGGTGCCCCTGGTCCGCCATACGACGGTCTGCGGCATCCCGATCACGGAGCTGATGCCGCCGGAGAAGATAGATACGCTCGTAGAACGCACCCGCAAGGGGGGCGGCGAAATCGTTGGCCTGCTCAAGACGGGCAGCGCCTACTACGCCCCAGCCGCCGCCACTATCCAGATGGTGGACGCGGTGCTGCTCGACCGTAAGCGCATCCTGCCCTGCGCGGTCTACCTGGAAGGCGAGTACGGCATCAGGGACATCTTTATGGGGGTGCCGGTGAAGCTCGGCACTAGGGGCATCGAGCAGATCATTGAGATTAAGCTGACGACGGAGGAGCAGACGGCGTTCGAGCGGTCGGCGAGCTCGGTGCGCGAGGTGACGCGGCTGACGGGGCTGTAAGGGTCGCTCGCGGGGGCCTCGGAGAGTCGCTTGCGGGACCACGCCTGTAAGAGGAAGACGGTGCTGGCTTGCAGCCAGGCAGCGCTCCCCTGCGGGATCAGCGCTCGTCAGAGGAAAGCGGCACTAGGTTGCGGAAAGACCGGTAACAATCGCCATGAGAGAGATCCACACCGACCAGATAAGCAACAAGGTCGCGGAGCTGTTCATCGACGCCGCCCACAACTTGCCGGAGGACGTCGTGGCGGCGCTGAAACGCGCCCGCGACAGCGAGGAGTCGCCTCTCGGCCGCCAGATACTGGAGGAGATACTGGAGAACGCGAAGACGGCACGGGAGGAGATGATCCCCCTCTGCCAGGACACGGGCACATCCGTCGTCTTCGTCGAGTTGGGGCAGGAGGCGCACATCGTCGGCGGGGACCTGACGGAGGCGGTCAACAGAGGCGTCGCCAAGGGCTACACTGAGGGCTTCCTGCGCAAATCGATGGTCGAGCGGCCGTTCTCGGCCCGCAAGAACACGGGCGACAACACGCCGGCGGTGATTCACCTGGAGCTCGTCCCCGGCGACAAGATGAAGATCACGGTGCTGCCCAAGGGCGGCGGCTGCGAGAATATGAGCCGCCTAGCAATCCTCCTGCCGGGCCAAGGCCGCGAAGGCGTGGTCGATTTCGTGCTGCGGGCGGTGGAAGAGGCGAGCGGCAACCCCTGCCCGCCGCTCATCCTGGGGGTGGGCATCGGCGGGACGGCGGAGCACTGCATGTCGCTGGCCAAGAAGGCGCTGACGCGGAAGGTCGGCGATCCTAACCCCGACCCGGAGGCGGCAGACTTGGAGCGGGAGCTTTTCCAGAAGGTGAACGCTCTCGGACTCGGCCCGCAGGCGGTGGGAGGGACGAACACGGCGCTCGCGGTGCACGTGGAGACCTTCCCCACCCACATCACGGCGCTGCCGGTGGCGGTGAACATTCAGTGTCACAGCGCCCGTCTGAAGTCGGCGGAGCTATAGGCCTGTCGGTTCGATGGGAGAGACGAGTTGAGCAAGGAGATCCGGCTACCACTAACTGAGGAGACGATCGCGGGGCTGCGCGCCGGCGACCACGTGCGCCTGACCGGCGTGATCTATACGGCACGCGACGCCGCCCACAAGCGTATGATCGAGGCGCTGGATAGGGGCGAGCCGCTGCCTATCGACATCAAGGGCGCGGTGATCTACTACGTGGGGCCGACGCCGGAACGGCCGGGGAGGGTCATCGGGGCCGCCGGGCCGACCACGTCGATGCGGCTCAACCCCTACACTGCCCGCCTTATGGCGCAGGGTCTCAAGGCGACGATCGGCAAGGGAGGACGTAGCGACGAGGTGAAGGAGGCCCTCAAGAAATACCGGGGCATCTACTTCATCGCCGTCGGCGGCACGGGAGCCCTTCTATCGAAGCGCATCAGGAAGGCGGATGTGGTGGCCTACGAGGACCTGGGGACGGAGGCGATCCGCCGCCTGGAGGTGGAGTGCTTCCCCGTCATCGTAGCGAACGATATGTACGGCAATGACCTGCTGGAGCTGGGGAAGGCGAAGTACCAGCGTCGCGAGGCGCTGGGCAGCTACGTCCCGGTGGGGGCAGACCCGGACGCGCCCAACGGCGGCGGCCTCTAACGCCGACTAACTCCGGGCATCAGAAGAGTCCTGTTTCCCAACGTCCCGACGCCCGGGCCGTGTGCCGCGCTTGACGGCTCGGCCCAGAATGGGTACAGTTATGCACTCCGAGAACAATGCCACCTCGGCTCTTCGCTACAATGGCCGAAGCGGGGGCTGGACGTACAGGCTCTGAAAAGGGCATGCTGACCTGTCGCCCTTCGCGCCGACCAGGGAATGAGATATGGCGGCACCTGCACAAGAGAGTAGCCAAGTCAACAGCCAGATCTATTACGACTCGCTAGCTGAGGGTTTCTCAGAGCAAGACGAGTTTTGGAATAACTCATACGACAACGAAATATGGCGGCTGGAGCACGACTTGATCCAGCCATACCTCGATGAGTCATCGCCGCTTCTGGATCTCGGCTGTGGCTTCTACCCCCACTCTGAACTCGCGGCTAACCGCATTGTCATCGCCATAGACATCTCCCGAGGGTCGCTCAATGTCGCTCGCGAGCAGGGTGACCAGTCAGACAGGGTAGCGCTAATCCAGGCTGATGCGGAGGTCCTCCCCTTCCACTCGGGCACCTTCGGGCAGGCAATCGCTGGTGGAGAGCTCTTCAATCATCTCGACTACCGGAAATGCCTCCGCGAGCTCAACCAAACGATGAAACCGGGGGGGGTACTCCTCTTGCAGTTCGGTGCAAAGTGGTGTCTTGACTCGCTTTGGGCACTCCTAGACAGCCATACTGGCGGCCACATCGGCTATGCTCTCACCAAAGAAGAGGCTCGATCATTCTTTCGCGGCTGCCACCGCGATGTCTCTGTCACCTGGGAGGTTACACCAAAAGGAAACTTCAACGTCCACCTGCTGGGTGTTGGTAACGTCCGCGCAGCGGTAACTAGCGCGGGGTTTGACATTGTCGACACCTATGGCGCGTTCTCTATATCCGGGCTTATTCCGCTGCCTTTGCAGCAGCGCTCCCAGCCCGGCCTTTTTGGGAGACTGGCTGCCGTCTTGATTCGGTGCGATAGGATGCTGGGCCGCCTCTACCCCTTCCGCGCTTTCGCTGGCAACGTCTTCTTCGTGTGTCGAAAGCACCGGTGAAGTATGGATTCCTCAGGCAGAATGTGGGCACTGATTCTCGCCGCAGCCGCGGTTCTCGGGATCGTTGCGGGAGCCATTCGGAACTTCGAGACCATCGCTGCACGAATCAAGAGGATCCTTACGCGCAGGCGCCCGCAGGAGCCTCAAGTTGAGATTAGTCGCGTGAGCGATCCCGAAGACGACGACCTCCATGAAGCCCTCATTCTATACAAAAAACGGCTTCCCGAACATGAGCGAGACCAGGACGATGACATCATTCGTTGGTTTCAGGAAATAGAAGCGGAGACGAAGAATGGCATCTGCGAGCTTAAGGACTACTTCCTAGTGGCTCGGCTCGGGGATCGCGTCTGCGGTCTCATGTACTTCCACTACTACCCCGAAACAAAGCTTGCATTTGTCTCCTACCTGGTTACCGATGGCGATAACGACACAACGCAAAGCCGTGTTACGAACCGGCTCGCCAAGCGTGCGGGGAAATTGCTCAAGAAGGAAGCCAAGGGCTTGATAGGGTTTGTCGCAGAAACCGACGACCCGCGTCGCGCGGAATCGTCGCCCAAACGACTCGAGGCCCGCGCGCGCATCAAGCTCTTCCGGAAGATCGCCCAAACACAGCGGGCCGCCCTAATGGTGCTCGACATGCCATACGTGCAACCACGCACCTCTCTAGAGGAGCGAGATGCGCAGGCGACACCTATGGTGCTCATCTATGCGCGTCCTGGTAGAATCAACAAACTGCCCTTCATCCCGAAGGCGGACGGCGAACGCATACTCCGGTTCGTCTACAATACGGTGTATGCCGATGAATTCCCCGACAGCGATGGGCGCTACCGTGAGCACCTCAGGGGACTACTCGAGAAGCAACTCGCGCAATTGCCGGACCAAATCCCGACATCGCTCGACGACTCTGAGTCTCAAGCAACCGCAGACCCCTAGTCGCTGAAGGCGGCAAGGGCGAAGACGCCGAACACGAAGGCCACCATCCCCACCACCGATAACGCCCCCGTCACGACCCTCTCGCCGGCGCCCCGCAACCCGTAGTCCAGGAGCACGTTGCGGACGCCGTTGAGGCCGTGGTAGAGGGCGAAGGTGAGGAGCAAGAGGTCGATGGCCCAATAGGTGGGAGTCTCCAGCCGCTCGGCCACGTCGGAGAAGACGACCAGGCCGGGAAGGTCGCCGCGCTCCACCTCAACGATGTTGAACAGGTGGCCAACAACGATGTGGATGGGCAACAGGACTATCAGCCCCACCGCCGTCACTCGCTGAAGGAGCCAGGGCCAGAAGCTGAACCCCGCAACGGGCGTCGCTGCTCCGCCGGTCTCCTGTCGCAGCTCCAAGCGCGCCATCTCCTTCTCCCCGCTACATGAGGTTCCGCACGGCGACTGCGGAGCCGATGAATACGGCCACGGCGACCACGAAGGATATCCAGAAGAGAGCCTTCTGGAACCGCAGGCCGATGGCGAAGTCGAACAGTATCAGTCGCAGGCCGTTCATGGCGTGAAAGGCGACTACTCCCACCAGACCGGCGTCGAGGATCAGGAAGGGCGCCTTCTCGAAGTTGGCGAGAAGGTTGTCGAAGGCGTCTTCGCCCCGCACGGCCGTCCCGATGACAATGAGATGAACGATGAGATAGAGGGTTAGGAACAGGCCGGAGAGACGCTGGAGAAGCCAGGCCGCGGTGCCGGTGCGCATGGCCCGCGCCTGGAATTGGGCGTCTCTGGGCTTGTACATCTTCGCTCCTCTCGTAGAGCTAGCAGGCTGCTAAAAAAGCGCCTCGGCCACGTCGCACGCCGCCTTCGGCGACGGCTCGCGGCCTTTCTTTTCTGAATCTGGGGGGACACCCCCCCCAAGCACCCTGTACCCCCGCTCCTGCGAGCTCTTCAGCGTCCTGCTAGGGCGTCCCCTAGCGGCCCAGGCCCAGTCTCATCAGCACTACCATCCTCTTGAGCTCCTGGATGGCCTCCGTCGGGTTGACCCCTTTAGGGCACTGCTCGGCGCAACTGAACACGGTGTGGCAGCGCCAGAGCCCCTGCTCCTGAGCTATCCCGGCCAGCCGCTGCGCCTTTCCATCATCGCGGGGGTCGTGGCAGTAGCGGAAGGCCTTGGCCAGGGCGGCCGGCCCCAGGTACCGGTCGTCGAGGGCGACAATCGGGCAGGCGGAGTAGCAGGCGGCACATTGGATGCAGGCGACGAACTGGGAGAGGCGCAGGGAGCGCGCCGCGTCCATGAGGTATTCGCGGTCAGGCAGGGGCTTCGCCTCATCTATCATCAGCCAGGGGGAAACCGCCCGCATCTTCTCATAGAACGGCCCCATATCTGCTACCAAGTCCTTGATCACCGGCAGGTTGGCCAGCGGCTCCACTGTGATCTCCCGGCCGCGGGACACCAGATCTACCACCTTTGTCTTGCAGGCCAGGCGAGAGGCTCCATTTATGCGCATGGCGCAGGAGCCGCAGATGGCGCTGCGACAGGAGGAGCGGAAGGCCAGGGAACCATCGACCTGCTCCCGTACGATGAGGAGGGAGTCGAGGATGGTGGCGGATGCGGGAGCATCGATGGCGTACTGTTGATAGGATGGTTCGCCGGCGGCCGCCGGGTCATAGCGACGCACCCTAAGCCTTACCTCCACTAGTAAACCCTCCTCTCCGGCTGCCAGCGCGTTATGGTCACGGGGCCGTAGTCCAGTTTCGGGCCGTCCGCGGTGCGGTAGGCCAGGGTATGCTTGAGCCAGCTCTGATCGTCCCGCTCCGGGAAATCGCGGCGGCTGTGGGCGCCGCGGCTCTCCTCGCGCTGGAGGGCGCCGAGGGCGATCACCTCCGCCAGGTCGAGCATGAAGCCCAGCTCTATGACCGACAGGAGCTCCATGTTGAAGACTCCGCCCTTGTTCCCGACGGGCACCGCCTTCCAGCGCTCCTTGAGATCGCGCACCTTATCGAGCGCCGCCGCGATGCCCTCTTTGGCGCGGAAGACGCCGACACCGCTGTTCATGGCGACTCCCATCTCGGCGCGGAGGTCGGCCATCCTCTCGCCATCGCTGGGACGGGAGAGGAGCCCTTCGATAGCCTGAACGTCCCTCTTGACCGCCGCCTCGGAAGGAGACGGCGTGGGCCGGCCGTCGGCATACTCGGCGGCTGCCTTGCCGGAGCGCCGGCCGAACACTATCGTCTCGAGCAGGGAGTTGCCGCCGAGACGGTTGGCGCCGTGGACGCTGACACAGGCGCACTCGCCGGCGGCGAAGAGTCCGGGGATAGGGCTTGCGCCGTTCACGTCGGTCTTGATGCCACCCATGGCGTAGTGCATGCCCGGCCGGACGGGCACAGGGTCGGTGATAAAGTCGGTGTTGGCGAGGTCGAGGGCGAGCTCACGGATCTGGGGCAGGCGCTCCATGATCTTCTGTTTGCCCAGGTGTCTGAGGTCGAGGAGGACGCAGCCGTCGACGCCGCGGCCCTCGTTGATCTCCGTCTGCTCGGCGCGGGAGACGACGTCGCGGGCCGCCAGCTCCATCTTGCTGGGGGCGTAGCGGGCCATGAAGCGCTCACCTTCGGAGTTGAGCAGGTAGCCTCCTTCGCCGCGGGCCCCCTCGGTGACCAGCACGCCGCTCTCTTTGAGGGTGGTGGGGTGGAACTGCACGAACTCCATATCCATGAGGGGGGCGCCGGCTCGATAGGCGATGGCATGGCCGTCGCCGGTGGAGATGAGGGAGTTGGATGTGGGCGTGTAAACCCGCCCGAAGCCGCCGCCGGCCATGACCACGGCCTTGGCAAGTAGCGATTCGATACGGCCGGTCCTCATGTTCATGGCCACAACGCCTCGACAGCGGCCGTCCTCGACGATGAGGGAGGTGACAAACCACTCGTCGTAGGTGAGGACGTTCAGCTTCAGGACCTGCTCATGGAGGATGTGGAGGAGCACCTGTCCGGTGATGTCGGCGACGTAGCAGGTGCGGGGGAAGCCGGCGCCGCCGAAGGGGCGCTGGGCGATGCGGCCGTCTTGGCGGCGGCTGAAAACGGTGCCCATGCGCTCGAACTCGACGATGTCGGACGGTGCCTCCCGACACATGGTTTCGATGGCGTCCTGGTCGCCCAGGTAGTCGCTGCCCTTGACGGTGTCATAGGCGTGGGTCTCCGGGGAGTCGTCCTCGCCGAGGGCAGCGTTGATGCCGCCCTGAGCGGCGACGGAATGGCTGCGCAGGGGGTAGACCTTGGTGAGGAGGGCGACGTCCACTCCCTGACGGGCGGCCTCGAGGGCGGCCCTCATTCCCGCCAAGCCCGCTCCTACGACCAGGACATCGTGGGTCAGCGCTTCAGACACGATTGGCTGCCGTTGCGAAAGGTAGATTTGTGGAACCGCCCCTATGTTACGCCATCGCTGGTTTGGGGTCGAGGACTTCAGATCCTTCAGTACGTGGGATGCGTTGTGCGCGATGGGCAGCGTCGGCGTGGTCGCCGTAACATGAAGGTGGTGAGGGAGCAGTTCTGCGGGATGAATCCCGCAGCTTCTCCAGCCAGCGGCGCTTGTTACCCGAAGCTGAGGGTTTCAACCCTCAGGATTGTGATACTGGGCGTTGTGCGCGTTGGGCAGCGTCGGCGTGGTGGCCGCAACATGGGCGTGGTCTGTCCCACCCGCCCGCCCTAGGAAGGTTTGGACATTTTCAGGGGGACACCCCCTGAAACCCCCGGCAGAGAGGGAGAATCCCTCTCTGCACTCTCCCTTTTTGTGGTAGACGTTGCCGCGCTTGCTCAGGTCAGGGAGCAGACACACTGGGAGACAGGGAACAAGCAGATGTCACTGATGTTTCTAAACGAGCGCAGGGCTGATAACCCATCACGGGGATGTGTCGATGGCCTCGGCGTAGAAGCCCCACATGTCCCGCGGCAAGAGCCTGCCAATGGCGACCATGACCTGCTCCCGCACCAGACGGTCTTGCTCTTCACGGTCGGTCCGGCGCTCCTTGCGCAGGCGGAAGGGCTCGCCGAACCTCACGATGAGGTGTTCTCCTTCCTCGTAGAAGCCGACCGGCAGGAAGGGAGCGCCCCGTTTGGTGAGCATCTCCAGGAAGAGCCCCGAGCCCGGCATCGCCTCGACCAGCGTGCCCTTGCCTCTGGCTTCCGGCGTAAGGGCGACGGTCTGACCGTTGTGGCGCCGAGCTTCGCTGCCGGCGGCGGGAGAGCCGACGACGGCGAGGGCCTGCCGGAGGGCGGCGGCCCGCCCCGCCGTCTTCTCATCACCCTTGGGCATCGTAATGAAGCCGTAGACCACGCCGACGCGGCCGAACGCCCAACGGGACAGCCAAATCGGGATCGGGATGGGGCCGAAGTGGCGGCTGAGCCACTCGCTGGTGATGATCCAGCTCGTCTCCGG
>Ga0315289_10011990_pt1 | contig 12253 bp, 5 predicted proteins | sample YL17G11_40_MG_FD_203452 | JGI IMG/M metagenome (GOLD analysis project Ga0315289, IMG submission 203452) | Sediment microbial communities from Yellowstone Lake, YNP, Wyoming, USA - YL17G11_40 | ecosystem: Environmental > Aquatic > Freshwater > Lake > Sediment | place: USA: Wyoming | collected...
GCCGGTCTCGCCGTCGTGCGTCTGAACTTCACCGGCAACGAGACGACGATCACCACTGAAATCAACGAAACGCGGGAGCAGCCCGGCACCGAGTACACCAACTGGCAGCAAGGGCTGATCTACGCCGGCGGCCTCTTCCCGAATCGACCGAACCCGAACCTGATCATCTTCACCTCCGACGGCAACCCCAACCACATCGGGAACGACGTGTCGGCGAGCGAGAGCGAGGCTGTGGCCGCCGCTGCCACAGTAGCGAATCAGATCAAGAGCGGCGGCACCCGCATCATCACTATTGGCATCGGCGACGACCTCAATACGAACAACCTAGTAGCTATTTCCAGCGCCGACGCCATGTACACCGCTAACTTCGATACCCTGGCGGCGCAGCTCGCAGCGCTGGCCGTCGAGCTATGCGGCGGCACCATCAGCGTCCACAAGATCATCGACGCCGACGGCGACCTGAAGACTACGATTGATCAGAGCAACGGCGCAGGCTGGCACTTCGATGCCTCAGTCACAGGCGGCACCGCAACCCCAACGCCGTCGGACGGCAACACCGGCAGCGACGGCTTCGTCGTCTTCGACATTGCCATCGCCGGCTCGACGGCCACCGCCAGCATTGCCGAGACGGTGAACAGCGGCTTCTCCTTCCTCGACGCGAAATGCACCAAGAACGGCAGCCCCGTTGGCACGCAGGGTACTAATCCCGTAACCGGCATCGTCATCGGCCCGCAGGACATCATCTCCTGTACCTTCTACAACACGCCGCAAGGGGCCGACGTCAAGATCATCAGCCAGCGCGTGGCCTGTCGTGACGCCAACGGCAACAAGGTGTGCGATGGCGATGAGACAGCTCCCGCCAGCATACCGGTGAGCGAGGATGTGCCCATCATCGTCGACAAGGTGATCCACAACAACGGCCCCCGCAAAGTTGATGCCGAAACAACGGGGACAGCCGTAGCCCCGCCTGACTGCGAGATCACGCCTGCCACCCACGTCCAGCAGATTCCGAACATGCCGGTTAGCGTGACCATGACCGTACACGAGCCGTTCACGATTCATTGCTACAAGCCCAGCGAGCATACTTTCACCTTCGACAACGTGATCAGCATCAAGACCCCCGGCGTCACCGACTCCGTACCTGGCAACGACAGGGCCCATACGGAATGGCCGGTGGACGCCATCGCCACGGCTGACCTGGAGATCGTGGCGCAGCGGACCGTTGTCTGGCCCACGGATGTAAACGTCAGCGAGAACGCAGTGGTCACTCTGGAGACCGATGTCAAGAACAACGGTCCCGACGGGCCGGTGGCGGCGACGGTGGAAGGCTGGCTGGTGGCCCCCACGCCGTGCACCGCATCCGCTCTCGTCAGCCAGCAGGTGACACTGGCCAAGGACGAGACCAAGACCGTGCAGCAGGAGTTCACCATTCACTGCTCTCAAAAGTGCCTGCAGACGTTCGAGTTCCACAACCGCATCACAGCCAAGGACCCGCACGTCCGGGAGCCTGACCCCGACACGCACGCCAATTACAAGTGGCGCTTCCTACCCTCCTTCGCCTCCTGGGCCAAGGCTGACGTGAAGATCATCAGCCAGGGGTTCGTTAGCCCGCCCACCCAGATCGATGTCAGCGCCGACGTGCCGGTCACCCTGCGCAAGGTGCTGCACAACAACGGCCCCTACACTGGCGACGTGACGGTGACGGTCAACAAGAGAGCCAGCGCCCCCGCCGACTGCAGCATCAGCCCGCTCAGCCACAGCCAAGACGTGGTGCTGCCCCACAGCGTGGACGTGACCGTCGACGAGACCTTCACCATCCACTGCTCCAAGCCCAGCAGCCACACCTTCACCGTGGCCAACGCAGTGAGCGGGCCCAAGGAGGTGCACGTTGTCGACCCCGACCTGCTCAACAACACTGCCTCCACGGACCTGACTGTGGGCGCTGTGGCTAAGGTGGACGTGAAGGTCAGCCAGAGGCTCGTCAGCCCGCCGACGCAGATCGACGTCAGCAAGGACGTGGAGGTAACCCTGGAGAAGACCATCACGGCCACCGTGGAGCCTCCGGCCACGTCGGCCGAGGTCCCCTCGGTGAACGTGACGGTCACCAAGACGGCCACCGCTCCTGCCGACTGCACGGTCGCTCCGACCTCGGTCGTCGAGGCGAAGAACGTCAGCACGACTGCGCCGCTGGTCTTCCAGGAGAAGTTCACCATCCACTGCTCCAAGCCCAGCTCTCACTCCTTCACCTTCAAGAACGCCATCGCTATCACGACTGCCCACGTGAAGGACCCAGACGGGACCAACGACAGCGCCTCCACAGAGCTGAAGGACGTGCCTGCCATCGCTCAGGCGGACGTGAAGATATCCAGCCAGTCCATCGTCAACCCGCCGGTGGAGATAGCGGTTGACAAGGACGTTGAGGTTACCCTGCGCAAGACGCTGCACAACAACGGGGGCTACGGGCCGGTGGACGTGAGCATAACTGCCAGCGCCTCCGCTCCCGCCGACTGCACAGCCACTCCCAAGGCGGGCAACCCCGCCAGCGCCAGCCTGCCCACAAGCACCGACGTTGTCATCGACGAAATCTGGACAATCCACTGCGACAAGCCCAGCTCTCACTCCTTCACTTTCAATAACGCCATCGCCCTTACTACTACTACCGTGCACGTGACTGACCCCACGCCCACCAACAACGCCGCCTCGACAAAGCTGGACGTGGCCGCCATTGGCCAGGCGGACGTGAAGATCACCGGCCAGCAGCTCATTGGCGCGCCCAGCGAGATACCCGTCTCGCAGAACGTAGACGTCACGCTGCGCAAGACCCTGCACAACAACGGGGGCTACGGGCCGGTCGAGGTGTCTATTACGACCAGCGCTACTCCTCCGCCTGACTGCACGGCCACGCCCAAGAAGGACAACCCCACCTCGGCCAAGCTGGACGTCAGCAGTGATGTGGTGGTAGATGAGGTCTGGACAATCCGCTGCACCGAGCCCAGCTCTCACTCCTTGACCTTCAAGAACGCCATCGCTATCACGACTGTGCACGTGAAGGACCCCACGCCTGGCAACGACACCGCCTCCACAGAGCTGAAGGACGTGCCTGTCATTGCCCAGGCGGACGTGAAGATCACCAGTCAGAGCTTTGTGAACCCGCCGTCTCAGATCACCGCCAACGTGGACGTGCCTGTCACTCTGCGAAAGCGCATCCGCAACAATGGTCCCTACGGCCCGGTGAACATCTCGGTATCCAGCAGCGCCACGGCTCCTGCCAAGTGCACCGTTGCTCCCATCACCCAGGGCTCGACCTTGATTGGGGTGTTGAAGGACGAGCAGCGGACGGTGGATGAAGCCTGGACCGTCAGATGCTCTGATGTGGGCGACTACACCTTTACCTTCGCTAATTCCATCAGCGCGGTTGCCGGGCACGTGCGTGGTTCCGACTCGCTCGGGACCGAGCTGCGAGTGAGCATCTGGCCTCCACGCACGCCTGTGCCCACGCCGACGGTGTCTCTGCCCACACCCACGCCGACGGTGATCGTGCCCACACCCACGCCGACGGTGATCGTCCCCACACCCACGCTGACGGTGACCGTGCCCACACCCACGCCGACACCCACGCCCACACCCACGCCTGGGGTGACGCCGGTCGTCCTGCCTACGGTGGCCCCTCCTGTTACCCCGACGGTGGCTCCCGTTACACCGACGCCGGCGCCTCCTTCGCCGACAGCGGCTCCTGTCACGCCAGGGGCAATGCCGTCGACCGGAGGCAGCGGCGCAATGCCATTGACCAGGGGTTGGTCAGCGTTGGCGTTGCTGGCTGGTGCCATGGCCTTGATGCTGGCGGGCATCGGTAGTGCTGCGTGGACGCTCAGGGAGAGGAACAGATAGGAAGCGGGTCCTCTTTCAAAGGGCCAAAGCCAAGGCCCCAGGCGAGTTCTCGCCTGGGGCCTTGTTTAGTGGTTCACCTCTTCTTACGGCAGAGCTGCTACGATGGGGGCTCCACCCGTACGTCGCCGCTGTTCGCGTCTCCAATGTCTAGCAGCAAGTGCGCTCGTAGCTCACGGCCGTCGCCATAGAATCCGCTGCTGCTGATGTCCATGCGCACCGGCCAGTTGCCCTTTCTTGCCAGCCAGGGGTCCACATCAAGCTCCCTGAGAAGGATGTCTAGGTCCGATTCGCGACCGCAGATCTTCGCCCAGGCCTGCTCCGAATGTACCTGGGGGAAAGTGTAGTGGAAGCTCTTCACCCCATTGGCCTTCTCCTCTTGCGGCTCGCCCGGCAGGAGATCGAGGTCGGGCAGAACGGCCTAGCATACGACAGGCGGCGTGTGGGGAATGTTGAACGGCTGCTGGGCGGGTGTCCAATTACCCGGAAGCTGCACCCACATCTGGCCCCCAATCGTGATCAGACCGAACGGTTCGTCCGACCCGGCCGTGATGACGGCCTCGAACCGGTCCGGTGCCACGAATGAAATTGCGACAGCATACTCGAATAGAAAGGGCCCGCCGAATTCCCGCGTGAGGGCGCTAATGGGCGTTGGTCGGGACTCGGCGGGAGTCTCGGCTGGCTCGGGTGACTCCAGCTTCAAGTCGACGGAGTATGACGGTAGGCCTTGAGGGCCTCAAGCGCCTGACAGGGAGCGAGGGCAGCGTCCTCGGACATAGAACCACCCCGGCAACCTCGGAGACCAGCGAGGCGGCCGGGGTGGTGAATGTTTGAGCCTATAGGTCTAGCGTCGCTTTGCTGCCATCAGCGTCCCCAGGCCGGCCACAGTCATCAGCCCGGCCCAGCCAGCCAGGGCCATCGCCCACAGAGGCAACCCGGAACTCGACCCGGACAGTCCGCCAGCGCCAGTGGGTGGCATCTTGGTGGGCGCAGGCGTCGGGGTGACCGCCGCCGGCGGCGTCGTGGCCTTGGGGGTGGGAGTAGTACCTGGCGGCGGCGTCGTGGGAGCGGGCGTGACCGGCGGCGCGACGGGCGCGCAGTTCAGGTCGACGTTGCGGACGCCGTTCTTCCATACGTCTGCATCCTTCTCGACCGGGGTGCAGGTCATCCCATTTAGCGCGAAGGTGATGGTGCCCCCATCGAAGCAAGGCTTCTTCGCCGGTATCTTGTCCGGTATCTCCATGGCGTAGCGGCCGCCGGTGACGATGGCGCTACCCCACTGCGTGCCGCCGATGCTGGCTGTGAGCTGGTAGCCGCTTTCCGCTGGCTTGCCATCGATGAGCACCCGACCGTTGTAGGTGCCGGGGAACACCACCCCGCAAATCTCCCCCTCGGCCGTGGGCGTCGGCGTGGCGATGCCTGCCGCCACCACCTTGGCCACCTGCTCACCCGAAGCGTGATCGGACTTGAGGGCAGTGGCCAGGGTAAGGGTTTTCCCGCTGATCGCGGTTATCGTGTTCGTCTCTTTGGTGGCCCCCGTGCCGATCTCGATCGTGTCTCCCACGGCAAAGCCCGTGACATCGGTCAAGGTGATCTCTGTGGCGCCAGCCTTGGCGTCCTGGGCCAGGCTGGTCTTGACAGTCGGAACCGGCGTCCCCGCCCCCACTGTGGCCGTGGCCGTGGCCGCGCCGCCGCCCGCCGCGGCCGTGCCAGTGGCAGTGGCCGTTTCAGTGGCGGTGGCCGTGGGCGAGGGCGTGGGCGTCGGGCAGCCCTCGCCCGTGACGTCAAAGGAGCCCTCGAACCACTGTTCCACCCTCATGCTCTTGCCCCCGTCCGTGGCGTCATTGGCGTAGTCGTCGCAGGGGTCGCCGATGCGGTCGAGATCCGTATCTAATTGGCTGTCGTTCGCCACCAGCGGGCAGTTGTCCTGGAAGTTGTCGAACAGGTCGTTGTCGGGGTTAGGGTCATACCCGGCGGCCGTGGGGTCGCAGACATCGCAGAGGGCGTCCTGGTCACTGTCGCGGGGGTAGGTGTCGTTTGTCGGGTCGCACAGTGGGTCGTATTTGTAGGGACAGGTATCGAGCGAGTTGTCTATGTTGTCGGCGTCAGCGTCGCGGATGGAAGCAGCGAAACCGCGGAAGGTGTAGGTGCCGGCCGTACAGGGGTTGGTGCGCCAGGGGTAGCCGGATTCGTCCACGTTGGGGGTGCCCCCGAACTTCCCGGGGTCGCCGCCGCCGTCGACGTTGTCCTTGGTCAAGCCGAAGTAGTGCATATTGCTGCTCAGGTTCGGGCACATGTCGGTTATCTTGTGCGGGACCAGGGGGCCGACGGGGTTCTGGCTGACGGAAATAGCGACGTAGCCCTTGTCAGTGGTAAAAGGCGGCGTGCCAAATCGCGCGGGCAGGCTGGTGCCGGGCGGGAAGATCAGGAAGTTCATCGAGATGGTGCTGCCGCTGTACCATGTGACGTCGAACATGCGTGCTATGGGCGTCATGCCGGGGAACAGTTGGTCCAGGAAGTCGGGCCACCTGTCGCAGCCGTCGGGGAGGCCGTTGGCCGGGCTAATGTCGGCGAACTGCTGGTCATAGTTCAACGTGTCGTCGTTGTCTGTGGTGCAATTCATCAGGTTAAAAACGGGCTGAATCTCTGACAAGCAGGGATTATCTATTAGGCCCAGCGTGGTCACAACGTTGAGTTGCGCCACCTGAGCTCCTATGGGGACATCTTCGCCGTGCGCGACGCCCCACTCCTTGGGTTGAAAGCTAACCTGGACATCGTACATGAGGCTGGGCCAGGCCTCAGGGTCGCTTCTCTTTACGCCGAACTCGTTGTAGATATCGCTGTTGGCCCCGGTCGTGAGGTCGTCGATGTTTACGACACGGGCATAGACGTTGAACTTCAGGGGGTCACCAGCCCTGACGCTGCTACACAGGAGGAGCGGCGCCAGGATGCCTAACGCTAGGGCGATCACGACCAGTACGCCTATCCCCTGCCAATGCAACTTTGAGGCAGCTTTTCTCATTGGTCTCCTCCTGTTGGCTATTCCCTACCTTACCCCCTCCTCGCACAATCACCGTTATGATACGCTTTCTAACCCTATTGTCAATATCTGGGGGGGCCTTTGCGCCGTCAATTTCGCTCTTCTACCGGCGCTCGCTGGCGCTCGCTGGCGCTCGCTGGCCGGGGCTCGGCTGCCGTCGGCAGGCAGCAAGCCACACTGCCCTCAGCCATGCAGGGGGATAGCCGATCAGGGGGCCTTCCGCAGGCCTCGCCGGTCAGCTCGCAGGGTTCAGGAGCACGATTGATTGATGCGCCCCGCGAACTGAAACACGTCGCCGAAAGTTATGTAGCCGTCAGCATTGAAGTCCAAGCGCTTGCGGAACTTCCCGTCGCCGTATCCGCTGTTGATCAGCCCCGCGAAGTTGAAGACATCGCTAAACGTGACGTACCTGTCGTTGTTGATGTCCAGGGGCCAGGCGCTGTGATACTCGTTCACGGCGCAGTCGGCCAGCGAGTCGGTCGCCAGGTAGTCCTCGGAAGCCTTTCCTCCTACGGGCGGGCCGGTGTCGACCCAACCATCGTTGTCGTCGTCGGTTTCGGTAGTGTTGTGGATAGTGTCGCCGTCGCTGTCCGAATCGGGGTCCACGCAGTCGGGGATGGGAGGGTCGGGGGGGACGCTGGCCGGGGCCCTGTCGTACCACTCGTCGACCAGGCCATCCTTGTCGTTGTCTTCGCCGTCGCACATCTCGGGGGTGCTGAGGGCGTTCAGTAAGTCAGAGCCGTCCACGCTCTCCTCGACGTTGGTGAAGCCATCGTTGTCGGCGTCGGTCGGGCACGGGCCGCCCACAACCACTATCGCGTTGAACACCAGGCCGTCGAAATACCTGTCCGTGTCCGCGGGCAGGTCCCCGATGTAGGCGTCATTCTCATCCTGCAGTGTGACGCCTGATGTCATAGAGGCCCAGGTGAAATATAGCCTGCTGGTGCCAGCGTTGAGGGCTTGGAGCCCCACCCTTGCCAGCACGCCCGAGCCGCTCTCAGGCTTCCTGCCATAGTCAACGGCGCCGACTCCCCATGACCCTGTGTTGTTGGGCATGGAGTCGGTGAGGGGAGAAACGCTGCTCCCCGATGCCGCTGCCAGGAAGTATTGGACGTCGACGCTGGTTACCTGAACGATGAAGCCGGAGTACTTGCCATCAAACCTGAGAGCGCCGTCCCACTTATTGAGGTCGGCTACGTCCTTGACGAACAGATCGATGTAGAACGTGCTGTTGGGGTTGACCGACACGCAGCGGTCGATGGTGCCCAGGCCACAGCCGTCGTTCACCACCGTATCGGCGTCGTCGTCCGTCGAGTTGAGGCAGTTGGCGCCGGTCTCGGGGGCACCCCGGGGGACGCTGGTCCCGTTGCCGCCGCCGTTGAAGGGGTTGGCGTCTACGCCGACGATGATGCTTACGTCGCTCAGCGTAGCCTTAGCGACGTCGGCACGTTCGATGAAGGCGTAGAGTCCCGCACAGATGAAGGCCAGGACGATCGCACTCAAGAAGCCGGCCCAGATTGGCTTCCCCATGATGCACCCCCTGTACTAATAGTCTCTGGAGTTTGCCCGGCAGCCGGCTCCGGCGCAACTCTGCTGTGGGAACTGAACCGATTATACCACGCTTTCAAATGGTGTGATTAAAGAACGGCGGTAAAAAATCGAGATAAAACGTCCTCTGAGCGCTGTCCAAGTCATTTGCACTAACTATAACGCCCATATTGGCCGCTGGTGACGGCCTTGCGCTTGGTTTTTGTGCCCGCCTCGCTCGCCCCAGGGCGTCCTTTGGGCCGGCACTCTGCCACCCAGGCGGCTGCCCGAGCTGGAGAGGGTTGTCCTCCTATACAAGCCCCATGGCCCCGGGCGGGCTGCCAACCGGGGCCATGGGCGCAAGCGTTGAGCGCTACTGACTTTGGCTCTCTATTCGGTTCGCCTCTTGGCGGCACGGGATACGCCGGCTGCGGTCAGCAGCAAAGCCAGAAGGCCTCCCGCCGCCACGGTCGCTGTCCAAGAACCGCCGCCATCGAACAGGCCGCCAGCGCCAGTAGAGGGCATCGCCGCGGGCGTCTTTGCGGCCGTGGGCGCGGGTGTGACCCCAGGCGCGGGCGTGACCTCGGGCGCGGGTGTGACCCCAGGCGCGGGTGTGACCCCAGGCGCGGGTGTAATTCCCGGCGTGACGACGGTCGGCGTCGGCGTGGGTGTAATCCCGGGCGCGGCCGTGGCTGTCGGCGAAGGCTTGGGCGTGGGTGTGGGTGTGGGCGTGGGCGTTGCCGCCGTCACCGTGGGCGAAGGCGTGGGCGAAGGCGGTGGAGCGGGTGGTGCCTGCTCGCAGACGTCGCCGCACAAGGGATCAGTGGTGTACGGCAGGGCCGGGCAGTCGTGGTCGCTGTCCACCTGGGTGCTGTTGGCGACGCTGCGGCAGTTATCGCAGACATCGCCGACGCTGTCCCTGTCGGTGTCGGTCTGGGTGGAATTAGCGTTGGTGGGGCAGTTATCGCAGGCGTTGCCCCAGCCGTCGCTGTCCCCGTCCTCCTGCCCCGGGTTGGCGGCAGCAGGGCAGTTATCGCAGATGTCGCCGTAGGTGTCGGTGTCGGTGTCGAGCTGGTTCCCGTTGGCGTCATCAGGGCAGTTGTCGCAGACGCTGCCGACGCCGTCGCTGTCCTCGTCCTCCTGGAGCGGGTTCAAGTCATCGGGGCAGTTATCGCAGACGGTGCCGACGCCGTCGCTGTCCTCGTCCTCCTGGAGCGAGTTGTCGATCAGCCGGCAGTTGTCGTCGCAGGCGGTGACCTCGCCGCCCGTGCAGGGGTTATCGCCCTCTATGCCGCTCCCGTCCCCGTCGTCCAGGATGCCGTCGCCGTCGTCGTCCGGGTCGCAGACGTCGCCGCACAAGGGATCATTGGCGTACGGCGGGGCCGGGCAGTCGTCGTCGCTGTCCACCTGGGTGCTGTTGGCGGCGCTGCGGCAGTTATCGCAGACGTCGCCAACGCCGTCGCCGCCGCCGGTGTCGGTGTCCTCCTGGCCGGTGTTGGCGGTGGTGGGGCAGTTGTCGGAGCCGGTGCACCCGGAGGGTCCGCCGCTCGGGGCGTCCGGGTCGCAGATGGTGTCGTCGTCCCCGTCGACCTGGGCGTCGGAGCAGCCGTGGGTGTCTACGGGGTCCCCGGATTCGGTGCCTGGGCACCAGTCATTGGGGTCAAGCACCCCGTCTTCATCCTCGTCGGCGGGGCAGTCCGTGTTGATCGCCAGGATGCCCTCACCGAGCACCTGCGGGTGTACTGACCCGCCGCCCGAGGCGTAGGCGGTCACGGGAGCGTCGTTGAACGAGAAGGTGACCAAGCCCGACTTGGTGCCATCGATGTCCAGGCCAACCCTTAGGATGGTGCCGTCGCCGGGAGTGCCCGTGCCGCCCGCGAGGAAGGCACAGCCGCCCCCGTAGGGGCTGACGCTGTCAGGCAGACCGTCGCCCGTGCAGAATGGGTCGTCCGGCGGCCCTGGGTCGTGGGGCATCTTGATGACTCTGTCGGTGCCGGGGGCAGCGATATTGACTAGCAAGGGGTCAGAGAATTTCAGGCTGAAGTTGTAGTAATCGGGCGCCACCGTGTCGCCGGCCACCACGACGTCGACGTTGTAGTCACTGGTGCCGTCGAAGCCACCACCGGCTTTGTCGAACCGCCAACAGTCCTGGACACCATCCGGCCAGCCGCCCTGGCCGATGGTGTCGGCGTCGTTCCCCGTGGTGTCGGGGTCAACGTCCCAGTTGATCGTGCCCTGGGCGTGCGCGATGTCCACGCTGGTGTAGGAGGTGCCGCTAAGCAGCAGCGCTGCCAGTAGCGCCGCGCCTACCGAAATCAATGCTAGCTTCCTCATGATCTTGCCTCCCTGCTCTATGACTGCCTGGCCCGCCAGCTCCGGCCCGAAGATGCGCCATCCTGGGCCAGACGTTGGCCGCATTATATCAGCACAGAATCACGATTTCAACCCGAAATCGCGTCTTCTGGAGGTCAACGAGCCGACAAAGGCCTTCTGGAACTGCCATTCTTCATGATCTATAACGCTTGACTGGCCTTTTTGTTACAGTTGCCATCTATAGCCCGCGCGGCCGCTTGCATCCGCATATCGCGTGCCCTTCGGATCAGTCGCCGCGCCGAGCAATCTGGCCGGGCACCTGTGCTGGCTTGGTGAAGAGGAGCAGCCGCGCCCATCCTGATGGGGGTTTGGGTTGGCGCAACTGTGGCACACGCCTTCGTCTGGTCGACCTGGAAGCTGGCGGTCGCCGCGGTCCTAGCAGCAGGCACCCAGGGCCATCGATTTGGTGGCCCTGGGTGCCGTTCCTTGCTCTCTGCTGGCGGCTACTCGATCAGCGGCGGCTTCGCCCTCGTCCTGTCGCCGCTATGGCCGATGGAGCTATCACCATGGGCAGCTCCACCATGGCTTCCGTGGCCACACGTTTAGCTGTACATCCTTTATCGAATCGTTGGCGGGGCAAGTGTCCCCCGGCGCAAGGACCGTGCCCGTAACCAGGTAGTCGACAGGCGGCGACGGGTTGCCACAGCTCCGGTACACGACCAGGAAGCTGACGTTGGCCTGCTTTCCGGGCTTCAGGGTGACGAGGGTCCGGCCCAGTGGCAGCACCAAAGGCATTGGGCAGGAGGCGTGAGCGGGCTTGACCACCAGGGATACGCGGGCTGGCCCGTCGGTCACTGTGCCGCGGTTCTTCACGACCACGGTGTAGATCTTGGCCGTCATGCCCCAGGGCGGCGGGTTCTCGAAGCCGTCGCCGTGTGTGTCCACCATCACTACTTCGTAGTCTATCGGGCAGACGCCGCCCTGGCAGACGGGGTCGGCGGCGCAGTCGGAGTCGGCGCAGTCGGTTTTGCCGTCCTTGTCGTTGTCGATGCCGTCGCTGCAGTTGGATTCGGGCAGGCAGACGGGGTCGGCGGCGCAGTCGGAGTCGGCGCAGTCGGTTTTGCCGTCCTTGTCGTTGTCGATGCCGTCGCTGCAGTTGGATTCGGGCAGGCAGACGGGGTCGGCGGCGCAGTCGGAGTCGGCGCAGTCGGTTTTGCCGTCCTTGTCGTTGTCGATGCCGTCGCTGCAGTTGGATTCGGGCAGGCAGACGGGGTCGGCGGCGCAGTCGGGGTCGGCGCAGTCGGTTTTGCCGTCCTTGTCGTTGTCGATGCCGTCGCTGCAGTTGGATTCGGGCAGGCAGACGGGGTCGGCGGCGCAGTCGGGGTCGGTGCAGTCGGTTTTGCCGTCCTTGTCGTTGTCGATGCCGTCGCTGCAGTTGGATTCGGGCAGGCAGACGGGGTCGGCGGCGCAGTCGGGGTCGGCGCAGTC
>Ga0315289_10011991_pt1 | contig 12253 bp, 9 predicted proteins | sample YL17G11_40_MG_FD_203452 | JGI IMG/M metagenome (GOLD analysis project Ga0315289, IMG submission 203452) | Sediment microbial communities from Yellowstone Lake, YNP, Wyoming, USA - YL17G11_40 | ecosystem: Environmental > Aquatic > Freshwater > Lake > Sediment | place: USA: Wyoming | collected...
TCTGGACGATACAGCCCATGCGCTGCATACCAGCCTCCCATTTCACTGCCTGAACCTTTCGGTGGACGATGCGCTTTGATACCGGGAACACCTTCTAACAAATCCCAGAAGTAATTCATCGCTTTCAGAATCTCTACATTTCTCTCATCGTAATGCTTCAATTGAACTCGTCCTACCGCAGAACTAAGTTGGTGCATCCGATACTTGTACCCTCCCATTGGCAATCCGACATACTGCTTTAACGATTCGGTCTGAATATTGCCCCCAAAACGCTCGTAATGCCCGAATGCGATAGCACGCTCGTAGATTTCGAGATCATCTGTGACGAGAATACCAGCTTCCCCCACAGCCAATGACTTTCCACTCATTACTGACATTGCGGCAACGTCGCCGATTGCGCCGACTTTACGTCCTTTGTATATACCACCGTGAGCGTGAGACACGTCCTCTATGACTTTCAGATTGTGTCGCCGTGCTATATCCATTATCGGATCCATATCAGCAGGATAACCGCAGTAATGGACTACGACGATGGCTTTAGTATGCTTTGTGATACGGTGTTCGATGTCGTTGGGGTCTATACAGATCGTGTCGGGGTCAATGTCTGCAAATACCACTGTCGCCCCTAGCGAAAAGCATGGTAATGCAGAAGCCCAATAGGTCAAACTTGGGCTTATGATCTCGTCGCCAACGCCGACCTTGCACCCAAACATAGCGGAATGGAGCGCACTTGTGCCGTTATTAAAACCAAGCGCATACTTGGTTCCCTGCCATTGGGCGAACTCCTGCTCGAATTTCTGAGTTACGTCTATATCTGACATTCCAGCACGGCGGAGAACTTCCAGAACACTATCTTCATCCTCTTTTGTAATTATTGGCCACGTAAACATATCACCCGAATCGGATTGCACGGCTTTAGGTCCACCGAATATCGCTAATTCTGACTTTTTCTCCATTTCTTATACTCCTTTAGCACCTTTTGAATCAGGAATTAAACCACAGATTAACACAGATGGACACAGATTTTTTTCAGTCTTTTATATCAATATATCATAGCACAACCCACAGCCTTTATAAAGTGGAAAATCAATGGAGCAGGAGCAGGGCTATTTAATTTTATGTGTCATTCCCACGAAAGTGGGAATCCATTCCTGAAAGATCATTGAAAAATTGTGGATTCCCGTTCCCCACTTTCGTGAGGACAAGCTTCACGGGAATGACAAATTGGTGCTAAAATGGAAAATTAAATAACCATATCAATGGAGTATGCCTTCAGAGAAAAAATGTGGGAAAGCGTTTTTTGTTGACTTTACCGAAGAAGTATTGTAAAATATAAGTGTAAGTTTCTTTAAGGACATTAATCATCTGTATTTATCTGGTTTCTGTATATTATCTTAAAATTCATGCCATACGGAAACTATATAATCATTTGTTAGGCAACGAAAGGAGATGCTATGCCTGCACTGGAGAACGCTCAACAGGGATTGACCCTTATCAAGAACGCAATTGTTGAATACATCAGAGAACACCCTAACGGCGTTACCAACGCCGAGATCGCAAGAAACTTGGGCATCGAGTCGGATTACGAGGGTAAGCAGCGCGACTATCTTTCATGGTCTGTTATTGGTTTGTTGCTCCGGGAGGGCAGAATTCGCTATGAGACACGTGGACGGTCGAAACTTTATTTCATTGCAAGAATCTAAAAAATTCATAAGTTGAATCGAAGAACGAGACCTAACAATTCTAATGTTATTTTGGGGTTGTCAACCCAATCTACGCACTATTAAATAAAACAATTATGCAAAGAGTAACAATATTTATAAGCCATGCCACTCCTGAAGACAATGATTTTGCAATATGGTTAGCATCCAGGCTTCAATTACTTGGATATGAGGTATGGATTGATAAAAATAGTTTGATTGGTGGTGAAAAATTTTGGGAAGAAATAGATCAAACTATAAGGAATGACACCGCCAAATTTCTTTTAGTATATTCCAAAAATATTTGTCAAAAGGATGAACTTGACCATCCAATACCTGGGAAGTTGAAAGATGGAATTTACAAAGAATTTAACCTTGCGGGAAGTATAGCAAAGCAACACAGTTTGTCAGATTTTATAATTCTTCTGAATATTGATAGAGCTGATTATAATTTATTCATTGGGGCAGATGGATTAAACCAAATTCCTTTCTTTGATAATTGGGCAGAAGGTTTAAAACAGTTAGACAAAAAATTCAAGAAAGACCAGATTCCTAATAACAATTCAAATGTTAAACATAATTTTGGGGATTGGTATGAGAATCAATATATTATTCAAGATGGAATCACTTTAAAAAAGGAGCTTTATTATACTAACTGGTGGCCAATAAATAAACTCCCTGAATTTTTCTATATTTATCAGTTTCAATATGAAGATCAAGCTAAAGAAATTGTTAAATGGCTTTATGAACAGGAAAGTAGTTTTCCTTTTAGTAGAATAACCAATCATATAAGCTCTTTTGAACCGAATCTGTTTGTAGAACAGCAAGATGAATTTGCCTTTAGACCACAAAATGTTTTTGAGATGAAAATCAGTAATGTGCGCCACGGCTTTGAATCAGAAAACTTCCCCACGCAAAAGGATGCAGAGAATCATTTAAAACAACTGCTAAAAAGGATTTTTCATCTTATCATGAAAAACCGAAAGATGTTTTGGTATGAAATGGCTAATAAACGTTTGGCTTACTTTTACACACCTGCTAACCTGCATTTCTTGAAAGTAAAATTTGAATATCCATATCGATCAAATCGAAGATTCAAAACTAAGCAACTTATTGGTAAATATGAAAGCTTAGGGAAATGGCATTTTGCAGTTTCAGTAAAACCCATCCTTTCTCCAATTATTGCCTTTAGTCTGAAAAGCCACTTAACCTTTACAGATAATGGATTTAATGTTTGGAAAAATAAGGATGGCGAAGTGGATAAAGATAGAATACATAGTCACAGGAGAGCTAAAGGTAAACGTTTTTTCAATGAAGAATGGAGAGATATGCTTCTTGCCTTTCTAAATGGACTTAAAAAGGATGACAAGATTGAAATTGCATTATCTAATGATTTTATCCTTGAAATGCCCTTAATCACAGAGGTTTATTGGTCAGACTTTGGTTATTATGATCCTAAGGATACGACAAGGCAGGGAATACTTTCCGTATATGAAATAGAATTAGATGAGCGAGAAGAAGAAACAGAAGAAAAAACAGCAGAGGAAAGCGATGAATGATCCAGAACTAATACATATACCAGAACCCAAACTTACTTTTGGATATAATCAGAAAATGGAAGACCCGAGAGATGGTCTTACTTTATTCGGTACTTTTTCCAGAGATAAACATGCTGGACAAGTAAATGTAGGGATTATCGGTCCCAAGGAACAAAGGGAGTATATTAAAGATTACCTTAAAAAAATTCATCAGCCTGTGATAAATTTGGAAAAGGATGTCGCGAGACCATACTTTCCTGGGTTAGAAGCTGCCTTTGATATTTTTATTAACTTCTCTGCCATACAAGAAATTGACGTACCAAGAAACCAGATTGACGATTATTTGAAATATACTGATGGGTACCAAAGAGTATACCACTTAACAGATTTATATGCTGAAAAACTCAAAAAATATTGCAATGAGCAACATGAACTGGTAACAGTCTGGTTTGTGGCAATACCTGACGAAATTTATCAATACGGGAGGCCCAAATCGCAGATCCCTAGAACTGATAATAATATCAAAGATGGGCTTAAGAAAAAAGATAGAACCTTAAACCAGCCATTCCTTTTTGATAAGTTTAACGAGCTGAAGAAAGCATACGAATTTGAAATAAATTTTCACAATCAGCTAAAGGCAAAGCTTCTGAACGAAAAAATAGTAACTCAATTAATAAGGGAAAGTACTATTGCATATTATAGCTTGTGGGAAGATGCTGATAAAATAGAATATGAGCGTCAATTTGATACTGCGAAAGCGTGGAATATATCAACTACACTTTACTATAAAACTGGTGGCATACCGTGGAAACTTGGGGAAATACGGAAAAATGTATGTTATTTGGGATTAGTTTATAAACTAATGGAACAAAGTCAGGATGAAAATAATGCTTGTTGTGCAGCTCAGATGTTTTTGGATTCTGGTGATGGTATGGTTTTCAGAGGGAGTTTAGGCCCTTGGTATAATTCACAAACCAAGGAATTTCATATTAAAAAAAATGATGCTCGCGATTTATTAATCGCGTCTTTGGAATCATTTCGTGAAAAGTCAGAAATAGGCGATTATCCTGAAGAAATATTCACCCATGCAAAAACCTATTTTAATGACGAAGAATGGGATGGTTTTTGTGAAGCTGCTAAAGGTAAGAGTAAAATAATAGGAGTGCGAATAAGATATGACTCAGCCTTCAAGTTATACAGAGACTTTTCTTATTGTGTTCCCAGAGGTACTGCCTTGATTTTATCTAAAAATTTAGCCTATCTATGGACAAAAGGTTATATACCGCGCCTGCAAACTCAACTTGGCTTAGAAACTCCAAACCCGTTAAGCATTGAAGTCACAAGAGGTGAAAGAGACATTAAAACAGTCTGTAAAGATATTCTTGCCTTAACAAAACTCAACTATAATGCTTGTATTTATGCTGATGGTTTACCTGTCACATTAAAGTTTGCAGATTCGATCGGAGAGGTATTAACCGCTGGGAAAAATATAGAATCGAAAATATTATCTTTCAGACATTATATATAAAGTCGGTAGGTTATGTCAAGGAACGAGACCCAACAACCCTAATATTATGTTGGGTTTCACTTTGTTTAACCCAAACTACCCACTTTTTACAATGAGAGGTTAAAATGGTTATCGCTGAAAAAATCCAACAATATATTTAGGAATTACCCGCATCCCTTCAAGAAGAAGCGCTTGACTACGTTGAATATCTTTTAGCAAAAGCAAAATCTAAAGCGGTTCAGCAAGAAAAGGAAACATGGTCATCTTTATCGCTGGCATCAGCAATGAGTGATATGGAAGATGAGGATTCTCCTACATATAGCAAAGCTGATTTGGTGGTGATGATTTACAAACCAAAGTCATCTACGCTGTCTGGAGATTGTTTTGGACTGGTTCCCGGTAAAAATGCCTCTTTTGTGGACTTTCCAGAGCCTTCATCGCCGGCATTTACAGCCCTGAATGATATACCACTTGGTACGGGGAAGTCTTTGTCGGGTCCATCTATGACTGCCTTCATATAATCAGCCCATATAGGCAAAGCCGCTTCGGAGCCAGTACGCCTGGTGCTTTTCGTGTCATCAAATCCGACCCATACGCCAGTTACAAGGTCAGGAACGAATCCAACGAACCACGCATCCGTACTGTCATTGGTCGTGCCGGTTTTTCCTGCGGCTGGTCTGCGGAACCCAAGTGACCTGATCCTGCTTCCTGTTCCTCCGTCTACAACACCCTTCATGACGTAAACCATCTGGTATGCGACGTTCTTTTCCAGCACCCTCTTGGTTTTTGGTATACTTTCCTCCAGGATATTATCCTCTCTATCCATGACATATTTAATGCAGGTTGGTTCCACACGCACTCCCTGATTTGCCCATACACCATAAGCGGAAGTTATCTCTAGAACGTTTACTTCGGATGATCCCAGAGCCAATGATGGAACACGAGCTAATGGGCTTTTGATTCCCATTGCCTTAGCCAGTTCTATAACCTTGTCAACTCCCACCCTTTCGTTCATGAGCTTTGCAGTAGGCACGTTTAATGACCTTATCAGCGCAGTTCGGAGAGTTACAGGTCCCGCATATTTATGAGAGAAATTCTTTGGTTCCCAGTATCCATCAGGTATTTTGATTCTCCATGGGGCATCTATTATAATGTCCGCCGGTGTAGCGATCTTGTTAGCGAATGCGGCGCAATATACAAAAGGCTTGAAAGATGAACCCGGTTGACGCTGAGCCTGAACTGCACGGTTGTATTGATTGATGCTGAAATCACGCCCGCCAGCCATCGCTTTTATATTTCCTGTTGATGGTTCGATTGATACCAAAGCTGATTGTATATATGATTCAGGTGATTCAACGCCCTTTTCATGCTCTTTGGCAAACCATTTAGTTTTGTTTTCCTCGTAATCAGGAAATTTGAGAGACTTGTCAAATATGCGAAGATGCTTCTGCACCGCACTGTTAGCGGAAAGTTGCATTGACATATCAAGTGTTGTGTATATATTTAATCCCTGACCGTAGATCGCACTTTGCTCATACTTTTTTTCAAGCTCAATGCGGACGTATTCAAGGAAGTAGGCTATGTCCATGCTCCACGATTCCCCCATAGATACAGTAATAAGAGGGGCTTCAACTGATCTGGTATATAGATTCTTATCTATGTAGCCAAGTTCAAGCATCTGTTTTAGAACTACCTGACGTCTCATTCTAGCATTATCTGGATTCTTTATTGGAGAATATTTTGGTGGCCACTTTGGTATTCCTGCGAGAGTCGCACACTCAGGCAAAGTCAGTTCCCATACGTGTTTCCCGAAGTAATACTTTGCCGCTTGCTCAACGCCGTATACTTCTCTTGAGCCTACTCGACCGAGATTGACTCTGTTGAGGTATCTTTCCAGTATTTCATCCTTTGTGTATTTTCTTTCTATCTTCAAAGCCATCAGCCATTCTTTGATCTTTCTCGTTACGATCTGCTCTCGTGTCAGGAAAAGGTCACGGGCAAGCTGTTGGGTGATTGTACTACCGCCCTGTTCCCTGCTTCGATGCCTGATGTCCCACAATATTGCGCTAATGGTACGGTAGGGATCAATGCCTGAGTGTTTATAGAATCTCTTGTCTTCTATGGCAATAAAAGCGTTGAGAAGAATATCGGGTACTTGAGATAAACTGACGATCTCTCTGTCAATACCTTCGCCGCCATAGAATTCGTCCAATGCCTCTGGTTCAAGAATGAATTCCTGCAATGGTAACCCATCTCTATTGGTGATTACACCTATATTTCCCCCGCTAACTTTGATGTTAACCATTATCGCATCACGATTAAGCCTGGGATACTTAAGATGCCGTAGATATAGCTTTATTTCATTGTTATCACTACCCTCCGGATTACTCATGTAGTATTCACCAGGGCTTGTTGGTTCAGTATCAACGCTTTCGTAGCTCAATCTTTCGAGCCTTTTCGTAAGGTTCGCAAGCGAAGTTCCCGGGTATACGTGCGTTATATCAGAATAGACTTTTGAGGGAAACTGCCACGATTTGTTCTCGTATTCCAAAGAAGCCAATGATGGTAATCGGTTCCAGTATCCGAGTATAACTCCGATAGGTATACCTAAACATATAAAAAATATAACAATAATCACCAGCAAGATTATCTGAGTATGCCTTTTCATTCGACTCACTACCATACCTCCATTAAGCAATTATATTAGCATAATTATATATCTATTAATGGAGTTAGTCAAGCGATTGATCTCTTAACTGTATTGTTTAATGGCATGTTATATGTTAAAATAGAAAATGCAGGACAGAAATGTCCTGCTTATCAGTCATGCTTATTTTACATCACGATATAATCTGGTACTTCAATATAGACAGGTTTTGTCAGAGGAAGGAAGCTATGTCTAAAAAATTTGATTTTTTTCAGCCTATATCTTCACCTCGACCTGTGCAGGTGATAGTCCATCGTGGACTTAAATCAGATGCGCCTGAAAATACTATCCCTGCTTTTGATCTCTGCGTTAAACATCGTTTTGAATGGATCGAGGTTGATATATATTTAACTAAAGATAGGCAGCACGTTATCATACATGATCGACATCTGGAAACTACGACGAACGGCAACGGATTGGTGTCTGAACATACGCTGGAACAGATACTTACATTGGATGCAGGATCATGGTTTGACCCGAAATTCGCAGGTATAAGGATCCCCACATTAAAAGAAACTTTTGATTTCTGTAAAGGTAAAATTAATCTATATCTGGATTGCAAAGAGATTGATCCGATTCTTCTAGTAAGGGAAATTAAAGAGACTAATATGGAAAGCCAGGTAATTGTATACGATGATCCCGCTACGCTTGATATTATCGAAATAGAAAGCAATGGAACGATAGCCACCATGCCAAATTATCGTACAAATCCAAAAATTTCGGCATGGATAGGCGACAACCGTCCAATTGCATTAGAGATAAAATATGAGAGTGTGACGCCTGAGTTGATCTCATCACTTAAAAATGAAGAAGTTATTGTTCAGGTACAATGTCTGGGACAGACAGATCGACCTGAAGTCTGGCGGGAACTCATTGAGATGGGCGTTGATTGGATTCAAACGGATTATGGGGACGGTGTTATCGCTGAGATAGCAAAATCCAGCCTACGAAAGACTTTTTAATTGGTAGTCGCAGGCTTATGAACATTAAATAATTAATCGGGTAATACAATAATGAGAAATTAACACACCCCTTACGTCTGCTTCGCATCCGTGTTTCCCCTCTCAAGCGGGGAATTGCCCGAAACTCCCCTCTTGAGAGGGGTCCGGGGGTGTGTTTCCTATTAGGTAAGTTATTTAATTACAAATCCTTAAAGGATTTCTTAGATTTACTTACATTGATTCCGGAGCAGATATTCCAAGCAGCGCAAGACCATTTCGCAGAACGGTTCTGACGCAATTCACCAGAATGAATCTCGCACTGGATAGCTCAATGTTTTCGCTATCGAGGACTTTGCATTTGTTATAAAAAGTGTGAAATTCTGATGCAAGGTCTTGAAGATATCGAGTTACTGTATGCTGCGCCATATTTATAGCACTATCGTAGATTGTATCTGGAAAGTCTGCCAATTTCTTTATCAGTTCAATCTCCTCCGACTCCTTCAGCAAGGAGACATCAGTATTCTGGAAATCTAAAAGATTTACACCCTTTTCTTCTTTTTGCTTATGGATGCTACATATTCGGGCATGTGCGTATTGTATATAAAACACCGGGTTCGATTCAGCTTGCTGTATAGCGAGATCCATATCAAAATCGAGATGCGCATTGGTGGATCGCATCTGGAAGAAAAACCTTGCCACGTCAACTGCAAACCTTTTTCCAACCTGTTCAGATAGCTCATCAATCAATTGCCTGAGTGTGACAAACTGTCCTGCCCTTTTAGACATTCTCACCGCTTCACCGCCACGAAGCAGGTTCACCTGTTGAACAATCAGAATCTCCAGCCAGTCATGCGGCAATCCGAGTGCCTGCATACCTGCTTTCATTCTGGAGATATAGCCATGATGGTCTGGCCCCCAAAGGTCTATGACTTTCTGGAAATCACGCTGGGCTTTATCCAGATGGTAAGCAAGGTCTGGCACCATGTAAGTTACTTCACCGTTGCTTTTAACTATGACTCTGTCTTTGTCGTCGCCAAAGAAAGTAGACTTGAACCAGACTGCGCCATCCTGTTTATATGAGTAGCTGTTTTCTTGAATTTTCCGAAGAACTTCATCCATTTTTCCGGAGTCACGGACAGCCTTTTCACTTGTCCATACGTCAAACTCCACACCGAACTCACGAAGGTCTTGCCTCTGACCTTCAAGTATATTTTTAAGCCCAAGCTCTTTGAAAATCTCCAACCGCTCAATTTCGGGCATTTCAAGAAACTTATCTCCGTATTCTTCTTTGATTTCTCTTGCAAGGACTTTTACGTAATCGCCGTGGTAACCATCTTCTGGAAACTCCACGTCCAGTCCAAGCAATTGACAATAGCAGGCATTTATAGATTTTGCGAAGGTATAAACCTGACCGCCTGCGTCATTTATGTAGAACTCTCTTTCAACGTTATATCCTATTGCTTTAAGCAGATTTACGATAGAGTCACCGATTGATGCGGCTCTTGCACTGACAACGTTTAATGGACCGACTGGATTTGCGCTTATGAACTCAACCTGTACCTTTTCACCATTTCCTTGATCGCTTTCGCCGTAACTTTGCCCCTTTTCTTGAATAGCACTGAGAACTTCGTAAAGCCATCTATCGGTTAAAAAGAAATTGACAAACCCTGGACCAGCTACTTCAACGTGATCTATCAGGTCGTTTTGCTCGATACAGCGGACAATGTTATCTGCTATCTGTCTCGGTGGCATCTTGGCTTGTCTTGACAGCATCAACGGCAAAGACACAGACAGATCGCCATGCTCTTTCTGATCGGTCTTCTGAACGTAAAACTCAGGTATATCAACTAAGCCGATGAGTTTCTCTTCCACTGCTTTATTAACAGCGTTCACGACTATTTTCGTTAGTTCGTTCCTTATAGATGCTAATACGTTGTCCCGGCGTTGCCGCATATTCTTCTGACTCCTGACATGATTTGAGATTAAAAGATTAGGGTTAGATAACATAATCTTTAAACCTTAGAACTTTAGAACCTTCTATTCTTCTTCCTGATAGGTAGTCTTGGGGGCATCTCCCCAAAGCCTTTCTAGACTGTAAAACTCTCGTGCATCTTTTGTAAAAACGTGAACTATCACATCTATGTAGTCCATTAATACCCATGATGCCTTTTTTTTGCCTTCACGATGCCACAGCTTGACTTTCTGCTCATCAAGCTTCTCCTCGATGTTCTCAGCGATACCTTCTACGTGCGTATCTGATGTTCCGCTGCAGATGACGAAATAGTCGGTAATGGACGATAATCCTCTTAGATCAAGGACTACTACGTCGAGTGCTTTTCTTTCTATGGCTGATCTGGCGGCAAGTTCCGCAATTTCTATTCCACTAAGCTCCAATAGCGATACCTCCATAATTAGTTTTCAGTTTTTTACGTTATGGTGTTTTTATTTTTTCAGCAATGTCGTTCCATGCTTCTATACTCGTCGGATGAAGCATAAGCCTTTTCTTCATAACGTAAATTAGCTTTCTTTCCATAGCTTCCAGTAATGCTGTGTCAAGTTTTCCACTAAGTGCTAATTTTCTTATCTTTTCGACTCCGCTATAATCACGGTTAGGTTCTGCCGAATCGGATAAAAACAGAACCTTATCCAGCAGAGACATATTCTTAACGCCTGTGCTGTGTGTTTCTATTGCATGGAGTATCTCATTATCGCTAATCTCAAACTCAAGCATCGCTATACTTGCACCTACAACACCATGCAAAAGATTCGGCTGATTTAATTGTACGTAATCTATTGGTATTTCATGCTCTTGTGCGTATTGTATCAAATCCTTACGGGGCATACCTTTGGCGCAGTCGTGCAGAAGTCCCGTCAGAAACGCTTTTTGCTCATCAATGCCATATATCCGAGCCAATTGTCTGGACATTTCACCAGTTGCGATCGAGTGACGATATGGCTTGGAACCAAGTCTTTTTTCCAATACTTTTCTGATTTCACTTTCTGTCATCTTCTAGTAGAGTTTCCTCAGTGATTGGGTCACTTATGGTATATTCCTCATTCAACCACTTCCCAAGATCGATTAGTTTACAGCGTTTCGAGCAGAAGGGAAAGTTTGGCGGCAGTTTCTGCTTGTCGTCGAATTTTACTTTTTTACTGCAAATAGGACATTTAATTGTCTTTATCATTGACGTATAACCCGTTTTTGTAAATGTATTCTTCAACTTCCGACGGTACGAGGTATCTGATGGATAACCCCTGCCTTATGCGCCGCCTTATATCGCTTGAAGACACATCAATTTCAGTCACCTTAATTGGTTGTATTTTCCTCAGAATCCTTTCCTCTGCAAGGCTTATGTCATAACCCGGTCGGTTAATCGCTACGAAGTGGCAAATTTCAAGGAGTTCATCTATGCTTTTCCAGAAAGGCATCTCCAGTATGGAGTCAGCACCGACGATCCAGTGAATCTCTGTATTTTCATTCATCAATTCTTTAACAGTCTCAATCGTATATGATCTACCGGGTCTATCCAGTTCTATTCGTGATACTTCAAAGTGCGGATTATCTTTCGTAGCAAGGACGGTCATCATGTATTTATGATGGGCGTCCACTATTTCGTTGTTATTTTTATGTGGAGGTATTGCGTTTGGGATAAACAGAACCTTATCAAACTTCAGCAGGTCGTATACTTCCTCTGCGCATATCAAGTGTGCTATGTGTGGAGGGTTAAACGTCCCTCCCATAACTGCTATTTTCAACTCCGCATCCTTTTCCTATTCTGTATTTGCCTATTCAATATTCCAAGTATCCGTTACTCTCTTTGTTATCTTTGTATCCGTTATATTTTTTCTTGAGAGTAAAA
>Ga0315289_10011992_pt1 | contig 12251 bp, 8 predicted proteins | sample YL17G11_40_MG_FD_203452 | JGI IMG/M metagenome (GOLD analysis project Ga0315289, IMG submission 203452) | Sediment microbial communities from Yellowstone Lake, YNP, Wyoming, USA - YL17G11_40 | ecosystem: Environmental > Aquatic > Freshwater > Lake > Sediment | place: USA: Wyoming | collected...
TCCGCTGCGCTCCGGCCTCCCTCCGTCCCGCCCCGCCAACCGCGGGAACAAAGCGCCGAACAACAACTCAAAAAGGGGACATTTTCTCGTGAGTTAAGAAGGGGACATTTTTAAAGAGTTTTGACACATCGATGACGGGAGTGGTATCGCTTTTATTTCCTCCCGCAACCAGCACCTTCCCGTTGGCTAGCAGCGTCGCCGTGTGAACATCGCGTTTGGTCTTCAGCGCGGCAGTCACACTCCATGTCCCGCTGGCAGGATCGTATAGTTCGGAACTGTTGGTGATGCCGATTCTGGTTGAGCCGCCCGTTACCAACACTTGCCCATTTGGAAGCAAGAGCGCCGTGTGATACGAGCGCGCGGCGGTCAGCGGCCCGGTTGCTGCCCACGTTCCGCTGGCGGGGTCGTATAATTCCGCGCTGTTCGTGATTCCGCCGCTGTTCCACCCACCCGCGATCAGCACTTGTCCACTGGGTAACAAGGTCGCGGTGTGACTCTGCCGGCCCACGTTCATCGCGTTGGTCGCTGTCCACGTTCCCGCCACTGGATCGTACAGTTCGGCGCTGGAAAGACCGACGTTGTTGATGTCACCATTCCAGCCGCCTACGACCAGGACCTGACCATTCGACAGCAACGTCGCCGTGTGATTCCCCCGCACGGTGTTCATCGCGCCGGTCTCGGTCCACGTTCCGGTCATTGGATCGTAAAGCTCCGCGCTGGAAAGAACATTGCCGTTGTAACCGCCAGCGACCAGCACCTGCCCGTTGGGCAACAGAGTCGCCGTATGAAAATAGCGGCGCGTGATCAGGCTGCCGGTGCTGGTCCACGTTCCCGTGCTTGGATCGTACAATTCCGCGCTGGCAAACAAAGCAATGCCATTATCCCCACCCGCGACCAGTACCTTTCCATTGGGCAACAAGGTCGCAGTGTGATGCTGGCGCGCGGTGGTTAGCGCGCCGGTTAGCGTCCATGTCCCGGTGGTCGGATCGTACAACTCCGCGCTGGAGAGAATGCCGCCACTCCAGCCCCCTACGACCAGCACTTTGCCATTGGGTAGTAAGGTAGCTGTGTGAAAATAGCGTCCGGTGGCCATAGGGCTGTTGGTGACCCAAGAAGCGGCTTGGGCCGGCTGAATGACGGATAAATTGAGCGCCAGCACGACCAGCGCCAGTGCGAGCGGAAGGATTTTGTTGTTCTTGGTTTTCATAAGGTGGGTGGGACTACCTCGGCTTCCGGGCTGCGTTTCAGTCCGGCGGCATATTGAATCCAAGAATGTCTTCATACGACCGTCATTGTGTATGCCGGCAGCACTACTCGGGTCAATCAAATAACGCTTGAGGACCAGGTTTTTTGCGGGTGCGATTCAAAATGGTGGTCCAGAAGTCTCAGTGGCGAGTTGGAGTTCAAGCTTCAGAGCGTGTCTGAAAAATCGTTTTGCCATCAATTCTGCCGGGGCCCGCAGTGGTTTGGTGTCCACGCTTTAGCGTGTTCTGACGGCATGGCACCCTAAAGGGTGGACACCAAACGTGATTTTTCAGACACGCTCTCAGCTTGTCAGGGTTTCGCGCCACGCATCCGGGAGCACGCTAAAGCGTGAACTCCAACATGGATGCCCATCAGTTCCAATCAGACCCGTTTTTTGCCGCACCGTTGCCGAAAATTGAAACTGCGCTACCATGCGCCGGTGAATTTGAACACCGCTGATTCTCCTTCGTCCGCCCAGGCTGCGGCGGAGGCTGCGCATTTCATCCGGAGTTCACTGCCGTCAGCGGGGTTGTTCGCCGGTCAAGACTGGCGCATCTCGCCCACGCCCTTTTCGCTTGGCGCAGCGTCGGCGAAGGAACTGGATTCGCTGGGGCGCGTGTTGTTGCAGTTTTATCGCGCGGCCAATTTGCTCTACCGCCAAAGTGCCGAAGGCAAGCAGCCGGCGTGGATTGCGGAACTGCTCGACCGGGGCAAGCCTGCCGACCTCGTCGCGCTTCAGCGCGCGCCGGCTTTCAAACACGACGTGCCGCGCGTCATCCGCCCGGACATCCTGCTCACCGACTCCGGCATCCGCATCACGGAACTGGACAGCGTGCCCGGCGGCATTGGACTGACGGCGTGGCTCAATAAAACGTATTGCGGATTGCCGATTGCCGATTGCGGATTGATTGACGCAAAGAATCAATCCGAAATCCGAAATCCGAAATCCGAAATCTTGGGCGGCGCGGGGGGCATGTTGCGCGGGTTTGAAAGCATCTTTGACGATGCGCCGCGCGTCCACATCGTCGTCTCGGAGGAAGCGGCGACGTATCGGCCGGAAATGGCTTGGCTGAGCGAGCAACTTCCAGGTTCAAGGTTCAGGGTTCAGGGTTCAGAGTTCACGGATTTCGCCGACGCCGCCGCCGTCTATCGCTTCTTCGAGTTGTTCGATTTGGCCAACGTGCCGAACTCGAAAACCATCTTCGACCTGGCCACGGCCAAACGGATTCGCCTGACGCCGCCGCCCAAGCCGATTTTCGAGGAGAAGATACTCTTCGCCCTGCTCTGGAACCGCAACCTGCGCGAGTTCTGGCGGCGGGAACTCGGCGAAGGCTTCTTCAGCCGCCTGCTCAAGCTCGTGCCGTACACGTGGGTTGTTGACCCGGCGCCGCTGCCGCCGCACGCGGCGATCCCGGAGTTGAACCTGACGGCCTGGCAGCAGCTCAAGGCCCTTTCGCACAAGGAACGCGAGTTGATCCTCAAAGTGTCCGGCTTTTCGGCGCATGCTTGGGGCGCGCGCGGAGTTTTTCTCGGCAGCGACCTTTCACAGGCCGACTGGGCGGGGGCCGTGGACGCCGCGTTGCGCAGTTTCGAGCGCAATCCTTTCGTGCTGCAACGCTATCACAAGCCCAAGCTCGTCGAAGCGGAGTGGTTTGATTTCGAGCGGAATGAGCTTGCGCGAATGCACGGGCGCGCCAGATTGTGCCCGTACTATTTTGTATCGGGCGATGGCGAGGCCGCGCGTGCGACGCTCGGCGGCGTGCTGGCCACGATTTGCCCGGCGGACAAAAAAATCATTCACGGCATGACGGAAGCCATTTTCGCGCCCTGCACAACATGACCCTGCCCGAATACGCACTGCTGGCCGCCACGTCGCTGTTTGTGATCGTGGACCCGATCGGCGCGGTGCCGGCGTTTCTGGCGATGACGCCCAATGACTCCGCCGAGCAACGAATCCGCATGGCGCGGCTGGCTTGCTGGGTCACGGCGGGTGTGCTGCTGACGTTCGCGATCACGGGCAAATGGGTGTTCCAGATTCTCGGCATCACCCTGCCCGCTTTCCAAATCGCGGCGAGCATCGTGCTGCTGCTGGTGGCGCTGGACATGTTGCGCGCCCAGCGCTCGCGCGTCCAAGAAACGCACGAAGAAATGCGCGCCGGCAGGGAGAAAGAGGACGTGGCCATCACGCCGCTGGCGATCCCGATGCTGGCCGGGCCGGGCGCGATTTCCACCGTGATCCTGCTGCAAAGCCGCGCGCAAGGTCTGGATCAGCATATCGCGCTCGGGCTGTGCATTTTGGCCGTGGCGGTGGCGACGTACCTGATTCTCCGCATCGCAACCGGCGGCGCGCAATGGCTCACGCCCATCGCCATCAAAATCACCAGCCGCATCATGGGGCTGCTGCTGGCAGCGCTGGCGGTCCAGTTCATGCTCAACGCGCTGATCGAGTTGAAGAAGAGCTTTCTTTGAGTCCTCGGCACGCGACGGCCGGCCAAAGCGGAAAGCTCTTGCGTCGAACAGGGCGGCACAGCATCATCGGGTTGTCAATTGGATCGCGGGGTGGAGCAGCCCGGTAGCTCGTCAGGCTCATAACCTGAAGGTCGCTGGTTCAAATCCAGCCCCCGCAACCAATCGCTTGGGGCCGTCGAAACGCAGGAGAAAACAACAACCGGAGGAGTTACGTATGAAAGAATTGACCGCTGAAGTTCTTAAGAAATCGATTGCTGACAATGAATCGGCACTGCGCCTGCGCCTGAGACTGGAACCGATTGGTGGACTGGGAGACAAGGTTTTTCCGCCGACTTATGAAGGATCAAGCTACGCCGTGGAGCAACGACTGGCAGGGGATCGCGCGGTAATGTCAGCGCTGCTGAACTCTGTGCAGTCGGAGGCGGCGCGGATGGAGCAAGCACTGAAACGCGGTTTGGAAAGAGGAGAAGTTTATTTTCCCACAGTGAAGTTGGAATTGGAGGGGCATCCCAGCCTGCTGGAACTCGACTTGCCGCACCGTGTCTTCGACGGCTATTTGGTGAACTCTACGGTGGACAAGCATGATTTCTGGGACAGCCCTGCGGGCAAGGAAATCCACAGCTACCGCCAGCCGGAGGCAACGGGACTGTATCGGCACAGCCCGGTGACGCTGCTGTTTGGCGGCTGGGACACGCACAGCACGGACAAAACGCTCGCGTATAAATATCGGTTCCCACGGGCGATTGTGTCAGAGATCGTGGCCTACGATGTGACCGAGATGGGCAAGCGACCAGCGTCCAAAGGCGACCCCCTGAACCTGACGGGCACGGTTTACGAAGCCAAGGGCGGCGGCTGGACGCCGCTGCAAGACAAAGCCAAACGCAAAGAGGACAAGCCGGAAGGCACGCCCATCAAATTCGGCGAGACGGGCCAACTGGCCATCCTCGGACTCGGGCAAATCCCACCCAGCTTGCAGAATCAAGCCGGCCAACCGCATCCCGGCGGCTACTGCGCTCGTGAAATTGCGCAGACGGCGGTGCTGTCGTTGTCAGCGCTGCGGCGGCTGCGATTCCCATTGAAGCCGGGCGCGGCGAATGACGAGAAGCTCAACGACGCAGGCCGGGCGGTGGTCGCGGCGCTGGGCGTGTATGCGCTCGCGGCGTCGCATGCGGAAGGTTTCTGGTTGCGCTCCCGGTGTGAATTGACTGCGTCAGGGCCAGTGGAACTGGAACTGGTGAAGGCAGATGGAGCCGTGGACAAGATGCTTCTGCCCAAATCCGCTGAGGCTGCCAAAGTTCTGCAAGCGGCGGTGAGCGCCGCCGAAAAGCTCGGTTTGGCATGGCGCAAGGACGGGCTGGTGGCCAAGCCGAATGAAGCGTTCGCGCAACTCATCCGACAGCAGGGAGTGATTTAGTCATGGGCGACCTGCGCATCGAGGTGGAATTCCTCACAGGCCGATGCGCGGCGGCTGACCCGTTTCACCGCGAGCGGGCGGAGTGGCCGCCGTCACCGGCGCGCCTGTTTGCGGCGTTTGCCGCGGCGGCATTTGAGATGGGCGATAAGGAGGCGCTGGAGGCGCTGCGCTGGCTGGAGAACCAGATGCCGCCGACGGTTCATGCGGCTGGCATGACCCCGCGACTGAACCACCGAGGCGAGACCCCGCAACATTTCGTGCCGGTAAACGACACCCGCAGCCAGGAGCGCAAACGTGTGCCGCGAGTATTTCCGTCCGTGTCACTGGCACACCCGGTCGCGCAATTCGTGTGGCGCGATACCGTACCCGCCGGCGCGCAACGCAGAGCGCTTCTGCGTCTGGCTGCGTTGGTGCCGTATCTGGGAGAATCGGCCAGCGTTGTGCGCGTGGCAATAGCCGACAAAACCAGCGATTTGCCCACCTACGAACCTGCCCGGCGCGGGGACTTGTTCATGCGTGTGCCGTTTGCGGGTCAGTTAGATGAGCTGGCACGCAATTACGCGCTGGATGTCAACCCGCCCGCGGGCGTGCAGCACGCGTACCAGCGGAAGTCCGAAACGCGCGCGAGCCGTGCCCAGCCGTCGAAGCCACGCGACGGGCGCGAGGTGTTCATCTTCCGGTTGGGAAACCGTCCGAACCAGGCGGTGACCCATGCGCTGCAAATCACGGCTGCGGTGCGCCAGACCCTTGTGGCGCTGGCGAACGACCACACCAAAACTGTGCCGCCGGTGCTGCACGGTCATTCACCCGATGGCGCGAGATTGCAGCAAGACCATGTGGTGGTTGCCCCGCTGCCCTTTGTTACGGGCAACCGGGCGGACGGGCGCGTGCTGGGCTTCATGGTGATGCTCCCGCCGGGACTGAGCGAACCCGAACGGCAGGCATGTTACCACGCCATCGGAGCGTTGAAGGTGATACTTCTCCCCGGCGGCAACGAGTTTTCCGCCCTGCGCTGCCATGCCGAGGAGGCAACGCGCACCTTGCGAGCGGATTGCTGGAGCGGCCCTGCGAAGATTTGGGTGACGGCGACCCCGGCGGTACTGAACCGGTTTCCGGGAAAGCGGGCGGACAAAACTTTGGAGAGCATCGTCCACTCGATGTGCAAGCATGTCGGCGTGCCGCCGCCCGTGTCCTTCGTTTTTCAACCGGCGTCTTTCCGACGCGGCATTCCGCATGCGCGACATTTTCTGACGCGCCGACCACACTGGCGACCGCTGCCACACGGACATCTCCGTTTGGAATTTGCTGAACCAGTGTGCGGCCCGCTGGTCATCGGTTCGTGCCGACACTACGGGCTGGGCTTGATGCTGCCTCTGACGGAGGAACACGCATGAAGGCGGGCGACTTCCCGCGTTTCTTCCGGGCAGTGAACGGACAGGAAGCGTTCCCGTGGCAGTGCCGTCTGGCGGAAATGCTGTGCGCCCGCAAGTGGCCCACGGCGGTGCATGTGCCGACCGGCTGCGGCAAGACCTCGATGTTGGACGCCTTCACCTTTGCCCTGGCGTTTCATCAGGCCCGCGATTTTCCGAGAAGACTGTTTTACGTCATCGATCGCCGCTTGGTCGTAGATGACATCCTGGGCCACGCGCAAGAGCTAGCGGTCAAATTGGAGCAGGCGCTGGCGAAGCCGGACACTGCGGATGCCTGTTTGCTTACGACGGCGAAGCGTTTGGCTGCGCTCTCGACGGAGGGACGGCCCATCGTGGCCTGCGCCATGCGCGGCGGCGGCAGGCTGGAATTAGACTGGGCATACGCGCCCGACATACCGGCACTGGTTGTCTCCACGGTTGACCAGGCCGGATCGCGCCTGCTGTTCCACGGTTACGGGATGAGCGCATACGCCCGCCCCGTGCATGCGGGGCTGGCGGGCTGCGACTCGGCTTTTGTGCTGGACGAAGCGCACCTGTCGCAGCCGTTTGCGCAAACACTGCTGCGCGCTGCCAAATGGAGCAGCGTCGCAGCCGACCCGGTGAGTCGCCCGCCGGTGGTGGTGCAGGTCACCGCGACGCCCGCACGGAAACACGAATCAGTCATCACACTTGATGAGGACGATGCGTCCAATCCGGAAATCCAGAAGCGAACGCGCAGGCCCAAATTCGTGGAACTGGACGAGGCAACGAGACCGGATTTTCCCGCAGCGGCGGCGCGCCTTGCGCATGACTTCCTGCGCCAACCGCGCGTCCAGGTCGTGGGCGTGATTGTCAACCGCGTCCAAACCGCTCGGGAGATTTTCACCCGGCTCAGGAGTGATGGGAAGTTCGAGGCGTTTCTGCTCACGGGCCGCATCCGCCAGACCGACCGCAGCCGCTTGCTGGGGCAGGTGCTTTCCCGCTGCCATGCTTTGCGCGAGCGCGGGCAACCCACGCGACCGGCAGTGGTGGTGGCAACGCAGACGATTGAAGTGGGCGCGAACCTCGACTTCGATGTGATGATCACGGAGTCCGCGCCGCTGTCGGCCCTCAAGCAGCGATTCGGGCGATTGAACCGGCTGGGCCTCCGCGAGTCCGCCGAGGCAGTTATCCTCCATTGTTTGCTGGACAAATCTGCCGAAGGCAGAGCCGATCCCATATACGGCGAAGCACTGGCCGCTCATTGGAAATGGCTGCGGCAACTGGAGAAGAAGCTGCCGAAGCCAAAGCGCAAACGCGGCGAACCGCCGCCACCACCAGCGCGGATCAACTTCGCGGCGGATGTATTTCCCAGCCAAGCCAGGCTCGCGGGCGGCGAACCGCTCGAACCCGAGCGTCACGCACCCTGTTTCCTTGAAGCGCATGCGCGACTCCTCGCACATACTTCGCCACCGCCCGAACCTGAACCCGACATCAGCGTGTGGTTGCATGGCGTGGACAGCGGCCCGGCCGAGGTGTATGTGGCTTGGCGCGCCGACTTCACCGAAGCCAATCGGTCTACCTGGCCGCAACTGGCCAGTGCGATGCCACCGCAACCCGGCGAGTTGATGCCGCTGCCCTATGGCAGCTTCCGACGCTGGCTGGCTGGCAACGCAACCTTCACGGCAGACGTGGAGGGCGACACCGACAAGGCTTGGCGCGCCGAGCCGGATGCACTGTTGCTCCGCTGGGATGCGGAAAACCCCTCGGTCATCCGCGCCGCCCAGGTGCGCCCCGGAGAGACGGTCATTGTGCCGGCGGCTCTCGGCGGCACCGACGAGTTTGGTTTCAACCCGGAGTCAGGCCCGGTGGCTGACGTGGCCGAGGCCGCCCGCGCTTCGCAGTTAGCGGCGACAGGGCGCAAGGGTTCGCTCAAATTCAGGCTGCACCCGGCGTTGCTGCCAAGCGATCTGCTGGCCGAGCTGCGGCAGTTGCTGGCCGAAGTGGACGCTGGCGAGGACACCGCCAGTCAGACGGCATGTCAACTCGTCCAGAAATGTTTTGGCGGCTCACCGCACGAGGATTTGAAGATCGCGGCGGCGAGCCTGAGACCGGAGGACATCGTAAGCCAGCGCTGGTATCCGAGAAGCACGCAGGATGGATTGCTGGTTGAGTTTGAGGTCTCGTGCTTCGTGAGAGGCGCTGCTTCCAGAACCCGCCGCCGCACAGAACGCATCATTCTTCTGGACGATCACTCCCGACGTGTCGCCGAACGCGCCCGGCAATATGGCGAACGCTGTGGACTGCCCAAACCTTTGCAGCAGGCGCTGGAACTGGCCGGCCTGGGTCACGACCTCGGCAAAGCCGCCCCCGCATTTCAGAGACTCCTGCGTGGCGGTGAAGTCGAGCGCGAAACCGGTTGCCTCTTGGCTAAAGGAATACCCGGCACGTACGCGCAGACGCCCGAGGAATGGCAAGGCTGGCGGCACGAGGCGCTCTCTGCCCGGTTGCTGGCCAACGCAGACCCGCGACGCCACGGGCCCGTGGACTGGGAACTGGTGCGCTGGCTGGCGGGCACAAGCCACGGACGCGGCAGGCCGCTGTTTGAAGCCGACGGGCAGCGACCGGAAGAAACGGCGACCGTGAAATTCGATGGCGCGGAACTGACCGGTTCCACCCGGCACGGACTCGACCGTTTGGATTCCGGCTGGCTGGAACTTTTTCACCGGCTCAACCAGCGTTACGGATGGTGGGGACTGGCATGGCTGGAGGCGATCCTGCGTCTGGCCGACCAGCAGGTGTCCGCCGAGGAGAACCAGTGACGGGCTTGTTCCATGACTGAACACCGACTCAACGCCCTGCACGCCAGCAGCCCGCTCGGGTTTCTGGCGGGTCTGGGCACGCTCGTCGTTGCGGCGCGGCGGCAAGAACTGGGCGACGTGCGATTGGCGTGGGAAACCGCGCCTCCCCATCCAGCACGGCTGTGGGCCACCACTCCAGACCCTGCATCATTGGCGAAAGCCGTCTTTGACGGGCTGATGGACCAATCCAGCCCCCTGCCCGAAAACGTGACCGGCACTCGCGGCTTCAAAGAACTCACCCTCGTCGGCTGCAGAAAGCAGTTCGACAAGCTCACCGGCAGCAACGCTGCCCTGCTGGCGGCGATGGTCTCGGACGCCACCAAAGAAGAAAAGCCGGTGCGCGGGCCGTTGGTAATGACGGGCGGCCCTCAGGATTTCACCGCGGAGGTGAAAAAACTCCGCGCCGCCGTCAAGAAAGCGGGCGCGGAAGCTCTCCGCACCGCGTTGTTTGGCCCGTGGCAATACGAGGACGGCCACCCGCTGGGTTTCGACCCGCTGATGGAACGGCAACACGCTTACCTCGGGGCGAAGCCGGAGCGTGACACGCGGCGCGTGCCCGGCGCCGTCTTGCTCGCCATCACGGCTTTGGAGCTTTTGCCCCTCTATCCTGCGGCCAGCCGGGGAGGGATCACAAATGTCCTGTTTCACGACCGGCACTGGGAAACAATGTCTTGGCCGGTTTGGGAAAACCCTTTGGACTTGGACAGCATCGCATCTTTGCTATCGGTGCGGCGGGAGTGGCGCGATGGCTCGCCTAGCCAAGGAGGGATTATCGCGGAATTTGCTGCGGAACGAAAAGACGCGGGAAAAGAAGGCAGTCGCTACAGCGTGCTGCGCCAGGCGCGGAGACTGAGTTGACGGCAGGGTAAGCGGCGCGAGCGCGCCAGTCCCGCAGTTGCCCGGCAGGGGCGCTCGCGTTTGACAAACGGCTGCGCGACGAAGATTTGCGCTTGCTCTTTGACATCTTGAAGCGAGCGTATGTGCAGAGAACCTCAGATGCTCGCATCGGGCCGGCCATCCTGGTGCGAGTAACGCCCTTGCAGAGGCGGTGTTTCCGTGGCTGCAAAGCCACGGCTAGATTGAAGGTTCAACGTGCCGAGCACGAACCCGCAATGGCAGAAGTTTCCGTGGCTGCAAAGCCACGGCTAGATTGAAGGGCCGACCTTTTCGGCCGCTTTGGGAAACACACGGGTTTCCGTGGCTGCAAAGCCACGGCTAGATTGAAGGGGCTTGCGTGCAACTAGAGGACATGAGGAGACAAGTTTCCGTGGCTGCAAAGCCACGGCTAGATTGAAGGATCTCTCGGTTTCCTCGGCGGTTTCGTGTTCAACGTTTCCGTGGCTGCAAAGCCACGGCTAGATTGAAGGTGCAGTTGACGGCTCGATGGTCATTTGCCCCCTGTGTTTCCGTGGCTGCAAAGCCACGGCTAGATTGAAGGTCGCAGCTCGAATGTGTCGAGACCTACAACCTCTAGTTTCCGTGGCTGCAAAGCCACGGCTAGATTGAAGGAAATGGACGAAGCAACAACAGTATTACTAATAGAAGTTTCCGTGGCTGCAAAGCCACGGCTAGATTGAAGGATTAACACGTCCGAGGTTGCAAGGTCACAACCGGCGTTTCCGTGGCTGCAAAGCCACGGCTAGATTGAAGGCTTGTGTCTGTCCCGGCACTTCCATTGCACTTGGAGTTTCCGTGGCTGCAAAGCCACGGCTAGATTGAAGGATATCAGACGCCGCGCCGAAGAATGCACTCAGGTGTTTCCGTGGCTGCAAAGCCACGGCTAGATTGAAGGGAAAGTTTCCTGGAGCGCCCGAGCGACCTGCCGCCGTTCCCGTGGCTGCAAAGCCACGGCTAGATTGAAGGAAACTGTGGCTCAAACTTCTGCTGACGGGCGTGGCGTTCCCGTGGCTGCAAAGCCACGGCTAGATTGAAGGAAATGGAAAGACCCGGCCGAGCTACGGCCCCATCCGTTCCCGTGGCTGCAAAGTCACGGCTAGATTGAAGGGGAGTTGTCTATCGCTCGCGCCGCTGGGCGAAACGTTCCCGTGGCTGCAAAGCCACGGCTAGATTGAAGGGTCGAAGTTCTCGGCATAGCAAAACTGCTGTGCCCGTTTCCGTGGCTGCAAAGCCACGGCTAGATTGAAGTTATGCGCCGCCTTTGTTTCGGGCGAATACTGTCCCGTTTCCGTGACTGCAAAGTCACGGCTAGATTGAAGGCCGAGTTTCGCTTCGATCCGCGTGAGCCGTTCGTGTTCCCGTGGCTGCAAAGCCACGGCTAGATTGAATGGAGGACGCGGCGGGCGCAATCATTTTCCCGGCCGGGGCAGCAACGACTTCAACAGTTCTGGCGAGGCGCGAAAGTTCGTCTGGCGGAGGCGATCCACGGCTGTTGGAAGATCAACGAGACTCGCTTGTGCGGCGTCGCGCAACACGCCCAGCAAGCCGGACACTTTGAGACTGCGTTGCGCCGCCAGCGCACGGGCCGCGGATTCGTCCAGCAATAAAATGTCGGCGCGGAGTTGTTCGGCCAAACGAAGGCTGGTGCGTTCGCCGGCATGGAGCGATGCCAACGATTGGTCGGGGTCAGGCGGATCGGGATGCACTTTCAGCCAGGCTGGCAGCGTGGTTGCCCAGACGCGAACAGACTCCGGTGCGTCAGGATGGCGGAGTTCGGTCAGAACCGTCTGGGTGGTTAGAACCTTGCCGTAGAGTTTCGGCAAAATGTCAGCGCAACCGATGAGGACGAGATATACTTAGCGACATAATTTATTGCGGATCATAACCGGCAAAGACTGGCGAGTTCCGGGTTCGGCTCTGACCATTTCTCGAACTGGTTTTCAACGCTTTCAACCACCAGCGCCAACTTCGGAAAAT
>Ga0315289_10011993_pt1 | contig 12250 bp, 14 predicted proteins | sample YL17G11_40_MG_FD_203452 | JGI IMG/M metagenome (GOLD analysis project Ga0315289, IMG submission 203452) | Sediment microbial communities from Yellowstone Lake, YNP, Wyoming, USA - YL17G11_40 | ecosystem: Environmental > Aquatic > Freshwater > Lake > Sediment | place: USA: Wyoming | collected...
CCATGACCAAAGAAAGTGTTTTCTTCGTCAAAGCAAGAGTGGAGCAAGAAAAAAGAGTTCTTTTCCGCCAAGCATTTATGCGAGTGTGCTGTGCGCTCTTTTTGGCTATGGCTGCAATATCGCCAAAATGTGGAACCTTTGGGTGCGCGCCGTCGGGAGAGGCGCGGGCAAGAGGGCCGTCGATGCGTGATCCTGTCACGTCGACTGCAAAAGGTTGGGGCCGTGGTGAGAAAGACGACGAGGACAATGCGATGCCCTCGCTTTGCCTCTTCTCTGCCTCTTCTGCTGCATCAGCGGCACCCTCGAAATCCCAATAGGAGAAATGGTGAGGACCCAGGCAGGGCTCAGCGACGTCCAGGAGCCTCGTCGGAGCAATCGTCTTCACGGTCTAGTTGTCGCCGTCTTCGGAAGGTACACAGTCCTCAAACGCCTCGGCGGTCAGCTGCGAGTCCGGCTTCTGTGAGGCTCTATCACGACCTAAGCAGATTAATGGATCCTCTCGAGCACGAACTCCCTATCATAAATAATTCCCTCGTCTTCTGCGTATCTCTCGACAGGAAGTATGCCCGCGTTGTCTGGGGTCACGGGTCGGTAGCCGAGTGCGTGATAAATCCAGTAGTAGCCTTCTTTTGAGATGCCATTCGCGGCAAGAGAAGCCGGTTGCACTTCGGTTCGAACTCTAAGAGGTGCCTTTTCACTGTTTAAGAAATGCGCGCCTCCTAGGAGAGTCTTTGCTTCGTGGCCTTCAACGTCGATTTTCATGGAAGAGCAGGCGTGCAGCTGACTCGAAAAGTCGTCCATCGGATGCACGCGCACCACCTCCTGTCGGAGATGATCGACTTCACGTTGCAGTTGCTCCTTACAATAGACCACGCCGTTTCCACGGTTCAGGTTTTGGCTGTACAGCCTGCACGTGTGCTCACGCTCGCCGAGCGCGACCGTGAAGAGCTTCACGCGGTCTTGTAGTCCGTTGACGCAGATGCTGTACTTGAGGAGGCGCACGTTGTCCGAGAACGGCTCGAACGCAGTGACGGAATAGTTCAGAGTGGCAGCAGTAAGAGTGAAAGCTCCGATGTTTGCCCCAACGTCGATAAACTCCCTCTTGCCGGCGCAACGGGAGACACGGTCAACGTGGGCGGCCGACCTTCGCAGGAAGTCGGTCGGGTCTTCCCATCCCCCGGACGCTGCGAACGACTCGCTCACGATATCCTTTTCCTTCAGCACAGCAATCTTGAATGGCGGGTTCCTGTTCTCGACGACCCTGGCCCGCTCGCCGATCCCATCTTTTAAAATTTGACGGCAGTTTAAAACGGCGGGCTGCAGGAATGCGGACAAGGACGAAGGAGCGAGGCCGCGTCGCGAATGGTGTGCGAAGGGCAAAGCGCAGGTGCACCGCAACCCGGCCGCCAGAAGAAGCATGCATGACCAGAAGAGGAGACAAGGCAGAGCGGAGGGGCGCGCGTACCAGATCATATTTTTTGTCTTGACGAGACGAGTCGGGAACGATAAAATGCAATTACCCAAGGGTGCATGAAACGAGAAGAAAGAGTGGAAGCTGCGTAATTGAAGTTTTTCTTTTCAACACTTTTTTTTTGCAATTTTGGGAATAGCGGCATATATACGTTTACGCCTTGGCGGTTTGAAGCATCATCTTCGTCTTAACCACCAAAGAAAGTCACTGCTTACGCGACCTCCCAAAAACCAGCACTCTTTATCGAACAAGATGGCGGCGTGCTCAATTTTTGCCCTGCCTGCATGACGTCTCCGGACTGAAAAAGTAAGTACAAAAAGACAGAAAACAAAAGAGGGTTCTACGTCAACTCTTTAGTCCGCAATGATGACGAAAAACTGCCAAAAGAAGCAGATGGACAACTGTGGAAGCTTTCATCAGGGCGGATTGTTCTTTTGATTTTTTTGTTCGCTCGATTCAGCGGGTTTCAGGGCGGCGGTGGCCGCTTCTGCTTCGGACGCCTCTGCCTCGGACGCGACACCTCCTCCTGTCGTCATCGCGCTCATGAGCCGCTTCTATTTCGGGGACCGCTACGCGAGGGTCGTACCCGGATGCACCTGGGAAAAAACTGGCGCGAACTTGCCCTGCGAGTTCACGGCCGACCAGGAGAGGTCTAACGACTCGAGCGCTCTGGCGTGAGTATTTTTGATTTTTGGTTTCATTTTTCACGTCGTCTTCCTCCATATGAGAGGAAGACGTTAATTTTTTCCTTCCGTCACTTTCGCGCTCAGTAATGGCTTCGACGGCACCAGTTGCCATGACCAAAGAAAGTGTTTTCTTCGTCAAAGCAAGAGTGGAGCAAGAAAAAAGAGTTCTTTTCCGCCAAGCATTTATGCGAGTGTGCTGTGCGCTCTTTTTGGCTATGGCTGCAATATCGCCAAAGAGCTCATTAGAAAACAAAAAGTTGGTCAAAATCATTCTTCTCTTGATTCGGTTCCTCTACTCAAACACTTTCAAGTGCACGCAGCATCAGAATGCCCTCCTCCTCTGGGCTCTACAATATGCTAATTCGAGTCTTCGTTCGCTTGTGCGTGCTCCTGGCAGCTGCGTCGCAATGCGCCTATGCTAGAGCTTCTACGCATGACAGGGGACGTGACTTACCGTCTCAAGGATCAAAGCTCGTGTCACGGACGGACCCAGCAACCGACGAGCTTTTTTTCCACGCGAAGCTTGGGCGTGGAGTTTGTCACGACCTTGCTGTTGCGAAGAAGCTGCTTTCTTCTTCGTCTTCTGCAGCACACTACGAGTGCCGACGAACACCGGGGTGCACCCATGTCACACGCAACGCCAAGACAAGAGAAACGTCCCTGTGCTCGGGGTTCACGGATGTGATTTCGAACGCGTCCGATTGGGTCTACAGCGTTCGGAAGAGCTGCGGCCCCTGGGAAAAATTTCTCTTCAGTGACTGGCCAGGCGATCTCAGGGAGTCTATGTGCGAGAAAGAGTTCCTGGGAGGCTGCCCTGCATGGACTCATTCCCTTCGCGAGCCCTGGCACAAGCAACCAGCAACATGCACCATCTGTCCGCCCAAGGGATGCCCAGTTCCTAAAAGTTTACGTCACGTAGATACTTTATCAACGCCTTTGGGCAAGTTTGCACTTTCCATCGGCAGGGACATGAGGGCGATGAACCCCTCAGTGTACATGCGAGAAGGAAAGCTCGCTGTCATCTTCCGTATTACGAACCAGACGTATTGCAAGCTACCCCAGCCGGTGACGAGTAACAAGGAGAAGCATGAGCCCTTCATCAGCTATGTCGCGCATTGCGAGATAGATCCGTCAACAATGGCCGTACGCGACGATACGTAAGTACTTGGCTCCCAAACTCTCCAAAAAACCCTAACGTCGCACTATACAGCAAGTATAAGCATTCACATCCATGTTCAAAGAAAAAAAAGCTTTTTCTGAAGTCCCTTAATGTTTAAGTCCTTTCTGCGACTACAAAAGATGGAACAGATTAAGGTAACCTGCCGCTTACATAAAATAAATCAACATCCTAAAAACCACTTGATTCATTACTCTTAAAATTCTCAGGCTCAGAATATTGAGATATTCCGACGAGACCCTCATACATGCGCCAAACTACGTGAATCATAAAGACCTTCCATTCCAGGGACCCGAAGATTGCCGCGCTGCGGAGATCGGCAGCGAGACCTGGATGCTGTGTTCCAAGTACACACAATTTTCTGAGCTTACTAGTCAAAGAAAACTAAGCCACAGGCACTTCGCACAGCAAAATGGTCAAAAAGCCGGATATCGCCTGAAGCAAGCGCAATTTGAGGTTGAGCTGGCACCAAAACGTGTTTTCGATGTCCTCGTAGAACAAGCAGATACCACGCGGATGGCGCTGCTTAACTTCGACACGACGAGCATGCGAATTACCAGTGGCGTGCAGTTTGACGTTCGGTTTGTGGACAAGGGCGGCGAGACGAATGATGATCCTGAGCTGTACAAGATCATGCAAAAGAACTGGATGCTTGTGCCTATGGGGAGCCTCAATCGACTTACTTTCATCGTCAGCTCGTTCCCGCACTCTCTGGCGATCTGCGACGTTTCCGCGGCTGCATGCAAGATCCGCTCGTTCGCTCGCCAAGAGAGTGCCGCACATCTAGGCAATCAGGTCCTCAAGCAATGGCGCGGGGGCAGTATGCTTTTGCGGACGGAGCACGGCCTCCTCTCTGTCGTGCATTCGAGGACCTTCATCAGCACTGTGGCAATGTACAGTCATGCTTTGGCGCTTTACTCTAGTCATTTCCCGCATCGGCTGGTTTCTCTATCCGAGCCATTCCGCCTCCCGCGATCAAAAATAGACATCGTCAAGGAAAACGACATCCAGTTTGCCTCCGGAATTGAGTACGACACGAAAAGCAAGCGACTGTTTATAAGTTACGGACATTCCGACTGTTCTGCCGAGCTTGCCGTGCTCTATGAGCCCTTTACGTCAATCGAGTGGCACAAAATTTCCAGCGATGGCGAATTTCAGGCGCCAAGAACTGCCAGGGACGAAGTTTCCGAACCATCTCATGGATCTCAAATCACAAATTTGGTCCGTGTTGCAGGCCCGGTTACTTCTATGTACTCTCTAGCCGAGGTCAATCGCGAGTTTGCTTTGGCAGTCGCTGACAGCGGGTTCGACTTGACGCTGCGGCCCGCGAATTGGGGAGAAACCGTCGACGTGCTTCATAAAAGCGCACGCTTTGGTCACCTGCATCGTTTTCTCGAGAAGCACCTCGTCGACGCAGCGCGTCCTGCAGCGATCACTATCTGCAACAACTGGCCCGTCCAATTATTCCCTCCCTTGCACGGTCAGTGGGTATGGAATCTGGCTTGGGAGTTTCACGCCATACCCCTGAGCTGGCAGGTGGTCATGAAGAAAGAAGATGTCACAGTTTGGACGCCGTCGACTTTCACCAGGGATGCTTTGTTGCGAGCAGGAGTTTCACCGCAAAAGGTCAAGTACGTACCACACGCAGTAGATGCGGATGACATATGTCCGCAATCTCGATCTAAAGCGCGCTTCCCTATCGCACAGGAAAAAGACGCGGTCGATCGGGCTCTGAAATTTTGCTCCGACTCCGGAGCCGACTTTGTCTACCTTTATCATGGCGCAGCACTGTGGAGAAAGGGACTTGACGTTCTCCTTGGCTCTTATTCTTCGGCACAACCTGGGTTGGCGAACACGTGCCTCATAGTGCACGTGAGTTACGGCGATGACGAAGTCTATAACCTCGTTCGAGAGCACGCAGACGCACACGCCATCAAGAACCAGACCTTGATTGTCCTGACTGAAACGCTGAGCAAAGAAGAGCTGGCAAAATTGTTCGTTTCTGCAGATGCAATCGTGCATCCCAGCCGCGCAGAAGGCTTTGGCCTCGTGGCCGCTCAGGCTCTAGCATGCAGAAAAACTCTGATCGTCACGGCAGATGGGGCAACACGAGACTTTGCGACCAAAGAAACCGCGTTCCTCGTTGGCGGCCGGTACGTCGAGTGCACCAGGGCGCCCTGCTCGGAGATCGGACTCTTCAACATGGAGGTCACGTCGAAGCCGACCTGGTACGAGCCCAACATGAGCAGCCTCGTGGACGCAATGGCGGAGGCTAGATATAACAAGCTCGGGCGTCGGCAGAGGCAAGAAGCAGGCTACGAGCTAATTTCTAAACGGTTTAGTAGAAGGAATCTGCATCAACGAGTGAAAAAGGAAATACTGGATCTACAAAACCGGAACAGAGGAGGTAACGGGAAAAGCGTTGATCGAAAGAAACGCGCTGGTCCGACCACAGAAAGCCGTCCAGTTGTATTGTAAACGAAAGAACAGTAGGTTTCGATCCTTTCAAAGCTTTAGCCTTCCTTCGATCCAATTCTCTCTCTACCGGGAAGCTGAAGCTGATTCGCAAGAGAGAAAGACAGGGATCAACTAGAGCTTTAACAGTTTTAGCATGGGCAATATCACGCATGCAAATTATTTTGAGCGAAGGTTTTCTGCCCATCTTTGGCTTTGGAAGCAGAGCGAAATGGAATTTACTTCAGTTCTAATAATTAGCGGTGCCTTCTGGATGTTGAAAAATCCGCATCACCTTTGTTCGTGGCCCTCGACATCGCTTTTCAAAGAGGAGCACTCAGGAACCTCTGCCGAGGATTCGTTCATCGGGAGCAGTATACTTTCTGTCGGAAAGGAAGAGATAAGGTTGCGATATCTGAGTCTCTCCCGAGATCCGTCCGCTGTTCTTCGCTGCAGTAAACCACGCTGTTTTCCTGGTTTGCGGCGCAGATGTAAAAAGACAACACATGTGTTTGCGCTCGCCGAGCGCGACTGTAAAAACCATTAGGCGGTTTTGGAGCCCATCGAGGCAGATGCTGTACTTCACGCGGCGCAAGTTGTCCAAGAACGGCTCGAACGCAGCGACGGAGTAGTTCAAGGTCGCCACCGACAGAGGGAAAGTTCCGATAGTTGCTCCCACTTCGATAAAAATCATTCTTGCCGGCGCACCGGGGGACGCGATCGACGTGGCCGGCCAACCTTTGCAGGAAGTCGGCCGGGTCTCCTTATCCCCCGGACGCTGCCAAGGACTCACTAATGATATCCTTTTCCCTCAGCAAAGCAGACTTGAACGGCGGGTCTCTGTTATCGACGATCTTGGCCCGCTCGCCTATCCAGTCTTTTAAAGTTTGACGGCAAAATGCAGGAACGCGGGCGAGGACAAGGGAGCGGGGCCGCGTCGCCTTGGTATGCGAAGGGCAGAGCGCAGGCGCACCGTGAACCAGCCACCAGAAGAAGCATGCCCGACCAGAAGAGGAGCCAAAGCGGCTCGGAGGGGCGCGCGGTCCAGGTCAAGAGAAAAACATTCATCGAATCGGGGAATTGTTTGTTACGGTAAATGAAATGCAAGTGTTAGCTGCCGAACGCACCCGAGAGACATGAGAGATTGTGTATCGAAAGGCTCCTCTCTCTTTGTCTTTGTACGATATCATTGCTTCTACTCGCCAGTGTATTTACAAGAAAAAGTCTTTCTCTACTTCTCACTGAAATAAAGACATATTAAGAGAAACGCATCTTAAGCAAAAGTATTCTATGCTCGTCATGCTGTGTCGGAATTCAATCTGTCGTGCCCTGAGTTGTGCCCTTAATTTTTGTTTCTTTGCTTGCATAATTGCGGCCAGCAGCCTAAAAATTTTCTTTCATTCATTAATTAAGTTCGAGCAGTCACGAAGAGTCCTGTCGCTCATTCTTTTTCTCCGCCTTTGTGTGTTCTTAGCTGATCTGAGCACAGAGAATTCAGTCCGAAACGGACGAATTTTGTTTTTCTTTTCTCCGTCCACTTTGATTACGTTGAAAGTCCATACGTAGATGGATATAAGGTCGAACTCGTCATCTCAAGCGGGAGCTCACTCTTTCGCGTCGAGCGCAGGCGCGAAAAAAAAGAATGCGCTCCATCTTGTATTCTCCAAGAAGCCACCCGCTGACCTCAAAGAAACAAAAAATATTTTCCAGAGAACACGGAATTTGTTCAGGCACGAGAGCGTGCTGTCCGGTCTTACCTATTGCCTTGGTAAGAGAGAGAAGATGGAGCATATATGGGAAAGAGAGAATTGTGCTCAGCCGCTCGGAAAGAGAGAGAAAGCGCCGAAGGCATTCGGGAGAGGAGATATCGAGAGCGTTTAGGAGAGAAAGCGCAGAGGCCGCGCTGGGGAGAGAGGGCCGAGAGCGTTCGAAGAGAGAGGGCGACAAGGGCTCGACGCTCAACTTCCCGTTCCTCCTTTCCTGAAACATGAAAACCATCGCGCAGTATCTAATTCGATGGTTTTGATCAACAAAGCCGTCCTGTCGTCCTTTGGCTTTGATGCCCCGATTGCGATGTTGTTAATCCAGTGCACTTTTTGCGCGATTTTTGCGGTGTTGTCGCAAATTGCAGGTTTAACGCTACTCGAGCCGCCATCGGCACGCCTTATCAGCGCCATGATCCCCATCAACATCGTGTTTGTTGGTGAGATGATCTTTGCTTTTTCATCTTGCCCTTTTTTGAAGTCGGCGGCTACGATTTCTGCGCTTCCCTTGAAGATATCAGAGCGACGCTTGTGCAAGCTTGTCGAATTTTCGTGCCCCCTTGGTTTTAGTCTCGTTGGCGGCGAGACGCGTTCAAGAAATGCTTCTTTTGTCACTGCGTCGTCCAATCGACTATTTCTGATATCCATTCATATTTCTGATATCCATTCATTTTAATCTCTTTTTAATCTCATTCATTTTAATCACAGGTATGATCGCCACGTCATTCCTTGCGCTACAAGACCTCGGCGTTGCCATGGTGACGGTGCTGAAGAACACTACGAATTTGTTCATCATATGTGGGGATTATTTCCTGTTTGGGAGAGTTAACAACCGCTACGTATGGTGCACCCTCGCTCTCATGATCGTTTCGGCGATGTGTGGGTCGGTCACTGACCTTGCTTTTTCGGCGAGGGGCTACAGCTGGCAGCTCGTCAACTGCGCGATGACCGCTTTCTACTCGCTTTCTTTGCGGCTTCTGATGGAGCGGTATGCTTCGTGTACCCCTGGCGGAAAGCGCCTGAAAGAGATGTCCATAGTCTTCTACAACAACCTGCTCTCAATTCCTCTGCTTGTGCCCCTTGCCTTCTCTCGCGGCGAACTCACAGGCGCAAAGTTCGATGGCGTTTCCAATAACCCGCACTTTTTGCTCGCTGCCAGCTTATCCGTGCTATGTGCGTTTGCGATTTCTCTTTCATCTTTGTGGTTCCTATCAACGACAAGCGCAACCACGTACTCCTTGGTCGGGTCCATAAACAAGGTTCCGCTTGCCTGCATTGCGGTGATCCTCTCCCAGGCTCCCGTGAAGCTGAACAACGGGCTTTCCATTTCGATCGGTCTCGCAGCGTCGATTTTGTTCGTGTGGGCAAAGCAGAAGAATTGAGAGAACGGGCTGCTGCTCAACGGAGATATTCGCGCTGTAGGTAAGACGCACGCTAAATAAAAGCTACCTTTTATCGTCAAAACAAAGTACTAATTTGAAAAGTCAATCAACGTCAATGTTTCGCACGTGCCGTTATATTTATGCTCAGAATCACATCACTTGCAGACAAGCATATCACACATAAATGAGCGAGCGCAAGATGAACGTTACGACCTTAGGACTGTAAGAAAGAGTCTCATGCAGATGCAACGATGCAGCTCGTGTCCTAAAAAAGAAAAGGACCACAGTGCATTTGCGGCATTTACAAAGCGACGTCAAGGAGAGGTTACGGTAACATCGCAATGGAGTTCGCACGTGTCTACCCTCAACATGGCCTTTTCACTCTTGTAAGCTTTTTGACGTTCGTAAAGCAGTTTCCTGCGGCCAGGACACGGTAATGCTATCACGAGTTTTCTCCGACCCTGAAACCGATCATTCGGCAGCAGAGAGACCGTCGTTTACTGAATCTGCTGAGCCTCTGGCCACCTCCAAGTACAAACTCGTACAGCAATTTCCAGCCACTGTCGTTGTTGTCGATCAAGAGAAATGCTTGCCTTAGGACATGTTATGGACATTATCGAGCAGCTTCGTGAACTGTCAAATCTTCTAGAACGCCAGGGCCAAGAAACAAAGGTACCGCGTCGTCGAGTCTTCGTTAAAGCCGTCGTAAATAAGTCGAAGAAGATAGCGTGCTCGCTGAAAATGCACAAGCTTCAAAGTCGCCATGAATATCATATTGGACAGGAGAAGGAACTGACCGAGATCGAAGTTCTTTCTTTCCGATCTGCTCTTTTGACGGCATACTGATTATCAACGGCGCGTCAAGAGAGACGCCACTTGTAACAAAGCTTGCATGCAGACAGGTAAAAAATTATGACAAATTCACGACTTTTCCTCTTTTTCTCTCTCGAAACGTAAGCGCTTAAAAATCTGCATGGTGACAATCCAATTGTCACCATGCAATTTGGTGACAAGTAAAAACAATCGAAGGATTGTAACAGCAGCAACAACCGCGCTTCAGCTTTCCTCGCATGACTTTATTGATATTTTCGTAATCGCCTCTTCAGGACCGCTAAATCGTCGACGCCGTGGTACCGGACGTCCAAAAACCAGTCCCTGTCGAGCAGCGTGGCCGTGTTGTGGTAGAGCGGGTTGCTGTACGCCAGCGTGGAGCTCGCGTTGGACGCTTTGAGCACGTGATGGATCGCGAGGTCAAAGGGCTCGGCGTTGGCAAACTGTTCGCGGGCCGACTTGAGCACCTGCTGCAGCATGTCGCCCGTGCGGTACACGGCGTTGCCGTTGACGTGCTCGGTCATATAGCTTGCGTCGGGCTCAAAGGGCTGGCACTCGTCGTACTTGACGACGTACGAGCACGAGCTCTTGATGGTGGAGCCGCTCATGATAATGAGGTTAAAGGAATTGGAGAAAGGGGAGGAAGGAGACGAAGACGAGGAAGGGGAAAGAGAGGAGGAGGAATACGACGACGACACCGACACCGCATCCGAGTCTCCGCCCGCTTCATCAAGCACCAACATCGGCCTCAAAAGCGACGAGAGCCACCCGCGACGGAGCGCGCATACGTCCGTCTCCAGCTGCTGCACGAGGGCGTAAAATCGCACGTATTTTTCGTAAATCTCGCCGCCCTCTGCGAACGCGTCGTAAAAGACAGAGTTGGGGCCCGAAACCCATTCGGCGTCCTTGTCCTCCTCGGCCAGGTTGAGGTTGTACCTGTCGACGCCAACGGCCTTGAAGTCGGTGAAAATTCGAGGAGGCGAAGGAAGCAGATTCCCTGTCGCTGCTTCGAGCATCGAACGCATGACACCAAAACGCTCCGTGGCGTTTCGAGAGGCGTCAGAGGGCCCACTGACGACGAGCAGGATGTCAAAGGCGAGTGGATCGATGTTGTCTTTTTCGTCTTTTTTCTGTTCCCTGCCGCTCCCCACCACCCAGGGATCCTTGGACAGCGTGCGATCGCAGAGGTCCTGCAGTTGCTCGAGCGGCTCGGAGACGTGCATGGGGATGTAGAGCAGCAAGGGCCGTTGCTCGGTGGGATCAGTGTTGTTCAGTTCTGCTGCTGCTGCTTCCGAGAAGAGACCACACGACGCCGCATAGAGAAGAGTGACGAGAAGCAGCGCCATCAGCTGCCATCGTTTGCTCCGATGAGGCAGCCTCTTGGCCCGTTGATGATGACGACATCGAATGGCAGAGCCACCACCACCAGACGTCGCCACTGCCATCACAAAAAGCCCCCTGTCTGGATTCGGCTCAAAGCGTGCAGTCTCAGGCAGAGCTGCATTTGAGTCGAAGAGAGAAAAACGGTGGTGAGGAACAAGAGAGAATATTTTTTGCCAGGACTGCTTCTTCTCTTTTGCCGAAAGTAAAACAAAAAACCAAGATGCGACGCGTTGCGAATTTGATCAGCTCTCTTCGACGTCGGAAGTTGCATCGCTCTCATCATTTCCCCCTTGAATGGCGTATCCACGCATGTGATGAAGAGCGCGACGTAACAGTCTCTTTTTCAGAGGATGCATTCGCAGCGGCAGCAGCGTCTGCAGCTGCTCTTCTCACTCCTGCTGGTGGCTGCAGCAGCAACAGCAGCAACAGCATCAACAGCAGCGACAACAACTGCAGCAGCAGCAACTGCAACAGACGCGACAGCAGCATCAGCTCTGGCAGCAAAGCCTCTCGCTCCTCCTGGTGCCCACTCGACGTGCTCGCGGTCCAAGCACGTCGTCCTGGCCAGCTTCGGCGAGCCCGACGAGTATCACACCGTCTCCCTCTACTTTGCTTCCAAGTTTCCAAACGCGAGCGTGCACCACCTGTGGCGCACTTGGGGGACAAGACGGATGAGGAAGATGATGATGCGTCTGATGACGATGCAAAGGAGACCACCAAGAAGGCAACGTCAACTACTTCAGCACTCCGCTGGCAACTCTTGAGAAATCGTGCAGCCGAGCTCAAGAAGAAGAAGAAGAAAAGCCGTCAGCACAAATCGCCAGTCGACTGACGCGCCTTCTACCGCTCGCACAGCATCCACCGCTCTGTCGTCGACATGGCCTCGCTCGACGCCTACCACGAGCTCCGGAAGACGTACCTGCATTCCAGCGTCAACGGGTACGAGTACGAGCTCCTCTGCTTCGCCCGCTTCATCGGGATGTACGAGTTTTGCTCCAGGTGGTGGTTTGGGACGAGAACGAGCAGAGGAAGAAGCAGAAGTAGTGGAAGAAGAAGTTGAAGAAGCAGCAGTATTAGCAGAAGCACTAGCATCTTCCATTCTC
>Ga0315289_10011994_pt1 | contig 12250 bp, 14 predicted proteins | sample YL17G11_40_MG_FD_203452 | JGI IMG/M metagenome (GOLD analysis project Ga0315289, IMG submission 203452) | Sediment microbial communities from Yellowstone Lake, YNP, Wyoming, USA - YL17G11_40 | ecosystem: Environmental > Aquatic > Freshwater > Lake > Sediment | place: USA: Wyoming | collected...
CCGCAAACTTGAAAGGAGTACACAACCATGAACGGAACACCATCATCCAGGTATCACGCCGAGATCAAGCTCACCTGGGACGCCAGAGAGGTCAGGATCAACATCTTCGCCGACACCCTGGTCGAGATCTACCGGGACCTGGCCAACATCTCCGAGCAAATCCCTGGCCCGATCGCCAACGCTGGCCACCGCGAGATCGCCAACGCCGAGCTTAAGGCCCAGCAGCTCCAGAAAGACGGCCTGCTGCCCGCCTCGGTCGCCAAGAAGCTCCCACCCAAGGCGCCGGCCGCCCCGATCTGTGTCAACTGCGGCTCCACCAACACCGAGCTCATAAGGTGGGCCGACAAAGAGACCCAGGAAGCCAAGTCAGCCTGGAAATGCCAGGACTGCAAACAATGGCTGCCCAACGCCCGAAAGGCGTGAGCTCAGGGGGAGAGGGGGAGAGCTCCCCCTCCCCCCGACAAATAAAAACGAAAGGAGTTGAACGATGTACAAGAAAAAGACCCTGCGACACATGCAACCCATGACGAGGCGCTATGCCCGAACCCTCAACGACCTGGACAGCGTCGCCCGCCGACTCCATAACCTCACCGAGGAGATCGCCCGACTCGAGCTCGACAGCACCGCCCTACTCACCGCAACCCGCCAGGACACCAAGCACGCCAACCTGGACGAGTTCATCGACGACCAGCTCCAGCACGACAACGGAGCCGAGCTCGAGAAACGGATCGACGCCGCCGAGATCTTCTACGACCCCGCTCTGAAGGAAGTCGATCCCGAGATCCTCCCCGGACGCATCCACTGGGAACCGACCGGCGAGCACGAGTAACCCACCAGGGCGGGGCCCCGCGGCCTCGCCCTTTTTTTATCGAGGACAACCCCGAACCCGTTTTCCTCGAGCACCTTTCCCCCTGCCCGCATGTATTGACTCTTCCTTCGCAGGTGATACAATAGCGTTCAAAAGGCGTGTTTATGAAAAGGATAACCATTTCTTTGATCATAGTCGCCTTAATTGCCGGTATTCTAGGCTGCGGGGGTGCTACTGAATCTTATACTCTCGCTATCGCCAGCACAGCAGGGGGGTCCGTCACCACTCCCGGGGAGGGGATGTTTACATATGATAGGATAACAATGGTGCATCTGGTCGCCGAGGCCGAGGAGGGCTACTACTTCGTCAGCTGGACTGGTGATGTGGATCAAATCGCTGATGTCAGGGCTGCTACAACCACCATGCTAATCAATGACTCCTACCTCATAACGGCCAATTTCGTCGCATACAAGCCTATGGTGGCTGCAGGCGGATATTACACGGTAGGACTCAAATCCGACGGGACTGTAGTTGCAGCGGGATCGAGCATGGAACAGCAGGGCCAAGTGGGTGCTTGGGTCGGCATAACTCAAGTCTCGGCAGGTGCATCTCATATAGTAGGACTTAAGTCAGACGGCGATGTGGTCGCAGTGGTAGACAGCGCGCTCGACTTTGGTCAGGGTGAGGTCACTGGCTGGTGGACAGATATCATCCAAGTGGACGCAGGCTACATACACACAGTGGGGCTCAAGTCTGATGGCAGCGTGGTCGCTGTGGGATTTGACTACGACGGATCATGCGATGTGGGCAACTGGACTGAAATCGTCCAGGTCTCTGGAGGCAGCCAGTATACGGTGGCGCTTAAATCTGACGGCACGGTGATAGCAACGGGATACAATTACTTTGGTCAGTGCAATGTCGGAAACTGGACGGACATAATTCAAATTGCTGCAGGCGGATATCACACGGTGGGACTCAAATCCGACGGCACCGTCATTGCGGTGGGCTGGAACGACTACGGTCAGTGTAATGTTAACAACTGGACGGCTATCGTCCAGGTCGCGGCAGGCCGCTCTCACACGGTGGGACTTAAGGCTGATGGCACAGTCGTTGCGGTGGGAGACAATTCTTCGGGGCAGTGCAATGTCATCGGCTGGGCAGGCATCATACAGGTTGATGCAGCCGACCCTGGTAATGACGCGTGTCACACGGTGGGACTTAAGTCCGACGGCACTGTGGTCGCCGTTGGTTTCAACTCCAACGGGCAGTGCGATGTCGATGACTGGGATCTGAATTGAACTTCCCTAGCAACCGCATCTCAATCTGACCCTTGGCATTAGCTCACCCAACGTATTTGCTGCCCCCACTACCCTACTCATCGAGACCCCCGCTATCCGATCCCTAGCTCCCAAGGTCCCCCGGGTCGCCCGCCATACCGGTCATGGTGATCATAATCGTGCCGGAGCTTGAATTCGACGACGCCGGATCAAGGGAAGCCGTCGCCTCGATCCTCGCGCGGCTCTCACTCCTCGCCGGTTCGGCCGACCCTGGCGAGGAAGCACCGCCAAGAAACAAGAAGATTGCCAAAACCGAAGCGAAGCACAACAATCTAACTACCCGTCTCAATGTCCTCTCCAATCATCTAGGTCAGGGCGCCCTTAACTGCCGTGATTTGTTTTTCCAAAAAACTCTTTCTCCAAAAATACCCACCCCCATTGTAGCACGGCTATCGAGAAGGTCGCCCTATCCCAGACAACAAAAAACCTCCCGTAGGAACTCATCGCCTTCCTACCCCTGCAGCACACACCCTCTCACCGGCCGCCACAATCCGCTACCTGCCCCCATCTCGCCCTTCCTCCGTTCGCAGTTCTCGGCGCCCTTTAATACGAAAAGCACCACTCCTCGGAGGACGAGCCCAACACCCCGCCCAATAGCCTCCGAGCGGCGGCTTGACAAGCGCCCACGAATTACGTTATGCTAGTACGTAAACCGTTAACGTAATCGAGGGAATGTCAGATGCCGGGAAAGCCGATCACCTTGTCCGAAAGCGAGTACAACATCCTGCAACAGACAAAGAAAGCTTACGAACAATCTCTTGGACAATCGGTTGACTGGGGATACTTCCTGCTGTTTCTGTTGGGACTATATATCAAGATCGAGGTCACCAAGCCTAAGGACGGTTCTACAGGAAGGGAACCGCATTGAAGTGAGTAGCCTGAACGAATTCGACAAGCAGAACGGAGTAGTCTACACTCCGAGCGATCTTGCAAACTACGTCGCTTCAAAGTTGATGGAGTATTTTTTCCAGAATCCGGCCGCCCAGTCAGGTCCACGTCGGAAGAGACAAACGCTAGATGCCCCTGACCTAGCTAACCTGCGAATCATTGACCCAGCCTGCGGTCATGGAGAATTGCTTGAAGCCTCGTGGGACGCTCTCTGTAGCCGACTCGCGACCACCTACAAGAACTCAACGAGCCACCTAGTCCCCGACCCCAGAGAAGTCCTTTGTGGCATCGACATAGCTCAAGAGGCCATCAATAGAACGCGAAGGAGAATAGAATCCATTCGTCACTCCAACGCTCAGACTGGCACATACAACACTCTAAGAGCAAACGCCCTGTATCCATGCGGTGAGCCATCAAGCCAGGAAGGTTGGGGAGTAGTCATGAATCGCTTTCAAGCAGTCGGCGGCTTTGATATCCTGATCGCAAATCCCCCATGGGGAGCCGACACAGAATCCTACGCCGATAGACTGTCGAATGGCGAATTCGTCCTATATAGGGGGCAGTTTGACACATCTGACCTCTTCGTTGAATTGGCTTTGAGAATTGTTAGACCGGGAGGATATTTTGCCTTCATCATACCAGACTCGCTTTTTGGCAAGGAACGGTCGTTCCTGAGAAAGATGCTGTTAGAACAAACAGAGGTCAAATATGTCGCGCGATTCGGCGAGAAGATATTCTCAAGTATAAATAGAGCCTGCGCAGTGCTGATTTGCAGAAGAAGGACGCCTAGCAGTATGGCAAGTGTTGACTGTCTTCGCCTAACTCCTGAACTGCGAAAAGGAATTCTCGCGAAGCAATTCACTTTCAGGGATGCAGAGGTTCGCTTGCTGCATCAAGTGCCACAGAGTCGATTTGCTGCCAACAAAGACTATTTGTTTGATATCTACCTCAAGGAAGATGAAAGAGAGGTATTGGAGCTATTACGGAGTTCCAAGTCCACGCTTAGGGACCACCTCGCGAATGCTCGTGGGGTTGAGCTTTCTAAATCCGGACGGATAGCCAAGTGCAGTAATTGCGGGATGTGGGTCCCCTATCCGAGCGCTCGCAACCCGCAATGCGCCCACTGCAAGTCGCCTCTCCGCCTCGACGAAGTTGAGTCCTCGTTCATCATAGGCAACCGAGAGCAAGAAGGATATGAGCCAATTCTGGTAGGGGAAGACGTAAATCGCTACAGAATAGCATCCTCCCACTGGATCCGCTCAAATATGCTGGGAATTAACTACAAGGATAAGGGCATTTACCGCAGTCCCAAAATAGTAGTGCGCAAAACCGGGGTTGGCATGCTGGCTTCCATGGATTATCATAGCTTAATGACCAACCAAGTGGTCTACATATTTAGGTCGAAACACCCAGGCAAAAATGCATTGCCAATCGAATTCCTTCTAGCCGCGATGAACTCGAGAGCTATTTACTACTATCTGGTCAAAACCACCGGAGAGACCGAATGGCGTTCCCATCCCTATCTGACTCAGAACCAGATACTGGATCTGCCATTACCTAACTGCGATACGGCTACTAGGCAGGCTTCGGAAACAGTGAGCCGAATTGTCAAACTGGTCAAGCCATGCCTACTTGAAGGCGCAGGATTATCGCCAAAGGCCGACGCTCAGGTGGAGTATCTCCTGTCCCGACTATATGGTCTGTCGAGGAAACACTATGAACACGTCTATGACACACTTACGGAGGTACAGCAGCTACTACCAGTCAAGTCATTAGGCGCAGTGTCCATCGGCGACATCTTCGAATAGGACTTTGAGCTGACCAACTATGGGATATCGTTATATCGGTGCTAAGACAAAAATACTTGACCAAGTAATCAGAAGGGTGTCTGCCCTCGTTCCAAAGGGAGGGCGCGTCTGTGACCTGATGTCCGGAACTGGCGCTGTGTGTCTAGCTCTACGAAAGAACGACTACAGGGTCACGGCTGTCGACATCATGACGTATTCATATCATCACGCAAGAGTTGCTCTCCTTTTCACGCAACCTCCCAGCTTTCGCAACGCCAAGGATTTCATTGACGAACACTCGCATCTCAAAGACAAGGCCTTCTTCCCCCTAACTCCCTATGAAGGCATGGTGGACGCGTTGAACAATGTACCGCCGGAGACAGGATACTTTTGGAGGGAATTCAGCGCCGAGGGATGTCCCAAGAACACCCAAAGACCAAGAAATTATTTCTCTCCGGAAAACGCAACGCGCATCGACGGCATAAGAACGTGGATCAAGAGGCTGAAAACAGAAGGACGAATCAACGACCTCGAGCGCTCCCTTCTCCTCCACGACCTGATTATGGCTGCCAATGACGTCGCCAATATCGCAGGCACTTACGGTCACTACCTGTCCAGGCTCATCGGTCGAGCAGAATCCCCGCTCAGACTTAGGCCTTCATCCCTTGTCATACTTCCAGACAGCGGAAGTCATGAAGTCTTGAGAGGATACGCGGAGGACCTTGCAAGCAGCATTGAGTGCGATCTCTGTTATATCGACCCCCCTTATATGAAAAGACAATACGCGGCAAACTATCACATTTTGGAAACACTGGCTCGGGAGGACGAGCCTGAAGCCATCGGAGTCAGCGGACTTCGTCCGTGGCGTGATCAGTATTCTAACTTCTGCACCAAGACGAAGATCCGTGACTCCTTTGCCAGAGTATTCAGAGATATGAAATGCGAAGACTTCTTGATAAGCTACAGTGAGGATGGACTGCTCCGTCTGGAGCAGTTAAGATCCTTGCTATCGGAGTTTGGACAGATAGAGGTATCGGAATTCAAGTCTAAGCGCTTTAAGAGCAACGAAACCAAACTATCGCCAAAACTCACTGAGTATATCGTCCGCTTGAGACTAAGCAAGTAGCCTCCATTACCCCGCCTGGTGGCTCCTCACGTGGTTCGCATGCTCTGGATGCCACGTTATCCTATATGCCTCCCCATTGATAGTCATGTCCAGCTTATTGTCAATCGAGATCTTGCTGAGGTCGATATCCGACACCTCTGCATAGTGAAGCATCCTGTGAATGAGCGGACTTACTATAATAATGTTATACGGAGAGTCTGCTCCCTCATTTCCCAGCGGAACAAGGTGGTGAGCTTCGCAGTATAGCGTACCATCCTTCTTGACAAATGTCAGCTGCTCTCCGCTTATCTGGCACCTGCCCCTGTAAAGTTCCTTAAGATCCTGTACAGCCCTCGCGTTACGACTTCGGACCTTGACGATTACTTCCTTGAGTTTGTCTTCCGCCTCCGAAAAACGACCCTCGTCTTCGTCAAAGAGGCTCTTAGTGACCTCCTCCTCAGAACGAACCCGTCTCTGCAACCTCACCCTTGTCGCCTTCTCCGCCCTCGTTTCCCTGGGCGCGGTTACATCCGGAACCACCGTCACGGCCTGAGTACTAGCAGTGGTGGTGTAGAAGGGTCTGAAAATATTAGATTCGTCAAGATACAGTGCGCTACGCGGCGCGATGAAACCGGCATCCCCCTGATCCCGGTCGTCAAGCAGCATATCCCGCAGAATCGCTCTTGCGCCCTCGTCTTTGCACGGCACAGTGTCCTGAAACCATCCTGCCCAGAACTCTCCGCCATCGGTCCTAACGACATAGATCGCCAGCTTCGCTGGGCACGACGCCCTATTCATTGGGTCATTTGGTTGAGGGAACCCGTTTTCTGGGTGCCAGGCAGCAACCCTATTTGATTCCTTAGAAGTGATCTTCTGCGATGAGACTGCAAAAGACTGCGCTCGCCTCTGGAAGACAGTCAATTGCTGGACAACATCGAGCCCGATGCTATTCATCCGAAAGGTCCACCCAGGGCCCTGCCTCCTCGTCACGCTGGGCACACCGGTGAAAAACATCCGCCAGTCGCCCAGAGTCACAACGCCAACGGGGAAATCGATATATGACTGCCCACCCCCACGCTCCTCTGTTCCCTGTGGCTTGTAGATATTGAAGAATTCAGCGTCGGTAAGGTAGCGGAAAACAACATACTGGACAGTCTTCAAGATCCCCTCTGAAATCGATTATACCATACCGCCCTCCCCTAGCATGCCGCCCATACTCTGTCGATACACGCCCCTGGCAGTCACCGCCACCGTCCCGCCCTTCAGGGCAACCGGAAGGTCACAAATCGCTATATTGAGTGCCAGCCTAGCAGAATGCTATCATGAGATGGAATAATCCAAAAGGAGGAGAGCCAATGTCAGCACTGTCAAAGAACCTTACAGCCCTAAGCGGCGAGTATTTCGTCGCTGGACACCTCTGTATGAGCGGCATAGTGGCCAGTCTGACGCTGAAGAACTATCCCGGAGTTGACATCTTCGCATACAATCCGGCAAACGGGAAACGCGCTGCGATTCAAGTAAAGACTACTCGAGTTCCAAGGAGTTCAGGATATTGGATTTCGGCACCAGACAGAATTCACGACGAGGGGACACCTTACGTGTTCGTCCACCTGAGCAGGAAATTGCCACCCGAGTTCTATGTTGTTGGGGCATCGGCACTGGCGAAACTCATACTGAAAGAGAAGGATTACTGGTACGTCAATTTGAGGGACTTGGAACCCTACAAGGACCAGTGGGACAACCTCGGACTGAACTGACCCCCCAACAGCCAGTGAGATTGCACCTGTTCACAGCACTGGGCCAAATACATTACGTGCAGATATGACTACCCCCGAGAATGGATAGCATGAAGAAACCAGCCAAGTGCGTGATATGCGAATGTAAGCTAAACAACCCCCAGGCTTCGTACTGCGCCCGATGCAGGAGAATCGTCAACAGAATAGACACGAGGGGAAAGCATGACAGACAAGCAAGGGTTCGCGCCTTACGACAATCTTGGGACGGCAAATCCTTCAGATGCTTCTACACCGGGGTCAAGCTCGTCGAGGATAACCATAAAGACCCTCGCTACCTGACCTTCGATCACCGCATCCCGAGGCGGCAGGACAGGATAGTTATCGTTGCCTCCGCCATCAATGACATGAAGTCAGATATGTCGGATGGGGAATTCCGGAGAATGGTGCTGCACCTCGCTAATAGACTAAGCGGTGGCGAATTTGATGCAAGAGCATTCAATCTCAAGTACTGGAAGCGATAGCACCAGATGTCAACCCCGCCTGCGGCCCGGAGGTCGCCGCCCCAAATCCAACCCGGCCGCCGAGAAGGAATTAACGAGGCCATTCAGGCTCAGAATCCCCCCGCAACGCCAACGAGGAATTTACCACACAAAATCTCCCAACACACCGCCCGGGAAAGATGTATAATCTGAGAGGGGCCGAACATCAAGATGCAAGAAGTGCAAGTTGACAAGATAAGGAATTACATTCACCTGCTCTCAGGCGGCTTGGACTCGACCTACGCCTTGCTGAAGTTGGCCACGGACATTGATAGGGGAAAGAAGGAAGAACACCAAATCCAGCCCATTTTCATAGACTACGGCCAAGCAGTAGCTAAGTACGAAGCCGAAAGCGCCCGAGACGTTACTGCTTTCATACGAACACGATTAGGCGAAGCCCGCCTCCTACTAGACCCTATTCACATATGCTTGCGATCCGACCTTTTTACGTGGTGCAACAACGTTGCCTTTACCGGGGCTGAGGTAGGCGACGAGACATGCGAAATACAGAATCGTAACATGGTACTGGTCTCGATTGTCGCCTCATACCTGATGGCCTGCGCTAAGAATCAGGGAGTCGGAACGACCATCTTTGAAATCCATTCGGGTCTCAAGGATGGCGAAATGCGCGATTCAAAGCGGAGTTTCTTTGACCGCCTGGAGGACCTCCTACGCGAATACAGCGGTCAATACGCATTCAAAGTGGAATTGATACCAGAATCAACCCGCGACAAGATCTGTGCACAAACCAAGCACCTGCTAAAAGGGTCGGAGCTGCAACTGAAACAGCTTCTAGCACTGACCGTAAGCTGCTACTCCCCGATAAACGGGAGAAAGCCATGCGGACATTGCCTAAAGTGCAGGACGATGAAACAGGAAAAGAAATTCGCCAGACTGTCCGGGCTATCCTAACGAACCCGCCCGCCTACGCCCAGACCGTCTCTGAACCCGAAGGATAACAGCAGTGAACGGTAAGTGCGCTCTCTGTAGTAGGGATAGTGAACTCAGCTTAAGTCATATAATTCCTAAGTTCGTTTTCAGTTGGTTTAGAGAGTCAGTACCAAGTCCAATTCGCAGTACTCGGCTCCCCAACAAGCGCATTCAAGACGGCCCGAAACAACATCTCTTGTGTCCGGACTGCGAGAAGCTATCTAGCGGGTGGGAAAAGAACTTCTCCGACCGTCTTTTCTTACCGCTACACAGTAACCCCACTCTAACAACTCCCCTTAGGTATGGTCGTTGGGCTCTAAAATTCGCTGTATCTGTATCATGGCGGGTATTGTTATACTATCAGCAACTCCACGATTTGTCTGATTTTTCCGACAAACAGAGGGAGCTTGCTCAGAACGCTTTGGATGTTTGGAGAGGATTTCTATTGGGGAAAGTTCCACATCCAGGACAATTCGAGCAACACCTTCTTCCGGTCGATGTGATTGAAAGCCACTCTGGCCTTGCAATATCGCCCTTCTTGAACCGGTATCTTTTGCGCTCCGTGCACATGGACCTAATTTGCTCAGACACGTCGGCCATGGTGTACACAAAGATGGGGCATCTAATGCTTTTCGGTTTTATCCAAGAAGATTCCAAGCGTTGGAGAGGCACCAAATTGCATGTCAATAACGGTTTAGTAATGCCAAGAGATTATCGCCTACCAAGGATCATCGCAAACTACTGGAACGAAAAGGCAAACGAAGCTACTAAGGCACTGGCTTCTACCTCACCCAGGCAGAAGCAAAAAATACAAGAAGCGATTCGAAAGAACGCTGATGAGTTAGCCAACTCCGAGTTATTCCGAGCTATACAATATGATGTGCTCCATTCAGGGAAGAACGCATTTAGATACCCTCGCCCGGAAGAACCTGCGGAATAGGAACAGAACAACCCAAGAAAGCGTAAGTCCAGCACTTAGCCAGATTGTCACCCCAGCAAGTAATGGAAAGTGTATTCATTTAATGGAATATCAGATTCCAATGCCTGACGGATATATCCTTCCTAAGATTCTTGAGGCAAGCCTTAATTTGGCTGAGGCATTTCGGTGAAACGGATGCTTCAAATGGAATAATTATCTTGGCAAAACACCCACGTAGCAATTGCTCCGTTGTTATCTCCCATAGCTTGTGCAGTTGAATGTATGTATCACAGTCAAAACATGGCTCGTCTGATTGGAGAACGAAGAAAACCTTCCTCGTCACATTGCAGCCAGTGCCCACTTCACCATAAAACTCTCGGTTTGTTGTTGTTTTGACAACAACAAACGGCGTGGCAATATCCGGTGGGGTATTTAGGACCACTAACAACTTGCGACCTGTCGTGCCATTATCAAATAGCCATTCCTTATGAAAGAGGACGTCACCGGCTTCAGGCATAACAGGGTCTATTTGGTTGGTTCTAGATGTAGATTCTTTACGGTTTCGTAGTAGTCTCTAAGGCACTCTCTTGCTTGGGCAGTCGTAATTGCAGACTTTGGGCCTATGGCCTCAATATAATCTATCTCTTTGTTTAGTCCCTTCTTTTTTTTGGTAACAATCCACGGATGGTCTTCTTCGTGGGTACTCCGCGAAATCTCTGTAGCTCTCGTATCCTTATACACGAAAGCCACGTCCTCTAATATCTCCTTTTCTCTCGGAGTGAAAACATCCATATCAGCTTTCTCTTGGGCTATGAACTCAGTTTCCTTATAACCGGGAGAGAATTCGTCCGTTTTTCGTACTAATACTATTTTCCCCTTAAAATCGTCAGGTACGTCGGCGTCTCTTACTTCTAACCAGAAATCTTTGGGGACGGGGCCATTCTCAAAACAGTAATATTTTAGCCCTATGGAGGGATACCCAGTTTGTTCAAAATGCTTAAAGTCGAGGAAATACAACAGCTTCGATATCTTTGTTGTATTGCAGTACCTCGTATTCTGAGCAAAGAATAGCACTGCGTTAATAAGCTTGTTGCGCAGCATATTAGGAGCAGATGCAGTGGCCATTACTACTCTCCGTTCTCCTATGCATCTTCTTACATAGTGTCACACTAGCCACTTTTTGTAAAGGTGCATATTTCGAAATGATACACTACCAAGTAGTCAACCTCACGCTCGCCAGCATTCTGCTAACATTTTGCTAACGGACTAAACGTCACCCCCGACCACCAGCCACCACCACACGAACAAAACGCCTCGCCCCTAACCGACACAGACGTTCTATTTTGAACGTAGAACCACAGGCCACCACGCCCAACCACAAATTTCGAGAGCGGCACCATAAACCACTCGGTCACCTCTCCTATTGGGTTATTATACCATCTGCTGTGGAACTAGCTTTGGTTGTTGCTCTTTTCCTGCCATGGCAGGGCATTTTTGGTTGCCAGGCATGGCCAAAGCGAACCCGGAGAATACTATCCGCCTCCGTTTGGAACAACTATATGGCCACTAGGACAGTGTTGCTGCGCTTGTGGTAATGGTAGAGGGTCGACTAATTCTGAGGGTCGCTCATACTGTGGCTGTGAGAATCTTACTACCAGGCCTGGAGACGAAATTCAAGGCACCTTTTATCCTCAGGCTGGTTCTCTCATCTCGAGAGAGGGACGCGTTCGTTGTGCCAGAACAAGCTTAACTATCTCCACAAGAATAAATATGCTTGAGCCAGCCAGTATGCAGACCCCCCAGTCCCGAGCAGTCAGGGGATAGGTATTGAATGGACCTTGTAGAGCCGGCAGGTAGACCACCAGGCAGAGCAGGCAGATTTCCCAGCCTATGGCTGCCAGGAGCCATTTGTTGCCGGCCGGGCCGATCTTAAACAGGGAGTGCTTAAAAGAGCGACAGTTAAAGGCGTTGAAGAACTCTATGATTATCAAGGTAACGAAGCACAGGGTCTGGGCTTCGGCAAAAGGCTCCCCGGATTTCAGTGCCCATATGAAGACTCCGAATGATGCAACACAAGTCCAGATACCGGTAAGCAATAAATACACATTCACTTCTTTGGTGAAGATGGTCTGGTTACGAGGACGCGGCTTCTGTCTCATAATATCAAGGTCTGGCGGGTCAACAGAGAGAGCGATAGCCGG
>Ga0315289_10011995_pt1 | contig 12250 bp, 12 predicted proteins | sample YL17G11_40_MG_FD_203452 | JGI IMG/M metagenome (GOLD analysis project Ga0315289, IMG submission 203452) | Sediment microbial communities from Yellowstone Lake, YNP, Wyoming, USA - YL17G11_40 | ecosystem: Environmental > Aquatic > Freshwater > Lake > Sediment | place: USA: Wyoming | collected...
GAACACACATTCTCTTGGCCTGACTTCCACTGCATTGAGCATGATATCATATATCATCCGCTCCGGTTTCTTCAAACCCAGGTCATAAGATGTAAGGATGAAATCGAAATTCTTCAGCTGCCCTCCCTGAATAAATGGCTCGAACCACTCCCTTGCATTGTTTGTCAGCATCACTGTCTTATAGCCCATTGACTTCAGCCTTGAGACTAATGCCCGGGTCTTGGGATTGATGCCTGAGGAGGCGTCCTTAATGCGCTGGCTGAAGAACAGATCATCAAAATCATGGTTGTTGAACTCCATTTTTGACCTTGCCCAGAACACTGGCTCTGTTATCTTTCCCCTGAAGAAGTCGCTCCAGTGCACCGAGTCGTGCACCTTCTTCCAGAAATCCTCGGGATTGATGCCATGCCTGGCATTGTAAGCGTCGAAGACCTCGTGGATTATATCCTCAGTAGTATACACTCCACCAAAATCGAATGTCACGCACTTTATGCCATTGCCATTATGTTCGAGCTTGGATTCAGGCTTGAGCTTCTGTATAATCTCACCGATAGGCAAGGAATCGTATCTCCTGCGGATTTTCCTTTCTTGGATTGGTCGCTTGCTGAATTGATTGTCCATGAACCTATTCAGCTTGTAGAGTATATATTCGTTTCCTTGCCGGAGCTCAGATTCCGAAGGCATTTGATACAAGTAGCATGAATACTATCCCGAGCAGTATGCCGAGAGACATCGCATTGTGGTTCTTCTCCTCAGCTATCGGCAGGAGCTCGTCAAGCGTTATGAACACCATCACCCCTGCCGCGAACGCCAGCGTAGCGGGTATGAGAGCGGGGAAGCCTGAGAGGAAAAGATACGCGATCACGGCTCCGATGGGCTCTGCCAATCCAGAGCCGAGGGCTATGAGGAATGATTTCTTCCTTGAAAATCCAGCTGCATACAGGGGCAATGCCGTGGCCATTCCCTCGGGGATGTTGTGCAATGCAATCCCTATGGCTATGACAAGCCCCAATGCTGGCAAATGCACATATCCGCTCCCTACAGCCATACCTTCAGGTATGTTGTGGATGGAGATGCCTATCGCCAGGAGCATGCCCATCCTGAGCAGCTTGGTGTTAACTATACCTTTTTCCTTCGTAGCGAACCTCACGTGCGGCAGGAAAGAGTCCAGGAGCATGAAAGACAATGCCCCCAGCGTGAATCCTATTATAGCCAGCTCCAAGCCACCAAATTTTATCCCTTGGGCCAAGAGTTCTGTGAAAGATATGGAGAGCATTATGCCTCCCGAGAATCCCATGAGAAAACCGAACATCCTCTTGCCTGGCTTCCTCACCACGGCCAAGGCTCCGCCGATTCCGGTGGCAGCGCCCGCAAGGAGGCTCAGAATGACAACATCCATCAGCATGCTGCAATATCCAGCGCGATGATTTAAAACATTATCCAGCAGTCCTGCGCCCAGCCAGCTCCAGAGCTGGGTTAATCTTAAAAACCCAGATGATAATCCTTGTTCATGGTGGCGACAATCGAGGAAGTTATACTGAGGCTCAACAAGGCCTTCGTCAAGGGCAATCCCCACGAGCTCAGGGAAGTGACAAACCAGAGCACATCGAGTTTTGCGATTTATCAGAAGAAGGTCTGGCTCTCCATCGCCCTAATCTCTTACGCTCTTTCGAAGATAGTTGAGAAGCCGAGGTATGAGAAATATGCTTCAAAGGGATCGAAGTTCTCGGATTCTGTGTCAAACTGCATACAGAAGGCCGCAGCCCTGTGCAAGCTCGGCAAGGTGGCGGATTGCCAGACCGAGCTTGACAATGTCATTACTCAGATACAGACAATGGAGAGCAGGGATATGAGATTCCTGTCAGATCTCATAGTCAAGGGCAGGACAAAGGTCGCAGCTACTATGTATGCCCAGGGGCTCTCGCTTGACACTGTAGTAGATCTCACAGGTGCAGAGAGGAACGAAGTGCTGAGCTACACGGGCAAGACCACAGTGCCGGACAGAATGGGTCGTACATTCAGCGCCAAGGACAGGATGGCGTACGCGCGGAAATTGCTGAAGGGAGGCAAGGCTAGCAAGAGATAATCAGTGATACAATGGCCAATAACAACAAGAGCAGCCAGATAAGTCCTGGCAGCATAGTTTGCGATTCTTCAGTACTCATATCGATTACAGATGCAGGCCTTTTCGGGGCATTGGTCGTGGTAAGCCGCAACCTGCAGGGCAGCCTCATCATATCAGAGGCTGTACAAAGAGAATCGATTGACCGCCCCATAAACAATCCGCAATATGCGTTCAGCGCAGTACGCCTGAAGAGAGCGTTGATGGACGGAATATTCCAGGTAGCCACTCCTAATCCCAGCACAACACAGAAGATACTCGGCCTGACGAACAGCATGTTCTCCATCAATGGCAGGCCCATGAATCTGGTGCACCAAGGGGAAGCGGAGCTGTTGGCATTGGCTGTGGACAACAATCTCTCTACCCTTCTAATAGATGAGCGAACCACAAGGATGTTCGTAGAGGACCCGATAGGCATGAAGAACCATATGGAGAGGGAGTTCAATGCAAAGATATCGGTTAATCAGAAGGCATTCCAGGATTTCCAGATGATAACCCGCAACATACATGCCTTGAGGAGCGCTGAAGTAGTGGGGCTCGCATATGAGATGAACTATTTCTCGAAGTTCAGGGAGCTCAAGGAGAAGGCATTCGAATCCGCACTTTACTCGATCAAGTTCAACGGCTGCGCCATTTCGTTCGATGAGATAAAAGAATTAGTAAGAGAAGTCTGATTGGCGGTCTTACACTTAATAAAAGTTTAATAAATACAACTGTGTTATTAACATATGAAATTAGTAAAATTAAAACTAATAAGCATGCTCATTATACTTTCAGTGTTATTTGGTTGTTTAGATAATGTTATCTCTGATATAAAACATGCCTCTTCGTATTTTGAAGCAAACGCTTCGATGAATGGCAGCAAACAAACTATGCAGGGGGGAATGGAAAATGTTTCGACCATTGCACAAGAATTGAAAAAGTGTGCGGATGGTACTCTTTCAGGAAAATGCTCAGAAAATCGCCCATACTATTGTAATAATGGGTCGTTGATCAACAAGGCTCCGATATGTGGTTGTCCTGAAAATTATACTCTAAATGAGGAAGAATGTGCTCTTAAATCGGGCTGTGTTTATGAAAATCCTTCTTGTGATGAAAATCATAGTTGTATAAATAACGAATGTATCTTAAAGAGAGGATGTTCATATTCAAATCCACCATGTTCTCAAGAGGAGGGGTGTGTCAATAATTCTTGTATTAAACTGCATAGAGCATGTGTTGGGGCATCACAGTGTGAAAGCGACGAGGTATGCTTGGACCAAAAATGCAGTAAAGCAGCACTAACTTTAGTATTTGTGCCACATGCAATTTATACGCCAGAATACAAGGAAATTTTTTATGAAGAAATTAATGCTTCAGTGAATGATTTTATCGGATTAACTCCCTTAAAGGGATGTCCAGAGAAAGTGAGAGTACATATATTAGATCCCGCTCCGCAATGTCTCTGTTCAGAAAGCAGGGATATAGGCTATTGCATCGATACTGTAATCTCAAAATGGAATGTTACTGTGTTATATCATCCCTTAAATCAGTGGGAGGAAGGAAAAAATTGTATTTCCATGTATAGGGGTGATGGAAAAACAAGTATCCTTTTGGCATTGCTTGTTGATTCCGATGGCAAGTGGGATCATTATCCCGGACCATTGGCGCACGAACTTGGGCATTCTTTCGGATTAGACGACGAATATTGCTATTGGGAAAATACGGGCGCACCGAATCCCGTAGATTTTAATACAAGCGATTGTGCTGAAGTAACGGATCCGACTTCCTGGTTTTATAGTTACTGTAGCTATCACAGCGGGTTGGGCGATAAATTAAAACCTTATCAATGCATGGGAAATCCTACAGCTACTGGCAATTGTATCATGGGTCAAGGCAGCTGGCAAAGAGACAATCCTATGTTTTGCGACAAATGTACAAAACACTTAGCAGCTATCCTGAAATGCGAATAAATCTGTTGGTCAAACCACCAACCTGCCTGTTTAGATTGGAGGTCTGACATCATTGCATCACTCAGCCAAGAAACAGAGATAATCCCAGGCAGCATTAGTGCCCGATTTCTTTCTTATATCAATGACTGTATCGACAAGCTCTAGGGCATTGTAATGGCTGACCGCGAACAGATTAGCGATGATATTCATCCTGCTTCCCTCTTCCCTGAGCCTTTTGCGGTATCCTTCTCCTCCATCATACAGCAGGCTTGCCGCTACGGCTATATCCTCAATGGCAGCCTCATTCCTTATCACTCCCTCGCCCGCCATGAAATGCACTGCCTCGTGGAAGGCTGACCCTCTATCGGGATAGGTCAGGAATATCCTGTGCACAGGGCTTGGGAAATAGCATGGATAATTCCAGACTGCGATGCTTCTCACAAAGTTCATTGCCCCGTATGCTGACAAAGGTATTCCTATTATGCATGAGGCAAGGCTGCCTCCGCCAATTGCCATAATTCCAGCACCTAGTCCTGTCTGGATTGTATCGCGTTGCAGTATCTTGGGCCATTTGCTGAAGGATGTCCTGCTCTTCATCTTCTTGAGCAATATGCCCTTGTCATAGTCAGAGAGCTTCTTCCCGAACTTATCTATCGCATCCATGTATGCAGGCTCTATCTTGTTGAGAGATATCTGCCTCGTGTTTAGAGATATCTCCCTCGCGAGCTTCATCCTTTTGATCAGCCCCATTTTCGGCTCTTTCATTACTATCGGTTTTTTCATTGCATACATATGATCACTGGTAAGATATAGCATAGAAGGTATATATTATTTTCTCCAGCCTTAGGAACTTTTAAAAACTAAGACAGTGATTCGCATTGTGTGGGAGAATGAACAAGATAGTCATAACTGTTTTTGGCAAGGATAGGACTGGCATTGTCGCCGGCATATCCAACACCATAGCAAGCATGGGAGTGAACATAGAGGATCTCACCTCCACGAGGATGGAGGATCTTTTTGTCATGCTCGTAGTCTGCGATGTCAGCAAGAGCAAGGTGAAGTTCAATGACATCAAAAAGAAGCTCACAGACACGGGCAAGAAGATAGGTGTCAATGTAGTTGTCCAGAGCGAGGAAGTCTTCAAGATGATGCACAGGATCTGAGAGTTGTTGGTAAATATGTCATCTAAAGCGCTGATTCTTGTGGATTTCGAGAAGGAATGGACCGACAAAGATTCAGACTATTTTGTCGGGAATATCTCAAACACTATCCAGAGGACAAACGAGCTGATAGACACCTGCAGGGCAAGAGGATACAAGATAATATTCACAACCCATGTGGAAAAAGATTCAGATGATGCATTCGTAGAGAATTCTAAGAATGTGGAGATAATCCCCGAACTTCATAAAAAAAGTTCTGATGTGCTAATCAAGAAAAACAAGATAAGCCCATTCTACAAGACCTCTCTTGATAGGGAGCTAAAGGGAATAAAACAAATCGTAGTCTGTGGAATATTGACAAATCTCTGCGTAAGAAGCCTTGTGCAGGACGCTCATGACAGAGAATTCGAGATCACAGTCATCAAAGACTGCTGTGTTTCCATGGACAAGAAAACTCAGGAGTTCACATTCAAGGATTTGGAAGCAACCAGAGAGGAAATCGAATTCTTGAACCTGAAGGAATTTGTCAAACAAAGGAAAAGATAAGTTCAGGCTCTTTTTATTATCCTGACTTCCCCAGTACCGACGTCCACTTCAATTTCATCCCCAGTCCTTATCCTTCGAGTAGCAGAATGAGTGGCTATCACACAAGGTATGCCGAGTTCCCTTGCCACTATAGCAGCATGGCACGTCACTCCACCCTCATCAGTGACTATTGCCGACGCTTTCTTCATAGCGACCACGTAATCTGGAGTAGTCATTGTCGCGACTAATATCTCCCCTTCCTCCAAAACATGTATATCCTTAGTCGAGAGCAGCACTCTCGCCTTGCCTCTTGTGACCTGCGATGATCCTAGGGAGCCAACCTCACCTTTCAGTACATCGCCCTTTTCCTCTTTCGGCAATATGCTCCTCAGTGCTTCTGCCTCTTCACCTTCGATCGCCCTGTACTTCCCCCCCCTGAATTCGACCACAAAAAGATTCTGCATCCTCTGTTTTGCTATCTTGTTGATTTCCTCGGGAGTCGAGCGCAGTTTCTCTATCTCTTCGGGAAAGACATATCTCAACGAGGATTCTGGTACTCCTAGCTTGTCGGCCATCTCATTCAAAACCTTGCCCAATGCCACATGGCATCTGAATTGGAACTCTTTCTTTTGGTCAGCCATGATCGCGAGCGTCCTCAATGATTCACAAAGCCTAATTTCCTCTTGCGAGAGCCCGAATGTTCCCTCTATCTCAGAATGCCTCTTTGATATCCCGTCAGCATAGCTCTCAAGCTCGAATATCCTTCCCTTCAACGCAGCATCGTCAGTGCCTATCAGCTCGCCCACCTTGCCGAAATAATATCTTATATCCCACATAGTGGGTCCGCTGTATCCATATGGCACGCAGCCATATTTCTCTTCCAGTACAGCTAATCCTTTCGCTATTTGCACAGGCAACGATTCTATAGAGCCATTGCCGAATCCTTTCCTTAATGTCTCCGCAGCTTTCTTGTCATTCTTGGCCTCAAGCGCAAGCTTCAGGACCTCAAGTTCCTCGCGCATAACCTGGCTAGAGTAAGAGGGTGTTGTCAGTGTTAGGAAATCAGAATCCTCAAGGTCAGGATGATTGTCCATTATCATCTTCCTGACCTCCTTATTCAGCTTGTCTCCTGCCACTAACCAAGTGGGGAAATTTATCTGGTCGAACGATAGCCATGCCTTTCTGAGAGACAAATACTCCGTAAGCAGCTGTTCCAAGCTGAGGCCGGATGCGTCGAATTTCATGAAACTGTCGCTTTCCAGCGCCAACGCCCTGCCATATTCAAGGTTCTTTTTGTATATAGAATCCAAATATCCCTTATCCTTCATTATCCTATTCGCTATTGTTTCAGCGAGCCTATCCCATGAGCTTTTCAAATGCACCCCTGTTGCAAGCCCATCCTCATAGAAATGATACACCAAATCCTGGGTGTCTCCATGCACTCTCCTGCTGTCATCACCTGTATTGCTCATCCCATTCCATGTGGCTGGAATCGGCGGATCCGGTCTCTTTCTCATCACTATGAATTTGGCAGAGCCGCCCAGTCTCTCATCCTCTGGCAGTATATCTATCAAGGACTCGGCTTCTTCTCCCTCGATTACCTTATACTTCCCTTTCCTGAATTCGAAAACGAATAAGTCATTGATTCTATGCTGCGCTATCTCATTGAGGGCATCGGGGTCTGAATGCATGCTCCGGATCTCTTCGGGGAGCAGGTATCTCACGGATATCTTGGGCAAGTCAAGCTTGTTTGCGATCTCATCCATCACCCTGCCCACCGCAGCATGGCATCTGAATGTGTATTCCTTTCTCTGGTCTGTCATCCCTGCAAGAGTCTTCAATGCTTCGCACAGCCTCTGCTCCTCGTTGGACAGCTTGAATTTAGAGATTATATCCTTCTGTTTGCTTGAGACTGTGGAGGAATAACTCTCAAGCTCGCTTATCTTTTCCTTCATTACCTTGTCATCCATGCTTAAGGATTCGGCCACTTTCCCCATGTAATGGTCCACGCCCCACATAGTTGGGCCGTCATATCCATAAGGTATACATCCATACTCCCCCTCAAGGATCGCGAATCTCCTAGCGATATCCGGAGGCAGCGCCTCCAATCCCTTGAATTCAGATAATGCATCCATTGCCTTCCTGTCGCGCTTCACTTCAGCCACAAGCCCCAATACATCGAGCTCCTCTCTCATAACTTGGCTAGGCGCGGATGGAGTCGTTAGCGCGAGAAAATCGGGATCCTTCAGTTCGGGATGGTTTTCCATGATTGTCTTGCGGACGATTGCGTGGAAGCTGTCACCGGCTATGAACCAGGGGGGGTCATTTGTCTGGTCGAACAATATCCATGCTTTCTTCAGGGAATCGTATTCCTCCAGCAATTGATGGATGTCAAGATGAGACAGGTCCCTCTTCAGGACCTCATTGCTCTCCAGCACCAGCTTCTTGCCGTATTCAAGGTTCTTCTTGTATACAGAATCCAGATAACCTTTGTCTCCCATTATCCTTTTCACTATCGTGTCTGAAATCCTGTCCCATGAGCTCTTAGGGTGTGCATCTGCTATCATGCCTTCGCTGAAGAAATAATACATCAGATCCTGCGCATCGCCGTGGAGCTCCCTAGTCCTATCATCAGTCTGGCTCAGCCCATTCCATATGCAAGGGAAAGGGAGGGCTTTGCGCCTCCTCATTACTTTATATTTGCCTGAATCTTCCATCTATATTCCCAACTAAAGAAGCCCGCTCATTCTTAAAAAGTTATCCTACGATTAGTTCTAAGTTCGGTGTGGGGGCCGATTCCTATGAAATACGCAAGCGAAGAGATTCTTGAGACTTTCAAGATGCTGTATGTCGAGAGCTTGGACATAAGGGCAGTGACACTTGGGCTCAACCTTCTCGACTGCACATCGGATACTCCTCAAGGCACAGCGAAGAAGATAAAGTCAAAGATCGGAAAAGTAGCATCTCATTTTGTCGACACAGTCGATTCAGTGTCAGAGGAATTGGGCGTGCCGATAACTAACAAGAGAATTTCAGTTACACCAATTTCCTTGATGATACAACATTTCCCCAAGCCTGGGAATGCAGTCATCCTTGCAGAGGCGTTGGATGATGCCGCAGCAGAGGTTGGGATTGATTTCATAGGCGGGTTCAGCGCATTGGTGGACAAGGGCGAGACGCAAGGGGATAAGGCGTTGATTGATGCAATTCCCAGAGCTCTCTCATCTACAAAGAAGGTGTGCTCATCCGTAAATGTGGCTAGCACAAGAGCAGGAATCAACATGGACGCTGTCAATATGACAGCCCATGCAATCAAGGAAACAGCAGATGCCACCAAGAAACAGAATGGAGTTGGATGCGCAAAGCTTGTTGTTTTCTGCAACGCCCCGTCAGACAATCCTTTCATGGCAGGAGCATTCCATGGCATCGAGGAAGGGGATGCAACAATAAATATAGGCATCAGCGGACCGAGCGCGGTGAGGGCAGCCATAGAGCAATGCGCCGGCAGCCTTGATGAACTCAGCGACATGATCAAGAGGACATCATTCAAGATCACAAGAGTCGGAGAATTGGTGGGCAAGAAAGTGGCGAAGAGAATGAATATTGAATTTGGGATAGTTGATCTCTCGCTCGCCCCGACGAACGCCCGAGGGGACAGCATAGCGGAGATAATAGAGCGCATGGGAATTGAGAGATGCGGAGCCCCTGGCACCACAGCTGCATTGGCAATGCTCACAGATGCTGTCAAGAAGGGAGGGATGATGGCCTGCACCCGCACAGGGGGGCTCAGTGGCGCATTCATCCCTGTCAGCGAAGACACGATGATGAACCAAAGAGTGAAGGAAGGCACTATAACTCTTCAGAAATTAGAGGCAATGACATCCGTCTGCTCGGTAGGGTTGGATATGATATGCCTGCCTGGAGACACAGACGAATCCGTAATCGCAGGCATAATAGCCGACGAGATGGCGATAGGAATAGTCAATGACAAGACAACCGCTTGCAGGCTCATTCCAGTGCCTGGCAAGAAGGCTGGCCAGACAGTTGATTTCGGAGGACTGCTTGGCAAGGGGACAATCTTCCCATTGCAGAAATGGAATCCATCAAAATTCGTTGGCCGTGGTGGCCACATAAGCAGGAGCATCAGGAGCGCTAAGAATTGATTCCAGAGCTGATGCTCTAATTCAGACTCAGTTTATCGAATATTCTATCTATTTCGTATTTGAGCATCTCAGAATCGTCGCTTTTGTATATTTTTTCTAGTTCAAATTCTATCTTCTCATCGATAAGAGGATTCAGTTTCTGCAATGCGACAAGCCTCTTAGGCAGGTCAGTCTCTATCTTTATCTCTTCGATGAGCGACTCGGCTATCTCCTCCTTCTTTTCCTGCGAGAGATTTGATACAGCGCACATCCTTATTTCAGATTCCTTGTCACTGATAAGATCGGCAAGCGTATCCTCTATCTTCCCATTCCTTTTCTTGCTGTTCATCTTGCCTAGGAGTGTTATCGCGGTCTTCCTTGCGATAGTGCAATCCTCCTTGCCTGCGAACTCTCTGTCATCCTTTGCTTTTGCAATTCTTATCAAGGAGCTGATCTCGCCATGCTTCCGCAGATCCGATGCTTCCTTATCATAGAGCTCGGGGCGCTTGTCTTCGGCGAGGGATGCGATCCTGTTTCGGACTTCTATATCCATTGCTATCCTATCAGGTATTATCCCTTCCCTTCCCCCTTTTGTGTGTAATTTCATTCACGCACCTATTCTTGCCTAAATCCTTCCATCAGCATCTCTGCTGCCTGCTTTGCGATAGAAGCGCTTTTCTTTCTTTCGCTTTGGTAGCATCCAACAGCTTCATGCAGCATTTTGGCTGCGTTCTTCCTTCTCGGGCCCCTGTCATGACTGAGCTCGGACGCGAACTTTGACATCAACTGATCTATGGTCTTGCCCGAGGACAGCTTATCCCCAACTCCGAAGAAGCCTATGGCCCTATCCATCATATTCTCGAAATATTTCATATCTTTGTGTGCAATCCCTGTCATGGCTTGCCACACATATCCCCTTACAGTACGCGGCATCCCTCCACAGAGATGTATTCTCTCGAGGTCTTTCAGCGAGCGCGTTTTCTTGAGTTCCACAAGCGCATCCTTCTGCTTGCTATCCCCTCTCATCGATTCCATCCTGCCGGAGCACCATACCAAAATGTCTGCCAGCCTCTTGTCCCTCTTTTTCTCCCTGAAGTCCAGCTCCTCAAGCAGCTCCAGCTTCTTTAGGTTGTATTTCGCTATCTCCGGCAGCTCCTGTATCCTTTCATTCAATACTGGAGTCACCAATGCCAGGCATGAAGGTATTTTCTCCAGCCAGGTCGCTCTTTCCTCCTTGTCTTTGTCAGGCATGTCATCTATAAGTGAAAGTATCTCATCAAGCATCCTCTTTGCCTTTGCCTTGAAGAAAGTCCTGTTGAGCTTCAGCTCGTCCTTAAGCGACATCACTGTCTGCTGCACTATCTCCGTGTTATAATCAGTTAAGTTCCTCTTCTTTACGAATTCATTCAATTCCACCCTTGTGGAATTGATGTATGCTATCAGCTTAATCAGCTCTATAGCTTCAGTATCAGTGCTCTCAAGGATGTGCTCGATCTGCCTCTTTGCCTTGTCGATTCCTCTCTCCTTGGGAGTGTCAGAATGGTTGTACCAGATGATCTCAGATTCGTTCCTCGGACCGCCTGCTTTCGTCACAGGCCTTATCCCAACATCGACTCCCTCGTCCTCGGAATGGGGTATTATCTTGTGCTCGCCCAGCATGGCATAGAAGTCCTGCTTTCCGGGAGGTATTAACTTTATTTGCTTGCCGTATTGCTGCTTTACAATACCGTTCCTACTGAGATTAAGCTCCCCCTGCTTCAGTTGCTTTTTGCTCGAATCCATAATGCCACTTCAGATACTGAGACCATAATCCTATTTAATTCAAGGCATTTCAATTTAAGGTATGCCATTTGAGGGCCTTGCTCGCCTCGTTGCGTATGCTCTCAACCTCAAGACCATCATCCCTTATGGAAGTTAGCTCCAGCTTTACGTCAGCGTTGTCCACTCCCAATCCCCTTAAAAGCATTATGGCCTCCTTCCTCATATCCAAATCATCATCGCTGATTCCGACAGCGATGTTTATCACATAATGAAGATTCTTCCTTGACAGGAGCTCAGTCTTCTGCTTCTCATACTGCTCAGGGCTCTTTCCCCTCAGCCCGGCAAGGCCTTTCATGCCTTCCCAGACTTCAATTCCTCCCATCACATACTCGTGCATTTCCTTGAACATCCTGCTCTTTTCAGGCTTTGAAATCCTCAGCTGGTCTTCTTTCATGCTCTTCATGCTGTCGCCCCCCTTGCCTAATATCCTTTAATATACCTTGATTTTTCTAATATTTATATATTTCGTTTAAGCTCTCCCGGTGGATGAATAATTAAAAAGACCGGCAGGCAATTGTTTCCATGCCTGTTTCATCATCGCAATCATCG